>Ga0316195_10000703_pt1 | contig 14017 bp, 9 predicted proteins | sample Phised1_MG_FD_204937 | JGI IMG/M metagenome (GOLD analysis project Ga0316195, IMG submission 204937) | Coastal sediment microbial communities from Maine, United States - Phippsburg sediment 1 | ecosystem: Environmental > Aquatic > Marine > Coastal > Sediment | place: USA: Maine | collected... | reverse complement strand
ATTCTCAGGCCCTCCCCTGTGAATGCAGACTATCACAGCGCATCCCAGCCTAAATCCCGGCATGGGAATAAGTCCGGTATTTTGTTCCAGCCGCAGCATTTCGCGCCGCCCCCGATTGACCGGTTCTCCCCTGTTTGAGATGCTCGGGGTCCCCTGGCGCCGGGTGTCCACCGGGACAGCGAGGCGACAGCCACAAAATAAACAATAATAAAAGGGATTTTCCATGGCCGGTCTCGCCCTTAAAAAACGCAGAAACCCACTCGCAATCGCCATCGTCACCGCCTGCGCGCTGGGCGCGGCGACCCAGACCCGGGCCCAGCTCGAGGAAGTGCTCGTCACCGCGCAGAAGCGCAGCGAAAACCTGCAGAATATACCGATCGCCATTACCGCCTTTGACGCCGGGGCGATGCAGGCCAGGCAGATCACTTCAGTGCAGGACCTGCGCCTGTCGGCACCCAACGTCAGTTACAGCAAGGGCAATTTCACCGGCAGCAACTTCAAGATACGCGGCATCGGCCAGGACCTGGTGGCGGCCACCTCGGACGCCGGTGTGGGCATTCATGTCAACGACGTGCCGCTGCAGGACCCGCGCCTGTACGAGACCGAATATTACGATATCGACCAGCTGGTCATCCTGCGCGGCCCCCAGGGCACGCTGTACGGCCGCAACTCCACCGGCGGCGCGGTCAACATGATCACCAGCCGCGCCTCCGTGGATGAAATGCTGGGCAATATCGAGGGGCAGTACGGCAACCACGACACCATCCGGGTCAAGGGCATGGTGAACATCCCGCTGGGTGACACCCTGGCGCTGCGCTTCGCCGGCATCAGCCTGCAGCGCGACGGCTATACCAGGAACCTCGCCACCGGCAACGACATCGACGACCGCGACCAGTGGTCCCTGCGAGGCTCACTGCTGTGGCTGCCCGCCGACAACACGGCGATCAACTTCATGGCGTCCTACTCGGACGAGAACAGCAGCCGCACCCGCAGCCCCAAGCAGCTGTGCCATAACGACCCCTCGGGACTGCTGGGCTGCCTGCCGGACAAGCTGGCCTTCGATGCGGTCAACCCGCTGGCGCAACTGACCGGCATCATCCCGAGCCGGCTCGGGCCCCTCGGCCCGCAACCCGGTCTCAGCAACGACACTTCCGGGGTGCCCCGGTCCATGCGCGAGGTTGCAGCCGATACCGACCCGCAGTACAGCAGTGACGAGACCCTGGCTATTTTGCGCCTCGAGCACCAGTTCCAGCACCATGAACTGACGGTGATAACCAGTTACCACGATACGTCGCTGCGCTCGCAGCAGGACTACACCATGAATTCCAGCCCGGTGCAGTTCTTCCCCTCGCCACTGCTGTCCGCGCTGGCCCCGGTCACCTATGCCACCTATTTTTCCGATAACAAGCTGCCGATCTCGGCACCGTCCCGGACCAACACCGGTATCGTGGGCGGCAATATCGCCGGCAGAAGCAACTCCCTCGACGGCTACGACATCTCATCGGCCGATAGCAGGCAATATACGTTCGAAGCCAACCTCGCATCGAACTACGAAGGCCGGCTCAATTTCATAGGCGGTGTGTTTGCGCTGGAAGCCGATATCGACAATGACTACTGGGTGATCGCAAACGGGCTCGACTACTTCTCCGTGGTGTTACCCGCAGTGCCGATATCCCTGGGCGGGCTGGTGGGGGTAGACGGGCTGGGCTGGGTCAGCCCCAGCTTTCACAGCACCACCAGGAACTACCGGCTGGAATCCGCTGCAGCCTTCGGCGAGGCGTATTACCAGTTGAATGACACCACCAAGCTGACCGCCGGGTTGCGCTACACCCGCGACAAAAAGACCGTCCATGACGCCGCCTACCTGTTCGACTTTGACGCCGACGGCATGCCTGTCCTGCAGGCTTTCGGCGCCGACGAGGACCTGGCCCTGGTCGACCCGACGCGCAAGGACAGCGAGGAGTGGAAGGAGTGGACCGGCCGGGTGGTACTGGACTGGTCGCCCGAGATGAGCTGGAGCGACGCCAGCCTGTTTTACGCCTCGTATTCCCGCGGTTACAAGGGCGGTGGCTTCAACCCGGCCTTTGACCCGAGGGAGTTTCCCGACACGGCATTCACGTTCAAGCCGGAATTCGTCAATGCCTTTGAGACAGGCACCAAGAACCAGTTAATGGGTAACCGCCTGCAGGCCAACCTCACCGCGTTCTACTACGATTACAGTGACCTGCAGATCTCGCGGGTGGTCAACCGCACTTCTTTCAACGAAAACACCGATGCCGAGATCTACGGACTCGAGTCGGAGTTCGTGTTTGCCCCCACCACCAACTGGTTGCTCAATGCCAACGTATCGCTGCTGCAGACCGCGATCCGCGATTTCTCCGCGGTGGATACCCGCGACCCCACCCAGGGCAGGAGCGACACCACCCTGCTCAAGGACAACTCCAACGCGTCCAACTGCGTTGTGTTCCACAACGGGGCCCCGGCGCCGGACATGCCCCAGCTCAACAGCTGCACGGCCCCCACGCTGAGCAACGGCAGCCCCCTGCCTGCGCCATACGATGTCGGCACCGGCGTATCGGCAGACCTGGGCGGCAACGAGCTGAAGAACTCACCGTCCACCACCGTCAGCCTGGGCGCGCAGTACACCTGGGACCTGGAGAGAGCTGATGTGTCAGTGCGGCTGGACTATTACTGGCAGGACGACATGTGGGGCCGGGAGTTCAACCGCGACCCGATCGACAGGATCGACTCCTTCGACGTATGGAACGCCCAGGCCACGCTCACATCCAATGAAAAAAGCTGGTATATCAGCGCCTATATCAAGAACATCACGGACAGCGACGCGCTGGCGGGCATGTACCTGACAGACCCCTCCTCCGGGCTATTCACCAACGTATTCCCGATCGAGCCGCGCCTGTACGGCATCACACTGGGTTACAATTTCTGATGGTAGGGCGGGGCCCGCCGTTCACCTGTCACGGGGCAGGCGGGGCTTTGTCGGGATTCCCGGGCAGCACTTTCACCTCTGAATACTACCAACCGGAACAACTAGGGCATCGGGTAGATCAGTTTGCTCTCGGCCAGCCTGTCGGGTTTGACCATGCGCCGGTCATTACCCTGCCACTGCAGCAGGTAATTGTTCTTGCCGACCTGGCGGCCATCAGCGTCGACTTTGTAGATGCCCAGCAATGAGCTGAACGTCATGCTGTGCAATCGCTCGCGCACCGCAGCGTGGTCGGTCGTTCCCGCCAGCCTGACAGCCGCTTCCACCACCTGCCCGCCGCTGTAACCCAGGACGGCATAGGCGCCGGGGTTGTAACCGTAGAGCTTGCGGTAGCGGTAGGCGAAATCCTGCGCACCGGGCAACCGGACACCGCGCAGCCACTGGGTCACACCGGTAATACCTTCGGCATCGCCCTGCAGTTGCTGGCCAAACTCAGCCAGGGAGGCAGCCACCCCGAACACCAGCATCCGGGGCTTGACCTGCGCTTTTTTCAGGGAGCGCACCAGGTCGACGGCACCATCGAGATAGGCAATCACCATGATTACGTCGGCATTCGCCGCGGCCAGGCGTCTTACCTGATCCGGGATATCAGCCATACTGCGCGCAGGCGCATCCAGCACGACTTCCAGGCCCAGTTGACTGGCCCTGCTGCGCACACCGGGAATCACATCCCGGGTGAAGTCATTGTCCCCGTAGACCAGGGCCAGGGTCCTCGCGCCCTGGGCGGCGGCGGTCTCCACCGCGATGTCCATGTAGCGGGTGGACGGTACATCGAGGCCGACGATGTTCTGGTAGCCCTGGGACCAGATCTTGTCGGCGGACGCACCCAGGGTCACCATGGGTACACCGTGCTCCTCCGCCACCTGGCTCGCGGCAATGGTGATGTTCGAGGAGTAGGGCCCGACCAGCAGGTCGACTTTATCCTGCTCGATCAGCTTGCGGTAGAGCTGGGCGCTGCGGGCCTCGTCGGAACCGTCGTCGTAGTAGACGATCTCCACCGGCCGGCCCAGCAGTTCACCGCGCCCGTTCACGTCGCCGGCCCACATCTGGAGGCCTTGCAGCTGGTTGGTGCCGAATTCGGCGAGGGCGCCGGTCAGGGACTGGGTGGTGCCAATCCTGATGGGTTCAACAGCATTGGCCGCGGCCGCCATCGTCAGGGCGAGGGTACATAAGGTCAGGAGCAGGTTACGGATCACAGTGGTCCCCGATTACTTTTCTACGTCAAGTTCGCGCTTGGTGGAGTACAGCCAACGCACCGTCTGGTATTCGAAAGCAGAACCGGTTTCATAGTACCGGAAGGAGGTATTGGTCCTGGTATCGACGCTGTCAAACAGGAATGCAGTGGCGCGCACGGGCTTGGCCAGCAGGTTGCCCTGGATATAGTTCTGCAATGCGAAGTCGGGCAGCTCGGCTGCGCCGTCGCGCAGGTTGGAGGGCCCCAGCAGGGGCAGGACCAGGTAGGGCCCGGTGGGCACGCCCCAGTGGCCGAGGGTCTGGCCGAAATCCTCATCGGGTTTGGCCATGCCCATGCTGGTGGCGACGTCGATCAGGCCGAACAGGCCGATAGTGCTGTTGACCAGCACCCTCCCCGTGCTCTGCATCAGCTTGGTGGGGCTGGCCTGCAGGATGGAATTGGCCATGGTGCGCACGTCCCTGAAATTCTCAAAGAAGTTGTGCACGCCGGTGCGCGCCGGCTTCGGCACCACGGCCTGCCAACCCGTCACCACGGGCAGGAACACCCACTGGTCGAAATGGTAGTTGAAGTTGTAGATACGCATGTTCATGGGCTCCCAGGGGTCATACACCGTGGTGATGGCGATGCTGTCCTCGGGAACGATCCGCTCGGCTGAGAACACCGGCTCGGGATAAACCGGCTCCGGCGTTGCCTTGGGCGGAGCAGAGCTGCAGGCCGCCAGTAATGCTACTGCCAGCAGGGCGCAGGCGCGGGGCATGATCGATTTCATCAGTTTGCCCCCCGGGTGAAGGTGGACACCATCAGGGCGACGTTGTCCCTGTAGTTCATATTGCCGCAGTGGCCCCCGTAGGGGTAGATCGTGGCGCGGTCGCCGAACACATCGTTGAAGAAATCGATTTCGCCGGGCTCCAGGATGATGTCGTTCTGGTTGTGCATGACGGTGATCTTCGGCGAGTTGCGCAGGTAGTCAGCGATCTCGGTGAGACTCTCGGAGGCGATAAACTGGTCGCGGGTGATATTCGGATTATCCGCCTTGTAGAAGGGATAAAAGAAATCGTGGTAGTAATCGGTGAAGCCCAGCCGGCTGACCACCTGGTTATACACCGTGAGGTCCGCGTAACGGTCCAGCACCAGCCCCTTGGGCTTGACGTAGCCGTAGTCGGTCATCACATCCGAGGTGAACACCAGGGAGGCCGAGGAAATGCGGAAAGACACGCCGATCAGGGCGGCCAGCTCCTCGTCCTTCAGGTCCATCGCCTTGTAGGCCTGGTAGAGGAAATCGCCCCCTATCTCGTCCTCGTCCTTGTAGACCTTGCTGAACGCCTTCACCAGCTTGTCGAAAAACTCGTTGAAATTGTCCGCCCCACCGGGGATGTTCTGGGTCATCCGGTCGAGCAGGGAAATCGAGTTGTACAGGGACACCGGCGGGTTGATCAGCAGCACTTTGCGGAAATTGAACGACTTGCGCTCATCATCCAGCTTGGCCACATAGGCGGAGTTGAACGCTCCCAGGCTGTAGCCGGTGAGGTTGAAGGAGGTAACCTCGATATCGCCGTCCAGCTTTTTCCAGATCATCTCCATCACCCGGTACAGGTCCGCCGCATCCCGCTGGGCGTCGCCGACCACGCCGGTGCTGGAGGCGGAGCTGACAAAATTGGGGTAGGTGGGGGACGACAGGGACACGACATGAAAACCCGCCTTGTAGAAAGCCCTGGCCATGTTGAAATTCTTGGCGCCGTTGTGGGCCGCCCCGGTGCCGGCGATCAGGAAGATCAGCGGCGCGGGGTGGTCCTGCAGCGCCTCGGAATAGATCATCTCCTGGCCGTACCATATCAGGTCCGGCAGCTTGCGATCGGGAAACACGTTGAGCCAGCGCTTCTTGAACGGGATATCCTTGGGCAGGACCGCCTCGTAACCCTCCGGGGTGCCGACCACGGTGGCGACGTAGCGGTCCTGGATCGGGAAGCCGTAATTTTCTACCGTTACCCTGGCGGATGCTGCCGAGGCCAGCAATAACAGGCACAGCCCCACCAGCAGGCGCTGCGAAATGTTTGAATTAGTCACGTGAAGTCCAGAAGTGTCCCCAGAGCGAAGCGGCATTCTGGCACGAAATTTTGGCCAAATCACCCGTTTAATCGGGCTGACCGGGCGAAATACCCGGCGCGACACCAGCACTGGCCAATATGTGGCTGCAAACCCAGGTAACGGGGCCGCAGCTCAGTCTAAACCGGCAGCGGCAGGAAGACAGAGGAGACCGCGTGCACCGCGGTATTCACCGCCCGGTCATCCGAGTCACCGGCGACCCGCGCCATCATCTCCTGCAGTACGATCAGCTTGCCGAACAGGCGCTCGAAACTCAGGTTGTCGATCACCCCGCGGTATTCGTGGGTTATCAGGTAGTGTTCGCCATTCGGTTTCCGGGTATTTTTCAGTTTCCACAGCAGTATCTCCACGTTGCGCGCGCTGGTTAACAACGCGGGGCCATTGAGCTGGTCCTGCATGAACAGCTCGGCCTTGAAACTGTATGCCTGGCGCAGCATGCCCCCCAGCCCCACCACCAGTGCGAACACCCGGTCGCCCCGGAACGCGGGATCGAAAGTGAGGTTCATCGCGTCGATACCCTGGAGGCCGTCGAGCTCGGGAAAGTCCAGCACCCCGCGGGCGGTTTTGAGCTGGGCCAGCCGCCCGTTCACCGTCATACCGGGGATCACGGCCAGCTGGTCCGGATTGCGCTTGTACAGCTTAACCAGCAGTTCCCGCACCTCCCGCCGGCTCTCTGCTATAAATTCGTCCGCCACCATATCGATATCGGATTTCGCCAGGTTCTTGATGTTGTAGCCGCCACAGGCCGCAAGTGGTGAGACGAGCGCGGCAACAAGCAGGACGGTAGGGAACAGCTGAAAGATTCGCATCCGTCGATTCTAGCAAGATGTGGGTGGCTGTGGGCAATTGCCGGGCAAAAAGACGGTCATCCCCTGCAGCCACTGGGTACAATAGCAATACGCGGGGCAGTTGGAGGCCTGACACTTATGAAATACAAGGCAATAATCGCGACTTCGCTGATCGCCGGCTGCGCCGGTACCGCCTCCGCCAGCGCAACCCTGGCGGAGTGCGCGGCGCTGGCTGACAACAGCGCCCGCCTGGCCTGCTACGACATCCTCGCCGGCCGCAGCAGCGCAGCGGTGCAGGAAAACGACTTGTCTGCGTCGCCCGACGGCGCTGACAGCCCTGCGGCTGTCGCGGCGGAGGACAACTTCGTCTCGCCGCGCCTGGAGGAAGAGGAGGAAAACGCCAATAACCGCTTTGTCATCATCCCCCACAACCGCAACTACCTGCTGCCACTCAGCTATAACACCATTCCCAACGAGGAGGCCTGGCAGGAAATGCATCCTGGCAACGGCATGGACAAGATGGAGGCCAAGTTCCAGATAAGCTTCAAGGCCATCGTCTGGCAGGACGTCCTCGGCACCCGGATGAACCTGTGGGGCGCCTATACCCAGCAAAACTGGTGGCAGCTGTACAACACGGACGCGTCGTCACCGTTTCGGGAAACCGACTACCAGCCCGAGCTGATCCTGAGCATCCCCAACGACTGGCGCTTCATGGGAGTCCACAACACCCGGCTGGATATCAGCTTCAACCACAACTCCAACGGCAGCTCCGAGCCGGAGTCCCGCAGCTGGAACCGCGTGATCGGCTCGGCGCTGTTCGAACACAGGAACTTCTCCCTGGTGGCCAGTGCCTGGTACCGCATTCCGGAAAAAAGCAACAAGGATGACAACCCCGATATCGATGACTACATGGGCAACGGCCAGCTGCAGGGCGTGTGGAAGTGGCCCGATTACACCCTGGGTTTCACCCTGCGCAACAACCTCAGCAGCGACAACAAGGGCGCCATCCAGCTGGACTGGACCTTCCCGATCAGCCAGCGCTTCAGCGGCTATATCCAGTATTTCAACGGCTACGGCGAAAGCCTGATCGATTACAACGAGAGCAGCAACCGGATCGGGATAGGTGTGAGCCTGACGGACCCGTTCTAGACAAGGCTGTGGGATACGGCCAGGGCGACGATGGAGATGGCGATGATGCTCATCAGCTTGACCAGGATATTCAGGCTGGGGCCCGCTGTGTCCTTGAAAGGATCACCCACGGTGTCGCCAATCACGGCGGCGCGATGGGCCGGCGAACCCTTGCCCCCGTGCTGCCCCGCCTCGATGTACTTCTTGGCGTTGTCCCAGGCGCCGCCGGTGTTTGACAGGAATACCGCCATCACGAAACCGGTGCAGAGCCCACCCACCAGCAGTCCGATCACCCCCGCCACCCCCAGCAGCAGGCTCACGGCCACCGGTGCGGCCACTGCCAGGCAGGATGGCAGGATCATCTCGCGCTGGGCGCCGCGGGTGGATATACCGATACAGCGGGCGTAATCCGGTTCAGCAGTTCCTTCGAGAATACCGGGGGTTTCCCTGAACTGGCGCCGCACCTCCTCCACCATCAGGGCGGCGGCCCGGCCCACCGCCTGCATCGTCAGGCCGCTGAAGACAAAGGCCGACATCGCGCCGATGAACAGCGCCGCCAGCACCACCGGGTTCAGCAGGGTGACGTTATAAAAGCCCATGAAATCCACCAGGGTGGCGTCGCGGGTCGCCACCGTCACGCCGTGGCCCAGTTCGAGCACCGTGCGCCCGGTGTGCAGCAGCTCGACCCGCACCACTTCCAGGTAGGACGCGATCAGCGCCAGCGCGGTCAGCGCCGCCGAGCCGATGGCGAAGCCCTTGCCGGTGGCCGCGGTGGTATTGCCGAGGGAATCCAGCGCATCGGTGCGGGCCCGGACCTCCGGGCCGAGGCCGCTCATCTGGGCGTTGCCCCCGGCGTTGTCGGCGATCGGTCCGTAGGCATCGCTGGCCAGGGTGATGCCCAGGGTGGACAGCATACCCACCGCCGCGATCGACACGCCGTAGAGCCCCCGGGTGACCTGGGCCGGGTCGAACCCGGCGCCGCACAGGAAGGCCAGCAGGGTGCCCGCGGCCACCGCCATCACCGGCACCACGGTGGAGAGCATTCCGCAACCGAGGCCGGCGATGATGGTGGTGGCCGGGCCGCTCTCGGCCGCCGCGGCGATGGCCCGCGTCGGGGGATATGACGCCGATGTCGCATATTCCGCGGCGCGCCCGATCACGACCCCGGTCACAAGGCCGGCAACCACCGCACCCCAGCAACCCCACAGGTTGGGCATGCCCAGCCAGTACAGGACCGGCAGGGACAGCAGCAGCACCAGCGCCGCGCTGGTGTTGATACCCCGGGACAGGGCGGCCAGCAGCGCACCCTGGTCCGCCTCCTCCCCGGTTCGCACCAGGAACACACCGGCGACAGAGACCAGGATGCCCAGCGCCGCTACCAGGGACGGGGCCGCGATCGCCCTGCCCTGCAGCACGCCGTCGCCGACATAGGCGGCCGCGCCCAGGGCGCAGGCGGCCAGCAGGGAGCCGCAGTAGGATTCGAACAGGTCCGCGCCCATGCCCGCCACATCCCCGACGTTGTCACCCACGTTGTCGGCGATGACCGCCGGGTTGCGCGGATCGTCCTCGGGAATGCCCGCCTCCACCTTGCCCACCAGGTCGGCCCCGACATCCGCAGCCTTGGTATAAATCCCGCCGCCCACCCGGGCAAACAGGGCCTGCAGCGAGGCGCCCATGCTGAAGGTGAGTACGCTGGTGGTAACCAGCACCAGGCGGTGGCTGTCGGTGGAAGCCGGCGTCAGCCAGTCGATCAGCAGGAACCAGCCGACACAGTTGCCCAGGCCCAGCCCCACCACCGCCAGCCCGATCACGGCGCCGCTGCGAAAGGCGATGCGCAGGCCCTGCCCCAGGGAGGTGCGGGCCGCCGCCGCGGTGCGGGTGGACGCCAGCGTGGCGGTGCGCATCCCGACATAGCCCGCCAGCGCCGAGAACAGGCCCCCGCACAGGAAGGTAAAGGGCAACCAGCGGTTTTGCACACCAAAGCCGTAAGCCAGCAGCGCAAACAGGGCCGCCATCAACGCAAACACGACCGCCATGACGCGGTATTGCTGGCGCAGGTAGGCCATGGCGCCGTCCCGCACGAGACGGCCGATATGGCGCATCCGCGGCGTGCCCTCGTCCCGGCGGCGCATCTCCAGGAAAAACAGGGTCGCGAACACCAGCGCAGCCAGGGCGGCTGCCGGCGCCAGCCAGAACAGCGGTTCAATCATGGTTCAATGGCCTTCCTGTGGCATTGCCAGCTAGATATCCAGGGCCGGGGTCTGGGCGGAGCGCCACCAGCTGTAGTGATGCGCCTCGAGCTCCGCCACCGCCGGGAACCGGTAAAACGCGAAATCCCGCTGGTCTCCCACGTAGAAGCCGCCGCGGATCATCCGGTAAAACACGCCGCCGCCGGCCTGCTTCAGTACCAGCTTGCTGTCCTTGCCGTTGCCCTCCAGCAGGTCTGCCAGCACATCCCGCAGGTGGGAGAGATTGGGGTAGGGCAGGTCATTCGCCAGGCCGTTGACCGGGTCTGTGGCCAAACCCCGCAGGGCCAGCTCGGAAAACACGATGCGCGGCACATGTACCGGCCGGGCCGGATCGGTAATGGCCCTGCAGAACTCGAGGGGCGCCAGCAGGCTGGCCACCATCGGGTCGATGGGACAGAACTCCTGGTAGAGATGGGTGCGCCGCCCCTGGTCGCCGGTATATTCAGCCCGCTCCAGGGCCAGCGTCCTGCCGTCCCGGGTCACCAGGTACAGTTTGCCCAGCGCCGCCACCGGTATCCGCGAAAGCACCCGGTAAATCGACAGGTATACGGATTTCTTCGGCCTGCCGTCCGCTTTCGCCACGCAGCGCTGCGGCACGAGCTCGAGGGGAAACTCCCCCACGGGAAGCTGGCCGGGATCGACCTCGAAGAAAATCGCCTCACCCCGGGAGTGTACCCGTGTCCCCACCGCGTAATAGCGACCGAAGGACGACGGCTCCAGCATGGAGGCGATCAGGGCCTGGGGGATCAGTGACAGGTAAAGATGCGTGGCGGTCATGGCAACCTCTGGCTGCCATTATCAACCCGACCCGGCCAGGCGACCTTGATCTAAATCAGCCAGGACCGCGCGCCGCCGGTCACCCGAGGCTGAAGTGCAGTGCGCCTTTTTCCGCCGGGACAACCCGCAGGGGCTGCCCGGGCCGCACCGTCCCCAGCATCGCGGTCACTGTGCCCGGTTCAGACGAGTTGGCGACAAAGCGGGCGCCCTCCCCCGTCTCGCCCAGCACCACCGCCTGCACCGGCTCGCCACCCCGATAGCTCACCACGTAGCTGACCAGGCTGCCAGTCGCAGGGGCTTCGATGATCGACCGCGAGGGCATCGTGTCCCGGCTCAGCTTCGTATCCGCCTCGGCCCAGTTCACGCCGGAGGGCTCGCGCGAGTAGATACCCGCCGCGTGCTTGGAGAGGATACCGCCAACCGCGCTCACCAGCGCGTACGCCTGCGGGGCATCGCGCAGCTGTGACACCACCTCCGCCAGGGCGTGCATGCTGTAATTATTGCCGGCCCCGCCAAAATACGGCAAGCCGCCGGTCAGGGTCAGCGGCCGGGAGCCATCGACAGGTAAACCGAGATAGTCCGCCGTGGTGGACACCGCGCAGGCAAAACAGCTGTAGATATCCACCAGGTCGATTTCGCCGACTGACTTGCCCGCCAGCGCGAAACTGCGATCCAGCACCGCCTGGGCCATCAGCGAGCAGGCCGGGTCGTCGCGCTCACTGAGGTTGTAATCCGCCCCTTCGGCCATGCCGTGCAGGAACACCCAATGCCCGGGCGGGATACCGAGCCGGCGGGCCGCGCCGACACTGCACAGCAGCAGCGCGGCACCCTGGTTCACGCCATCCTGGGCCACCATACGCTTGCTGTAGAGATGGTTGAGTGGCTCGGCTGCCAGGATGTCATCCGCCGCGAGGGCCTCGGGAAACTGGGCATAGGGGTTGGCTGCCGCCACAGCGCTGAGGGACGCCAGCAGTGGCGCCATCGCCGCCCGGTGCTGTGCAACCGTGCGATCCAGGGAGAAAGCCCGGGCCTGGTCGATCAGCGCGTAGTAGTTCATCGGCGCCAGCAGGCCGTTGCTGACTTCCTGCATCGTGACGAACATGTCGCCCCAGCCGCGGTCCTCCAGCGGGAATTCGACGCTGTCGAAACTCTCGCTCCAGTCGAGGGTTTGCCCGCTGCGCTCGGCGCTGCGCTGGTTGCGGATGGCCTCGCCGCCGGCCAGCAGCACCACCGAACGCTCGCCCCGGGCGATATCCCGGGCGAACTCGATGACACGGCCCTGGGGCTCATTGCCGCCGACCTGGCCGTAGATGCAGTGGGCCGGCGCGGCGCCGAGGGCGCGCGCCACCGACATGGGCGGGTTGTCGCTGCGGCCAAAGGGGCAGGGCGGCATGCCCATCGAGTCGGCGAAAAGGCGGGTCACCGAGATGGTATCGATGGCGCCGACAAGGCCGTCGCCGCCGGCGTGGGCCAGGGCGCGCCGGGACGCTTCCGCCGCCAGCATCATCGGGGAGTCGGCGCTGGCGCCGCGCTCGACCACCTGGCCGGCCCCCACCAGTATCGGTGTGTTCTCAGGCAAATTACCGCTGTACTTCATCTCTCCCGTCCCTGGCAAATCAGAGGAACCGGGAGTTTATCAGGCGTTGGCCACCTTGTCGGCAGCGGGCTGGCCCGCGAGGTATTCCTCGTAGGTGCCCTGGAAGTCGACCAGGCGACGGTCCTTGATCTCGATCACCCGGGTGGCCAGCGAAGAGACGAATTCGCGGTCGTGGCTGACAAAGATCAGGGTGCCCTCGTAGTGTTCCAGCGCCAGGTTCAGCGCCTCGATCGCCTCCATGTCCAGGTGGTTGGTGGGCTCGTCCAGCAACAGGATATTGGTGTCCATCATCATCAGCTTGCCGAACAGCAGGCGGTTTTTCTCGCCACCGGAGCAGACCCGGGCCTGCTTCTTGAAATCGTCCGAGGAAAACAGCAGGCGCCCCAGGGTGGCCCGCACGATCTGGTCGTCGTGGCTGGCCCGGCGCCACTGGCTCATCCAGTCGAACAGGTTGAGGTCGCAGTCGAAGTCGGCGGTGCTGTCCTGGGGGCAGTAACCCAGGGTGGCGTTTTCCGCCCACTTGATCCTGCCGGAATCGGCCGTGAGCTCGCCCATCAGGCAGCGCAGCAGGGTGGTCTTGCCCACACCGTTGTCGCCGATGATCGCCAGCCGGGTGCCCGCCTCGACCATGATGCTGCCCTTCTCGAACAGGGTCTCGCCGTCGAAGCCGTGGCCCAGGTTCTCCAGGATCACGGCCTGGCGGTGCAATTTCTTTTCCTGCTTGAAGCGGATGTAGGGGCTGACCCGGCTCGAGGGTTTTATGTCCTCCAGGGTGATCTTGGTGATCTGCCTGGCCCGGGAGGTCGCCTGCTTGGCCTTGGAGGCATTGGCGGAGAAGCGGCTGACAAACTGCTGCAGTTCCGCGATCTGGGCGCTCTTCTTCGCGTTCTCGGATTGCAGCTTCTCCCGCGCCTGGGTGGACGCGGTCATGAAATCGTCGTAATTGCCGGGGTAGACCCGCAATTCGCCGTAATCGATGTCCGCCATGTGGGTGCACACCGCGTTGAGGAAGTGGCGGTCGTGGGAAATGATGATCATGGTGGACTTGCGGGCGTTCAGCACGCCCTCCAGCCAGCGGATGGTGTCGATATCCAGGTTGTTCGTGGGCTCGTCCAGCAGCAGGATATCCGGGTCGGAGAACAGGGCCTGGGCCAGCAGCACCCGCAGCTTCCAGCC
>Ga0316195_10000702_pt1 | contig 14017 bp, 13 predicted proteins | sample Phised1_MG_FD_204937 | JGI IMG/M metagenome (GOLD analysis project Ga0316195, IMG submission 204937) | Coastal sediment microbial communities from Maine, United States - Phippsburg sediment 1 | ecosystem: Environmental > Aquatic > Marine > Coastal > Sediment | place: USA: Maine | collected... | reverse complement strand
GGACGGACGGCTCAAGGTCAGGATCGCGAAGCACGGTTACAACGGGCTGCTGCCCGTTAACGATTTTGAGGTGCCCGGCACCCGCCTGCCAGTAATAGCCGATGGCACAACCACCAAGCCCGGGCATCGCCGCAAGCATTAGGAGGCAAGGAGCTAATTTCCGCAGTGGGCTGATCGCAATCATTGGCAATCGATACGGTTACAATGCGTGCATGGAAATTTACCTCGTTGGCGGCGCCGTCCGCGACAAGCTGCTGCAACGTCCTGTCCGCGAAAAAGACTGGGTCGTCGTGGGCGCCAGCCCGGCTGCGCTCGAGTCACAGGGCTATCGCAAGGTCGGCAAAAGCTTCCCGGTGTTTCTGCATCCGGAAACCAATGAAGAATACGCGCTTGCGCGCACGGAAACCAAGACAGGCCCTGGTTACCATGGTTTTGAAGTGTATGCCGGCGAGGATGTTACGCTCGAGATGGATTTGCAGCGTCGCGACCTTACGATAAACGCAATTGCCGAAACCGCCGACGGCACGATTATCGATCCCTGTAACGGTCGGGCGGACATTGCCGACCGTGTGCTGCGCCATGTGTCGCCGGCCTTTCGCGAAGATCCGTTGCGCATTTTGCGTGTGGCCCGCTTTGCGGCCCGCTTCAGCGATCTCGGGTTTGCAGTCGCGCCAGAGACCACGGGCCTGATGCGGGAAATGGCCGCTAACGGGGAACTCGATACCCTCGCCCCCGAGCGGATCTGGAAGGAAACCGCCATCGCGCTGCTCGAAACCCGGCCCGACGTGTACCTGCAGACATTGCGCGATTGCGGGGCGCTGAGCCATATCTTTCCGGAGATCGACCGCCTGTTCGGCGTACCGCAGCCGGTAAAGTGGCACCCCGAAATCGACACGGGCATCCACATCCTGCTGGTTCTGCAAATGTCGGCAAAACTCTCCGAATCACTTGCGGTGCGATTCGCTGCGATGGTTCATGACCTTGGCAAAGGCATTACAGACCCGCAATACTGGCCCAGTCATCACGATCATGAGAAGCGCGGCCTCGACCTCATCGAGGAATTGTGCGACCGGCTGGCCGTGCCTAACCATTGCCGCGAACTGGCCTTGCATGTATGCCACTTCCACACACTTTGCCACCGCGCTGCGGAACTGCGGCCCGAAACTATTCTGAAGTTGTTCGAGAATACCGATGCTTTCCGGCGACCGGATCGCTTCGAGGAATTTCTGACGGCCTGCGAAGCGGACGCGCGAGGTCGCACCGGGTTGGAGAACAACGGATACTCGCAGGCTGAGATTTTGCGGACGGCGCTCTCCGCAGCCGCCGGCGTGGACAATAGCGCTATACAGGAACTGGGCCTGCGCGGCCCGGCATTTGGCGAAGAATTGCGCAAATGGCGCGTGCGCGCGATTGCGTCCGCCCTCGCCGCCCTGCGTAACTGAGTCGACCACTATATGGACCCCTCCATCGCAAGTACTGCAGCACTCTGGATCCTGGCGGGTTTATTAGTTGCAACCGGAATCGCGGGGCTGGCACTGCCCGCGTTGCCGGGCGCACCGCTGCTGTTCTGCGGCCTTGTGGTCGCGGCATGGGCAGACGATTTTAATTATGTCGGGACAGGATCAATTATCACGCTTGCGGTTCTCGCACTGCTGACCTATCCGGTGGATATACTCGCGGGAGCGCTCGGTGCGCGGAAATTCGGCGCTTCGAAGCAAGCCATGATTGGTGCGGGAATCGGAGCGCTGGCAGGACTGTTCTTCGGCATCGCCGGGATTGTGCTCGGGCCGTTCGTCGGTGCATTGGTCGGTGAACTGACCCAGCAGCGACATGTGCAAAAGGCGGGCATGGCGGGGATCGGCGCAACACTTGGATTACTGCTGGGCGCCATTGCAAAACTGGCCATCGCTTTCACGATGATCGGGCTGTTCCTGCTGATGCGCTTTAGCTAGCGCGGTGCAGATCAAGAGACTTGCCAGCTCACCTGTGTGCCGTTAGAGATAGACGATCAGGATGACGATTCCAAGGAGAATTCGATATATCGCAAACGGCAGCATCGAGATGTGCGTAATCAGTTTCAGAAACACACCGATGCAGATATAGGCAGCCAGCGCAGAAACCACGACCCCCACGACAAGCATGTCCCATTGCACCGGCCCGGTCATTTCAGCGAGTTTCGTCGCCTCGTACAGCCCCGCCATCGAGATGCCTGGAATGGACAATAGAAATGAAAAGCGCGCCGCTGCAAGCCGCGAAAAACCCAGCGCCATGCCCGCCGTCATCGTGATGCCCGAGCGCGACGTGCCGGGAATCAGTGCCAGGGCCTGGGCGCAACCTATCAGCAAGGCCATGCGCAGATTCATCGTTTGTTCGGCGCGCCCCGCGCCGCCGCGGCGATCTGCAAGCCACAGCAATGTGCCGAATATTATGGCGGTGGCGGCAATAACCAGCGGGCTGCGCAAGTAGGTCGTAATGAAATCGTGGAAAAGCAAACCGGCCAGTCCGACCGGGATCGTTGCAACCAGTATGTACCAGCCGAACATAGCCTCGGCATCCGGGGGAGACTCCCGGCGCACTGATTTAAGCCAGCCCTTGACGATTGCCAGAAGCTCTTTATGGAAATAGGTGAGCACGGCAATCAGGCTACCTACATGCAGGGCAACGTCAAACAATAAACCCTGATCCTGCCAGCCGAAAAGTTTCGGAACCAGGATCAGGTGACCGGAACTGGATACAGGCAGAAACTCTGTGAGTGCCTGCACGATGGCCAGCATGATTGCCTCAAAATACGTCATCAATATTTCCTGCATAATCGCCATTCAACGCGGCGCGAATGAATTAACTAAAACTATAGCCGCGAGCGTAAATCGCGGCCCGACATGGCCGTCGGCGGCGCGACTCCGCCGCGGCCGAGCGATATCACTTTCACGGCCTCGCCCATCTCGCCCGGCAGCAAAAGTTGCCGCAGTCCTGCTGCCATCGCAACCTGCGCCCGTCCATCAGCCGCGAGGTCTGCAACCCGCTGATCGATGCCACTGGCCAGCAAAAAATTTGCCTGGGTGGTAAAGCCAGTCACATCGAAACCCGCTGCAAGCGCGGATTCTGCCAGATAACTGAAATCCACCCAGGCCGTAATGTCCTGCAAACCGGGCCACAGGAACGGATTCTCATGCGCACGGTGCCGAAAGTAGCAGCGCAGGGTACCTGACTGACGCTCAGGCAGGTAGTACTCGCGTCGCGTAAACCCGTAATCAAAAATTAATGCCACGCCTTCCTTAAGCCAGTCTGAAGCTGTTTGCAGCCAGGCAGGGAGTTGCAGACATAATTCCGACGTAAAGCCCTCCGGCAGCTGAGTGCCTGTCTGGTGAAGGATGGTCGCGACACCAGCGGCAAGCTGCCGGCCCGCGGGTCTGGCGGTGTAATTGAAATCCTCGCCCGACCAGGCGACGCCGAGCTCATGTGGCACTCCATTGCGCATGATAAAGCGACTGACAGGCAACGCATCGAGCACCTCATTGGCGAGCAACACCCCACGCACCGGTTGTAGCGGCGATCGATCTAGCCAACTCACGCGCGTCTGCAGATGCGGAATCATGCGGGCAATCGTTTCTGCCTGTCGCGCGCGCAAATCGGCACTGGGCTCAAGTATCAGGTATCGCGCGGGCAGCGCATCAAGGCGTTCGAGTTCGAGCATAATGTCCGCCGCCATGATGCCCGTGCCCGCGCCCGGCTCCAGAATATCGCCGCCGCCCAGCTGATTGAGCACCTGGGCACACTGCCCGGCAATACACTGCGAAAACAGTGAGGATATTTCAGGCGCCGTGACAAAATCTCCGGCGGCGCCAAATTTACGCGCGCCCGCGCTGTAATACCCCAGCCCGGGCGCGTGCAGCACCGTATTCATGTAATCGGCGAAGCTGATCCAGCCGTTGTTGGCGGCTATGGCCGCGCGCACTTCGATAGACAAGCGCTCAGAGTGCGCCAGCGCATCGGCCGAAGGTTCAGGGAAATCAAGCTGCACGGGATAGAAAAATGCATGCAGCAGCCGTTCGGCTGCGAGGAAGAATGCGGGAATGAATTGGTGAATAACGCATGCTGATGTAATCTTACACGCCTTGCAACCAGAGCCTGTATCGCCGCAGACAAATTATAGTGAATTCAACTTCCCAATCGCACCCCGCACTTGACGGCCAGTGGGGGTTAATTACCGGAGCCGGCAAACGCATTGGTGCCTGTGTCGCGCGGTTGCTGCATCAACATGGCATGAATATCGCCGTGCACTATCGCGGCTCTGCCGCCGACGCGCTCGAGCTTTCGACAGAACTCAACAATGCGCGCGCTGAATCAGCAATCACCGTTCAAGCCGACCTTCTGGACGGTCGTCAACTTGCGCCACTGATCGACAATGTTGTCGCACACAGCGGGCGTCTCGACTTGCTGCTGAATAACGCCTCAACTTTTTACCCGACACCGCTGGAAACCATTACCGAGGAACAGTGGGAAGATTTAATGGGTACCAATCTCAAGGCGCCGCTGTTTCTGGCCAAGGCGGCTGCGAGTCACCTGCGCAAAACGGGCGGTAACATCGTTAATGTCATTGACATACACGGCCAGCGCCCGTTGCGAAATCACCCGATTTACGGTCCCGCCAAAGCGGGTCTGGCGATGCTGACCAGATCGCTGGCAAAGGACCTGGCGCCGGACATCCGCGTTAACGGCGTATCCCCCGGGGCGATACTCTGGCCGGATGAAGGGCTGCCCGAGAAAGCTGAACAAGCCATCCTGCGCCAAATACCTCTTAAGCGCACGGGTAACCCCGACGACATCGCCAGCGCGATCTTGTTTCTTGTTAAGGATGCGCCCTATATAACCGGGCAGATCATCGCCGTCGACGGCGGCCGCAGTATTGGCTGGTAATTAAGCACGAGGGCATCGTCGATTGACAGGTCGACACGCGTCATGGGGTTCCGGGTGATATCAAAATCCGCCCACAAGTCGCTCATCGTGCGACCACTAACAGGGTGACGCAATGCCGGTGCGATTTCTGCCAGCGGGCCCAGCACAAAGCCGTATTTCTCTATATCACCGTGCGGCAACTTCATTTGCGGTTTTACGAGATCGCCGTACATCAGCAAATCAAGATCGAGGGTTCGCGAACAAAAGGGATTTGCCTGACGTTTGCGTCCCGCACGCTGATGAAGACGCTCGAGATTGGCGACAATCCGCTCAGGCGCCTCACGTGTGCTCAGCCCGATTACCAGGTTCAGGAAATCTCCGCCGTCGAAACCCACGGCAGGGTTGCGATAGACAGATGACAGGGTAAGCTCGCCGTACATTGCTTCGAGGGCCTGGCAGGCCATGCGCAGATAATGCTCGGGCGCAATATTGCTGCCCGCACTCAAATAGACGTTCACCGGTGCATTCCGTGTATCAAGCATAGACGCCTCGCTCCACAACCACTCCTACCGATTTCGAACGACTCACGGCAAACGGCTTGTGTATTGCAACGCGAATCCAGGGTACCCCGAATTCCTTCATTACCATGGCGGCAATTGCGTCCGCAGCTGCCTCGACCAGTTTGAATTTCTGTTCCTGCACAAACGCTTCCACGCGTTTGGAAACCGACTTGTAGTCCAGGGCATCGGCGATTTCCTCGCTGCGCGCGGCTTTGGACAAGTCCCAGCCCATGTCGAGATCAACGCTGACAACCTGCGGCATCTGCCGCTCCCAGTCCCAGATTCCGACAATGGTCTTAAAACGCAAATCCTTAACAAATACGACGTCCATCCGTTCCCCCACCTGTCTGCTTAATTCAGACTGCCGTCATCGCGGGCAGTTCATCCAGTTCCCACCTCGGCCGGGCAATCACCTGACCTGAAGAGACATGTCCGGCCCTCAATCGCCATAGCCCCGCGTGCGCAACCATGGCTCCGTTGTCCGTGCAAAACTCGGGTCTGGGATAAAAAACCTCAGCCCCGTGAGTGCCGGCCTTAGCCTGCAAGGCCGCCCTCAGACTCTGGTTGGCACCCACACCGCCCGCGACCACCAGCACCCCGTAACCGGTCATATCAATGGCTCGCATGGCCTTTGCCACGAGCGTATCCACGACCGCTTGCTCGAACGATTTCGCTATATCTGCCCGGGTGGATTCATCCAGCGGCTGATGCGCTGCGGCATGACGCACCGCGAGCATCACCGCCGTCTTGAGGCCACTGAAACTGAAGTCCAGACCCGGTCGTTTCAGCATCGGACGGGGAAAATCGAAAACGTCGGGCCGACCGCGGGAAGCAAGCTCCGCCAGCGCCGGCCCGCCCGGATACGGCAAGCCCAGCAGTTTGGCTGTTTTGTCAAAGGCCTCGCCGGCCGCATCGTCCAGCGTCTGCCCAAGAACCCGGTAGGCCCCGGGCGCGGAGACATCGACCAGCATGGTATGGCCGCCCGATACCAGCAGGGCTATGAACGGAAACCGGGGCGCGGGATCTTCGAGCATTACCGCCAGCAAATGGGCCTCCATGTGATGCACGGCGATTGCCGGGATACCCCAACCAAATGCGAGCCCTTCCGCCACGGTCGCCCCGACCAGGAGCGCACCAATCAGGCCCGGACCCGCCGTGTAGGCCACACCCGCCAGATCCTTGCCTCCTATACCGGACTCTTCGAGCGTGGCTTCCACCATCGGCAGCAGCTTGCGTATGTGGTCCCGCGAGGCCAGCTCGGGCACGACGCCGCCATAGGGCGCATGTATGGGGATCTGGCTGTAGAGGCGCTGGGCCAAGAGTCCGCTGCCGGCCTTGTAGAGTGCAACACCGGTTTCGTCACAGCTGGTTTCTATGCCCAGTACTATCATTTGATCAGAGTTGGCTTAAAGGTTTGATGTAATCAGGGTTGATTCGGATGCCTTTTGACTTGCATGTATCCGCGATCTGGGCATCTGGCAGGCCTGACCGGTGTTGGTATTTGTTCAATCATGCCTTAAATCCAGGCGCGATAAACATCCGGGGCCTTTGCATTTCCTCATGGCGGACGGTATATTTGCGCCCCCAGCCGGCCCATATGCCGGTTTTTTCGCTCCAAAGCCCGGTCAGTGGCGGAGAAGGACTAAAGTTTTGCCAAGCGTACGAATCAGAGAAAACGAGAATTTTGATGCCGCCCTGAGGCGCTTCAAGCGTGCCTGTGAAAAGGCAGGCATCCTGTCGGAACTGCGCAGCCGTGAGTTTTATGAAAAGCCCACGCAGGAGCGCAAGCGCAAGAAAGCAGCCGCCGTCAAACGCCAGATCAAGCGCACCGCCCGCGATATCAATCGCCGCGTTCGTTTGTATTAAGCCCTGCTTCGGCTTCACGGCCGCTTAAGTTCCAGACCTCGGCGGTGTTGCTTGCCCCGGGGTCTGATTGCATCTGGGAGACCGATTCTGCATGTCATTGAAAACCACTATCCAGACTGACATGAAAGCCGCCATGAAGAGCGGCGAGAAAGATCGCCTTGGCGTCATCCGCATGCTCCTCGCCGCAATCCAGAGCCGGGAAATCGAAGTGCGCGGCGTACTGAGTGATGCCGACGTCACCCAAATCGTCGAAAAACTGATCAAGCAGCGCAAGGAATCTGCCCGGCAATTTGCTGACGTCGGTCGCCCCGAGCGCGCCACGCAGGAGCTTGCGGAAGCCGAAATATTGCAGGGTTATTTGCCCGAGCAGTTGAGTCCTGCTGAACTGGATGCCATTCTGACCGACGTCATCGCCGCTACCGGCGCTGCGGGAATGAAGGACATGGGCAAAGTAATGGCCGAACTGCGCACGCGCGCGCAAGGCCGTGCCGATATGGCAGCATTGAGCGCCATCGTAAAAAGCCGGCTGGCCGCCAACTGAAAAGTCGCCGCAACACCTGATATTGCAGCCACCGCGAGCGATATCCTGCGTTAGCCTGCATTAACCCCGCACAAGCCGCACGAGTCTCCGCGCAAGCCAGGAAAATAATTTATCCTGTGTTAAGGGGCTTCCTGGCAGACAGCCTCGCTACCCGTAAATCTATAACAAAGCAAAATCGAAATGGCCGGTCGCATTCCCCAGGATTTCATCAACGATCTCATCGATCGGTCCGACATCGTGGAAGTTGTCGGTAGCCGCATAGCGCTGAAAAAAGCCGGACGTGAGTTCAAAGCCTGCTGTCCTTTTCACGGGGAAAAAACACCTTCCTTTACGCTGAGTCCGGAGAAAGGTTTTTATCACTGCTTTGGATGCGGCGCGCACGGCACAGTGATCGGCTTCCTCATGGAACATGACCGGCTCGAATTTATAGAAGCCGTCGAAGAGCTGGCCGCGATCAATGGCGTAGAAGTTCCGCGTGATGCTGCGCAGGCGGGTCCGGTTTCCCCTGCGACACCGCTCTATGAAATGCTGGACACTGTAAGCCAGCTTTACCAGGAGCAATTACGCAAACATCCTTCCGCGGTTCAGTACCTGAAGCAACGCGGCCTCGATGGTGAAACGGTCGTGCGTTTCATGATTGGTTACGCGCCGGCCGGCTGGGATTTTCTTCTGCAACGCTTTGGAGCGGCGGACGACGGGCGTGAACGGCTGCTTAAAAGCGGGCTTGCGCTGCGCAACGAAGACGGGCGGGTCTACGACCGTTTCCGCGAGCGCATCATGTTTCCGATTCGGGACAGCCGCGGCCGCGTCGTGGGGTTTGGCGGGCGCGTTCTCGATCACGGCGAACCGAAGTATCTGAACTCGCCCGAGACACCCGTCTTCCACAAGGGCCGTGAGCTTTACGGGCTCTATGAAGCGCGGCGCGCCAATCGCAAGCTCGAACGGCTGCTCGTGGTCGAGGGCTATATGGATGTCGTAGCGCTGGCATGCCATGGCATCACCAACAGCGTGGCAACACTCGGCACTGCAACGACACCCGACCATCTGCAGCGGCTGTTTCGGACCACCAATGAAATTATCTTCTGTTTCGACGGCGACCGGGCCGGCCGGGACGCAGCCTGGAGGGCATTGCAGGTGACATTGCCGGAGTTACGGGAGGGCCGGCAGGTGCGTTTCCTGTTTCTGGCCGAGGGAGAAGACCCGGACTCGGTCGTGCGCAAGCACGGCGCCAAAGCATTTCATGAGCAGCTGGACCGGAGCCTTCCGCTGTCGGAATACCTTTTACAGCACCTGAAAGAAGCCACCGACATGCGCAGCATGGATGGACAGGCCCGGCTCGCCGAACTCGCACGGCCGTTGTTGAATCGCATACCGCCCGGCATCTATCGTGAACTGCTGCTGGAGCGGCTTGCGCGGGAGGTGGGACTCGCGCCGGCTCGCCTCGCAAACCTGCTGGAACAGCCGGCGGACGCGGTGCCTGACTTTGCGCCGGAGCCACGGACAACCCCGCGCACCGCTCAACAAAGGCCGGGTCATGTGAGACAGGCCGTAAAACTCGTTCTGCATAAACCGTCGGTCGCCGTTACGGTCGAACTGCCGCCGGGCCTGCCCGCGATTGAACGGCCTGGCATCCGCCTGCTAACCGAATTGCTGCGAGCGGCCGCGGCCAAACCCGACATCAAGCCGGCTCGACTCGCGGAGCAATTTCAGGATCACCCTGATGGCGGCAGCTACCTGCACACGCTGCTGACCCAGGAAATGCCTTTGCACGAGCAGTCCGACTGGCAGGCCCAGCTGCGGGGCACCCTGGATGCGATCCTGCGCGAGGAACGCGACGCGCGGATCGAGGCGCTGACGCGCAAGGCTGACAGCGGCCTGACGGCGGCAGAGAAGCAGGAACTTCAGGCGCTGCTGGCCGGTCAAAACTGGCCTGAAACCTGACTTGCACGGCGCCATGGGTTTGGCCGCAGCGCAATAATTCGGTGATTATGAACCAGCAATCAGGATATACCCTTTAACTTCAAACGTTTAGCCGATCCAGAACCGGGCTTGCACGTTTCGAGGCTTTCCACGACCACAGACACTTAATGGCGTGGCCGGTTTTCGAGTAGAATGCCCGGTTTTCGATTTCCAGAAATCCCCCTGAGGTCATCCGCGTGAAAGATCAGCCTGCTTCCCCTGCACCTCGCAACAACGATCAAAATTCCCAGCTCAAGCTGCTGATTGCCCGCGGCAAAGAGCAGGGCTACCTGACCTATGCCGAGGTCAACGACCACCTGCCCAACGATATCGTCGATCCGGAACAGATCGAAGACATCGTCAACATGATTAATGACATGGGCATCACGGTCTACGAAAAAGCACCCGAGGTCGATTCACTCGTGCTGTCGGATGCCGCCGTTACCGGCGACGACGAACAGGAAGAAGCCGCCGAAGCGATCGCGACCGTTGATTCCGAGTTCGGTCGCACAACCGACCCGGTGCGCATGTACATGCGTGAAATGGGAACGGTGGAATTGCTGACGCGCGAGGGCGAAATCCGCATCGCGAAACGCATCGAGGAAGGGCTGAACCAGGTCAAGTCAGCCCTGTCATTGTTTCCGGACACCTTTAACTATCTCGAAAGGGTGTACGAACCCGTCAAGTCCGGCGAGGGCCGCCTTGCAGACATCCTCACCGGCTTTTTCGACCCGAATGCGCCTGACATCATTGCCCAGCCGGGCGCCAAGGTTGCCGCCAGCGATGATGACAAATCAGACAGCGACGATGACGACGATGACGACGACAGCAGCTCGTCGGACAAGGAAGAGGACACCGGTCCGGATCCCGTCGAGGCCGACAAGCGACTGAAATCGCTGTTCCGCCGCAACAAGAAATGCGTGGCACTGATCGACAGCAATGGTTCAAAGGACAAACAGACGATTGCGGCGCGCAAGAAACTTACCTCCGAGCTTGCAGAAATTCTGCTATCGCCAAAGTTGTTCGACGCACTGGTGAACAATCTGCGCAGCACAGTCCAGGAAATTCGGGATCTCGAAAAGCAGATCATGTATGTCTGCGTGAAGACTGCCGAAATGCCGCGCAAGGATTTCATCGCCAGCTTCCCGGAAAACGAAACCAACCTGGAGTGGCTGGACAAGCACATACGCGCCAAGCGCAAGTATTCGTCGGTGCTGGGCAAGATGAAGCCGGACATCATCCGCTCGCAGAAAAAACTGATTGCGATCGAAGAGCAGACGCACCTCAGCATTGCCGAGATCAAGGACATCAACCGCAAGATGTCGATCGGCGAAGCCAAGGCACGCCGCGCGAAAAAGGAAATGGTCGAGGCGAACCTGCGACTGGTTATCTCTATCGCCAAGAAATACACGAATCGTGGTCTGCAGTTCCTGGACCTGATCCAGGAAGGCAACATCGGTCTGATGAAAGCCGTCGACAAGTTCGAATACCGCCGCGGTTACAAATTCTCGACCTACGCAACCTGGTGGATCCGGCAGGCGATCACCCGCTCGATCGCTGACCAGGCGCGGACCATCCGCATTCCCGTGCACATGATCGAAACGATCAACAAGCTGAACCGGATCTCGCGGCAGATGCTGCAGGAGATGGGCCGCGAGCCGCTGCCGGAAGAACTGGCCGAGCGCATGGAAATGTCGGAAGACAAGGTGCGCAAGGTTCTCAAGATTGCCAAGGAACCGATCTCGATGGAAACGCCGATCGGTGATGATGAAGATTCACACCTGGGCGATTTTATCGAAGACACCACCGTGTCCTCGCCGATCGAGTCCGCTACGACGGCCGGCCTCAAGGAAACCACCGGCAATGTGCTGGCCGGCTTGACGCCGCGCGAAGCCAAGGTGCTGCGCATGCGCTTTGGTATCGAGATGAACACCGACCACACACTGGAAGAGGTCGGTAAGCAGTTCGACGTAACCCGCGAGCGCATCCGGCAGATTGAAGCCAAGGCGCTGCGCAAACTGCGGCATCCGTCGAGGTCTGATCAGCTGCGGAGCTTCCTGCTGGAAGACTAGGCAGCATCTGCCAATACAAAAAGGCCGCTCAATGAGCGGCCTTTTTTTTACCGTTATAGTTGTATATCCCCGGCCGGTTCATTATGAAAAGCTGGTTCAGGTTATCGACCTTGGTGTCGGAACTTCTGATTATATTTGCCCATTGCGGCCAAATTAAACTAGGGCTCAGGATACAACTGGTTCATGGGCACCGACACGCCGTTTCCCTGCACGATGCGCGCATGCCGGCGCCGCAGCAGGCGCGGTCGCGCAACGCCACAGGAATGGGCAATCATCGCAACATCGTGTTCGAGGGAACGCTGGTAACGATAGACACGCTCGGCTTTGTCGGCCGGTACAAGGCCACGCTGCAGGTCTTTATCGTGCGTCGTGATCCCCGTGGGGCAAGTGTTCTTGTTACATTGCAGTGCCTGGATGCACCCGAGCGCAAACATGAAACCGCGCGCACTCGTTACAAAATCGGCGCCCGCACAGAATGCAGCGGCTGCGTACTCAGGATTGATAAGCTTGCCACTCGCAATGACGTGCACACGCTGCTTGAGACCGTGCTTGCGCAGCAGGTCAACGACTGCCGGCAAAGATTCCCGCAATGGCAAGCCCACGTTATCGAGCAGGGCCTGTGGCGCGGCGCCGGTGCCCCCGTCGCCGGAATCGACTGTTATAAAATCCGGCGCTTCTTCCGGCCCGCACGAATTCACGAGCCGCAAGAACTCGTCGAACCATTCGAAATCGCCGAACACCGCCTTGAAGCCCACCGGCTTGCGGGTGATGGCGCGCACCCGCGCAATGAGATCCAGCAACCCCTTTGCATCAGCAACTTCCGGATGCCGGTTGGGACTGATGGAGTCCTGCCCCACGGGAATCCCGCGAATCGCCGCGATCTCGGGCGTTACCTTGATGCCCGGCAGGATGCCGCCCTTGCCGGGCTTGGCACCCTGACTTAATTTGATCTCGAACATCTTCACCTGCTCATGCGCGGCAATTGCGGCGAGGCTCGCCTCGTTAAGGGAACCGTCCGCATTGCGCGCGCCGTACTTCGCCGTACCGAGCTGAAACACAATATCCGCGCCCCCTTCGAGGTGGTAGGGCGACAACCCGCCCTCGCCCGTATTCATCCAGCAACCCGCCTTCCTGGCGCCTCTCGACAATGCCAGCACGGCGGGTTTCGAAATGGCGCCGAAACTCATTGCGGAAATATGAAACAGCCGGTCGGTACTGTAAGGATGCTCGCAGTAGGGGCCGATAACATAGACCTTTGATTGTTCACCATCCTGTTCCTGCGTGGGGTAAGCCGTGTTGGCAAAAATGACTGTGCCAACGCGGCGCAAGTCGCGCGTCGAACCAAAGGCCACCGTTGCATCAACGCCTTTCGATGCGCGGTACACCCACGAGCGTTCTGCCCGGTTGAAAGGCATTTCTTCGCGATCCTGGGCATAAAAATACTGCCGGAAAAATTCGCCCAGGTGCTCGAACAGATACCGGAACCGGCCGATGACAGGGAAATTGCGACGAATGGCATGTTTGGTCTGGGTGATATCGATGATATACAGCACACAGAGCCACAGGACGCCCATGCCAATCACAAAGAGAAACAAGTAGGCGAAGAGACCAAGAACCTGCGAAACCAGCGTCATGCGCCAAACCCCTTGCGGCCATTTCAGGAAGTAAATTTGCAATCAGCATACTGAACACGTTTGCTGCCACAGACAAGCGGGGTTTTCCGCTGGCAAGTGCAGGTTCCAGGCGGTAATCTCTGCCTATGCGTGTGCTGCCGATTTCCGCCCTGCTCTGCCTGCTGACTGCCGGTGCCTGCTCGAGTGCAACGCCCGACGCACAGCGCGGCGCCCCGACCTACCGGGCGGGCAGCCCCGAAGCCATCGCTGCGGCCGTCGTTGCGCAGCAGACCGGTAGCAACGTTGATGAAGTCGTGATCCGCTCGGTCGAGGCCATTCAGTTTGGCGACTCGAGCCTCGGCTGCCCGCAACCGGGCATGAGCTATCTGCAGGTTATAACGCCCGGCTACAAAATCCTTGCGGAAGCGGCTAACCGGAGTTTCGATGTGCGGGTAGCAGGCTCCCGCGGACTGATCTGTGATCCGAGAACCTGGTCTGAATCGCCCAGAA
>Ga0316195_10000701_pt1 | contig 14019 bp, 9 predicted proteins | sample Phised1_MG_FD_204937 | JGI IMG/M metagenome (GOLD analysis project Ga0316195, IMG submission 204937) | Coastal sediment microbial communities from Maine, United States - Phippsburg sediment 1 | ecosystem: Environmental > Aquatic > Marine > Coastal > Sediment | place: USA: Maine | collected... | reverse complement strand
GCCAGGATTTCCTGTGCAATGCCGACCCGGTCGGCAAAGGCGACGTCGATGCGCATTCGTTCTGTACTCCAATCGGGACAGTGTACTGATTTGCATACGAACGACGCAAGTCGTTGTCAGACAAGGAGTTTCTTCCACCCGATCGGGCCGGGTCCGGGGCGCGTGTATCGATTGACTTACGGCGCATCGGTTGAGCGCGCAGAAACATTCGCTAAGTAATTGATTCCATGAGACTTTTCACTTGGCACAGGGTTTGCGTGAACGTCACGCACGCGCCACATCGGCGCGGCTGACGACAACGGGGTATCGACATGCATGTGATGGTGCTTGGCAGCGGTGTGATCGGCACGACGGTGGCCTACTACCTCGCCCGGTCCGGCCACGAGGTCACGGTGGTCGACCGCCAGCCCGGCCCGGGCCTGGAGACCAGCTATGCCAACGCGGGCGAGGTCTCGCCCGGCTATTCGGCGCCTTGGGCGGGCCCCGGCGTGCCGGTGAAGGCGATCAAGTGGATGCTGATGCACCACAGCCCGCTGGTCATCAAGCCGATGCTCGACCCGGCCATGTGGCGCTGGGGCCTGGCGATGCTGCGCAACTGCACGGCCGACCGCTACCGTGTCAACAAGGGGCGGATGGTGCGGCTGGCCGAGTACAGCCGCGACTGCCTGAAGGCGTTGCGCGCCGAGATCGACATTCCGTACGACGAGCGCACGCAGGGGACGCTGCAGCTGTTCCGCACTCAGAAACAGCTCGACGGCACGGCCAAGGACGTCGAGATCCTGAAGGAGTACGGCGTGCCCTACCAGCTGCTCGACCGCGCGGGCTACCTGCAGTACGAGCCGGCGCTGGCCGATGTGCAGGGCAAGTTCGTCGGTGCGCTGCGCCTGCCCGGTGACGAAACCGGGGACTGCCTCAAGTTCACGCAGGCGCTGGCGCGCAAGGCGCAGGACCTGGGCGTGAAGTTCCGCTTTGGCGCCACCATCCAGGCGCTGCAGAGCGAGGGCAACCGGATCAGCGGCGTGCGCACCGACGCCGGCACGCTGAGCGCCGACCGCTACGTGCTGGCGCTGGGCAGCTACTCGACACGCATGCTGGCGCCCCTGGGCATCCGCGTGCCGGTTTACCCGGTCAAGGGATTCTCGATCACGGTGCCGATCACCGATGCCTCCAAGGCCCCCGAGTCGACCATCATGGACGAGACGCACAAGGTGGCGGTCACGCGGCTGGGCGACCGCATCCGCGTCGGCGGCACCGCGCAACTGTCGGGCTTCGACCTGCGCCTGGACCAGCGGCGGCGCCGTACGCTGGACTTTGTCGTCAGCGACCTGTTCCCGCGCGGCGGCGACGTTTCGCGGGCGGAATTCTGGACCGGGCTGCGGCCCATGACGCCCGACGGCACGCCGATCATCGGCGACACGTCGGTCGACAACCTGTTCCTCAGCACCGGCCACGGCACGCTGGGCTGGACGATGGCCGCCGGCACGGGCCGTGTGATGGCCGACCTCATCAGCGGCCGCGTACCCGAGATCAGCCTGGACGGGTTGACGGTTGCTCGCTACGCCTGACGCGGCACCGGCCGCCATTGCCGCCGGTCGCGCTCGGGCACGATGGCTTCAGCGCATGGCGGGCCGATGGCCGTCGGCGCGGGCTGGCCGGTGCGGTCCAGAATGGGGCCCGACGCCGTCCATATCCAGGAGACCTCATGCGACTGACTGCCGAGGCGCGCGGTGTGTATCCCATCGCGCCCACCCCCTTCCACGACGACGGCCGCATCGACACGGCGTCGATCGACCGCCTGGTCGACTTCTACCTGGCCATCGGGGCCACCGGCCTCACGGTGCTGGGGCAGTTGGGCGAAGCGCCCAAACTGACGCATGCGGAAGGCGTGGATGTCGCGCGGCGCATGATCCGCCGCGCGCCGGCGCTGCCGGTGATCGTCGGCGTGTCGGCCCCCGGCTACGCGGCCATGCGCGAACTGACTCGGGCAGTGATGGACGAAGGGGCGGCCGGCGTCATGATCGCGCCGCCGAACACCTTGCGCACCGACGAACAGGTCGCCGGCTACTATCGACAAGCCGTCGATGCGATCGGCGCCGACGTGCCGTTCGTGATCCAGGACTACCCGCTGACCTTCTCGGTGCAGATGACCCCGGCGCTGATCAGCCGCATCGTGGGCGAGTTGCCTTCATGCGCGATGCTCAAGCACGAGGACTGGCCGGGGCTGGAAAAGATCTCGGCGCTGCGCGGCTTCGAGCGCGAGGGCACGATGCGCCACATCGCGATCCTGTGTGGCAACAACGGCCTCTTCCTAGACTACGAGATGGCGCGCGGCGCCGATGGCGCCAACACCGGCTACGCCTTCCCGGACATGCTTTGCGATGTCGTGCGTCTGTCGGCCGGCGGCGAGCGAGAGGCCGCCCACGATCTGTTCGACGCCCACCTGCCGCTGTTGCGCTACGAGCAGCAGCCCGGCGTCGGCCTGGCGGTGCGAAAGTACCTGCTGATGCGGCGCGGCTTGCTGGGCAGCGCGGCGATGCGCAAGCCGGCGCCGCCCTTGACGGCCGCTGCACGCACCGAGGTCGAACACCTGCTGGGCCGGCTGGCACGCCACGACGAGCGTGCGCGACTGGCGCCGCTCTGAGCGGCGCGAGCGGCCTGCGTTGCTGGCGCGACGTCGGCGGACGCGGCGACTGCGCCTGTTCTGAATCGATCTTCCGACCGCCGCGCCCCGCCTGACAGGCGGACAAACGATGGCCGCCGCAAGCGGTCGGTCGTCGTCCCGCATCGGAGGCCGCCCCACTCCGAGGTGGGCGGGCTCCGGCCCGTTCACGCACTACTTCTTGTCGGCCGGCTTCGCCGACGCCAATCGCCTGGCGTCATGCCGTACCACCGTTTGAAAGCGTGATTGAACGCACTTTGCTCCCTGAATCCCAGATGGTAGGCGATCGATGACAGTCGCAAATTGCCGTCTTCCAGCAGTTCGGTGGACAGCATCCTGCGCACTTCTTCCAGCAAGCCCTCATAGCTGAGGTTCTTCTGCGCCAGTTGACGCTGTACGGTTCGTTTGCTCGTGCAGAGCTGATCTGCAATGATCTCGATCGAAAAATGCCCGGTCGGGAGCGAGCGCCGAATCAGGCGACGTACGTTCGAGGCGAGGTCTTCCGGCTTGTATCCGACCTGCGCGCGAAGCACCGATGTGACGAGTGAGAGAACGTCGAGATCCTCGGCCCGGTTCGGTACCTTGAATGCGCTCGGTAGAAATGCGACGCCGTCGATCTCCGAATCGAACTCCGGCACGACGCCGAAGTAATTGAGATATTTCTTCGCTGAACTGATCGGCGAATGCTTGAAATAGACTGCTTTCGGCTTGTAGGTCGGGCCGAGAAACATCCTGGACGTCTTGACGGTGGTCAGCAGCGATTCTTCGACCCACTGATTCGAAATGGGTCTCACCGAATCATTGAGAAAGAATTTATAGATGAAAGCGTCGCCACTTTTTTCAAGCAGAGTCTCGTATCCGCCCGACACCTGAACTGACGCAAAGCGCTGAAACTCCCTGAGGGCCGTCTCGAAATCGGGAGAGTACTTGAGGATCAGGTTCAACGGCCCGAAGAATGCAAAGTCCCGTGACTGCGCCAGTTCCAGGCCGAAGTCGGGGGTCTCGGTCTGCTGCGCCGCCAGCTCATAGCACGCCAGGATCGCCCTGAACGGAACCCATCGTTGCGGCTCGTCGGCGGGGTTGAAGTCGATGCCCGTCCTTGCAAGCAAGGCGGTCGAATCGACGCCGTGTCGGGCCACGGTTTCCGTCAATCCGAGCAAGGCCCTGCTGCGCCCAAGAGGTTCGATCATCGCGATGCCGTATGCCTTCGATGCACAAACGCTGCCGCCCGTCAGACGGTCTTGGCGATGATATCTATCTCTCGGATGTTGCGGCAGCACGTGCCCCAGCGCACGGCAGGGCTGGCTTCGATGATGCGCAGGAAGTGCGGGTGCCGATCCGGTCGCGACGGTGCCCGTCGGACATCGGCTACGCCTTGGCGCGGGCAGGGTACTGCCCAACAGGGCCTTGGCCGCCCCGGGCGGCGACACCGCCGATCAGGGGATGTCGCCGCCGGGCTTCATTCAGAACGTCTTGGTCAGCGACACGCCAAAGGTGCGCGGAGCATGGTAGGCCTCCTGGATATATCCCAGGTCCGACGTCAGATCGAAGGCATAGATTCGATTGATGTTGTTGGTCATGTTCTTGACCCAGGCCGCGACTTCCCAGCTGTCTTCGGGCATCCACGAAATGCGGCTGTTCAGCTTGTAGCTCGAGCCCTCCTTCAGACCCGGCTGGTTGAGGTTGTCAAAGAACACCGAAGTGCTGTAGTTGCCGTCGATCTGGAAGGCGACAATGCCTCCGCTGGCCAGGTCCCATGTATAGCGGGCCATGGCATTGGCCGAGAACTTGGGCGCCAGCACCATCTGGCGGTCCCGGATGGCGCCCGATGCATCCTGAACATCCTTCACCTTGGTGTCGAGGAAGGCCGTGCCGACCGACACCAGAAGTGCCTTGGTCCAATAGCCGCTGTAATCGATTTCGGCGCCATTGATCGTGGCATCGGCGTTGAAGAGCAACTGGGCGAGGTCGCGGAACACGAACGCCTGGCTGTCCTTGTAGTCGTAGTGGAACACCGCGCCATTGATACGGTGGCGGCGATCGCCGAACTCCGACTTGAAGCCGGCTTCGTAGCTGGTGAGTTGTTCCGGCTTGACCTGGTAATTGGCCAGATCAACCGGTGCAAAGCCGCTGTTGAAGGTGCCGGCCTTGTAGCCGGTGGAGACGCCGCCGTAGAACATCAGGTCACGGCTCTCGTTCCATACCAGCTTGGCCAGGTACGACGTGTTCTTGGTGTGCTGCTTGGCAAGGTCTCCGATGGTCGAACTGTCGTAGACGATGCCCGCCGGGCCCACGGCGGGGACCCCCAGCAGGAAGGTCTGCGCCATGTCCTTCTTGTCGTCGGTGTAGCGCAGGCCGCCGTTCAAGGAGAGCTTGTCGGTCAGCTGGTACTCGGCTTGTCCGAATGCGGCCGCCGATTTCGTATGGGTGTCGAACTTGGTCGTTCCGGACTCGGGTCCACCAGGAAAGAGCAAGCTGGCGACGTCGCCCGTCAGCGTCTGGGTGCCGTCCGTCTTCAGGTCGAAGTAGTAGAGACCCACGTTCCATTTGAGGGCGTCGCGGTTGCTCTCGAGCCGGAATTCCTGGCTGAACTGGCGCGTATTCGACGTGAATTGCGTGATGCAGAATTGGTGGCCCGGCTCGTCCAGGCCCGAGGCGGTCAGCGGGTTGCGAGGACTGCTGTCGCAATCCTGCTGCTGCTTCTTCTTGAAGTCCTGGGCGTTGCTGATCGAGACCAGATCCATCTTGCCCAGACCGACGACCAGCCGCGCCGTGCCAGTGTTGTAGTCCGAGTTGACGTACAGGCCGGGACTGACGTTGATGTCGTTGAGGTTGCTCGTCCCCACGACCACATCGCGATTGGGCGTGTCCACGCGCGCAAGGCCGTCGGAACCAACGAAGGACGGCGCGTAGCGGTAAGGGTTACCGCCCTTGTTCCTGTTGCTCGATGATTCGCCGGACAGTTGCAAGGTGGCATCGTCCGTGAGATCGAACTTCAGCTGGCCACGGAGTGCCTTGAGGTCGACCTGGTTCGCATCTTCCGCACCGGGGGCCGGATTCTGGTTCTGCTGGATCCCGTTGTTCTTGTGCGCCATCACGGAGATCCGGCCGGCGACGGTCTCGCTGAGGGGGCCACCATAGGCGGCTTCGACGTTGGCGTCGCCGAACGACCCGCCGCCGATTCTTGCGAAGCCCTCGGGCGTGAACGTCGGCTGCTTGGTGATGTAGTGGATAAGGCCGCCAGTGGCATTCCGACCGAAGAGCGTCCCCTGGGGGCCCTTCAGCACCTCGACACGGTCGATGTCGAAGAGCTGGAAGTCGAGACTGGCCAGGGCCCCCTTGTAGACCTCGTCGACGTAGACCGCCGATGGGCTTTCGTTGTAGTCGCGGAAATCGTTGAGCCCGACGCCGCGGATGGCGATATTGGGTATGTTGCCCGTGCCAAACACCGGCGAGATGGCCAGGCCGGTCGTCATGTCGGCAATCTCGTTGCTGCTCTGCACGCCGGCGTTCACAAGTGCGTCGCCGGTGATCGCCGTGATGGCAAGCGGGGCGGCTTGTGCGAACTGCTTGCGCTTCTGCGCGGTGACGACGATTTGTTCCAGCGTGCCATCGGCCGGTTTCGCGCTTTCCTGAGGTCCCGCCGCAACCTTGGTGGTCCCCGCCTCCTGGGTGGGCGCGACTTCCTGTGCGGGCACCACTTGCTGCGCCGAAGCCTGCATGACGGGCCAGAACAGCAGGCCGCCTGACGCAAAGAGTGCCGTCACGTAGCCGTGCTTGAAGGCGAAGGGTTCTCTTGCTCTTGCCTTTGCCTTAGCGGTGCAGGCCTTGATACGCGGATGTCCGTTCATCGTCTCCCTCTCCCAGCCTTGTGGCCTTTTCAAAGTTCGCAAATGGGCAGGCGCCGGGGACCGTCATTCCTCGGCGCAATCCTGTCACCGACAGCAGCCCGCAATTCTATCAGCGAGCCATGGTTGCAACTTGATCAAAGGCGCCATTGAATTGCTTATACGCGCCACTTCTGTGCGCTGCCGTTCGACCGTGGAGGGACGGTCGAAGCCCTTTCTCAGCCGTTGGGTGTCCGACCACCTGACGTGCCGGCGCCCATGCGGCAGCCCGAATCCAGCGTCAAGCGACCACATGGCGCGCAATGCCTCAGCGCGTGCACTGCCTGTCCAGCCGCGACCCGGTCCGCCAGGGCACACTCTGTCGACAGGCGCTGGGGCCCAATCGCATTGGGTGACGCCGGGCGCTGCGCGCACGAGGCGCCACCGTGCGGCGCGCCGAGTTCGCCATCAGGCCAGCCAAGCCAAACGCGCCGACACGATCTCCCCTTGGCCACGTCGATCTGTCCATGGACAGCGTGGAGGCCTGTGACTCAACACGAAGGGAGCATCAGGTCTCCCCAGCAGATCCTGGGGCAGGCTGCCGTGACGCGGTTTGTCGCCGTCGTGAAGTCGCCCTTCGAAGCGCCCAGCTCGCCTTTGTGGACCAGCATCTGCACCTCGAAGATGCCGGCCAAGATGAAGAACGTGAGCGCAATGGCCGCCATCACGATCGCGGCCGCTACCAGTGCCGCCGCCAGGGCGATGGCGAATGGCCCGAGTATGACCACCGTCGACCCCGCGCCGGCCGCCGCGGCCAGAAGGGCCACGGCCAAGGTTGCAAACACCGCAGCGATGGCGGCGAAGACGTCGCGCGTGGACTTGCTGGCGGCAACCTGCCCACACTTGACCCGGACCTTGTTGCCCGCGTTGACCAGTTCAGCCTGCGCAGACACGCAGGCCTGGGAGTCGCAACTCAATGGCAGACCCGGGGGGCCGGGCGGCGGGCCGACAGGAACATCACCCATGTTCGTTCTCCTTGCTTGCCTGGGCCACGGAACCGTCTGCGCTCGCGCTAGGGCCCGTCGGCCCCGCACATCCGCGCCTCGATCAAGCACCCATGATCACCACCGTATAGCCGCCGAACAGCACGCCGCCCTGAGTCGCCGTGACCCGGTAGACATGCGCCTGCCCATTGGCCGGCGCCACATCGCTGCTGGTAAAGGTCACCTCCTGGTCTTCACCGCTGACGCAGTGCCGGTCCGCCGACGACGCCATGGCCATGCCGCTGCCACTGGCGAACGGTCGTGACAAGAGGGCCTGGCCGGTCGGCACGGCATTGGCTGGAAACTGTCCCCGCTTCCCGGTGCGCAGCTGCAGCCAGGGCATCAGGTTCGGTGCCACGCGCTCGACCCGGACCTGCGCTGGCTCCTGGAACAAGGGCCCCACCTTGAGCACGATGGCAGGGCCCGGGGCGGCGCGGGCCGCCGATGTCGCCGCGGTCGTGCGGGGCCGGGTGTGCGGCGCCAGCAATAGGGCGTGGACGGCGCCAAGGACTGGCTGTGCCGTCACGACGTGGATGTTGCGCTGCCCGACATGCCGGTTCCGGGCAGCGTCGAAACGCGGCCCGCCAGGCAGGTCGGAGGTGTTGTCCCAGATGCGGACGAGCAGGCATTCATGCCCGCCGTTCAGGAACGCGGGCCGCCACGGGACGGGACATTTCACCAGCGCGTGCGACTTGCCACTGCACTTGGACCCGAGTGTGACGGGCACCTGAGCCAGCAGGTGCAGGCTGGAGGGGTTGACGCCCAAGGACGGGTCGCACCAATAGAACTCAACCATCACCTCGGGCGCGGCGCCATGCCCGAAGTTCCAGACATGGGCATACAGGGTATTCGGCTGGTCCGCGAGGGCGATGTCACCGTACGGCGGCGGCGGCAAATCCGGGGCCGCTGCAGGATGCACGCCCGCCAGAATGAAGATGTCGGGAGATTCCCAGAATGGCCCGGGCAGCGGCCGCGCACCGAAGTCCCCGGCGTTTGCGCGCATCATCAGCCAGGGCACTGGCATGTGGGCACGTGGCCCGCCCCAGACGCCGTTCGGAGGGGGGTTGTCCAGGTCGTCCTTCGTCAAACCAGTTGAATCGCCGTGTCGCCCGGTGTCGTGTCCCGCCGGCCTGTCCGGCCGGCGGGGATTGGGTATCGGGCTGCCGCAGGCGTCCACCGGCGCGGGCGGGCAGGCCGGGGGCAATGGAGGCCCCGCGCCGTCGGTGCGCTCGTGACACGCCGGCACCTCCACCAGGGCGTAGAGCGGGGCAGGCGAAGGCCGGCAGCGGTGCAGGTGCGGGCAGGACCCGTTTGCATCCGGCTGCATGCAATGCGGATAGCGGCACGATTCGTTCATGACGTGCCTCTTCTAGTGAAGTGGAGGGGCCGGCAGCGGCAGCGTCGGCGGGTCGACGTACCTGAGCTGCAGCGGCGTGCGGCCAAGGTCCCAGCCTGAGGCCCCCTGCGGGGGCACCACCGGCTTCTGATAGCTGAAGCCGAGCTCGGTGCTGGCCCGGCCGTCCTCGCCCTCCTTGGCGTCGCGGCGAATCCAGTCCCAGGTGAGGTAGGCAAAGGCGCGGTCGCTGTCCAGGTTGTACTGGGTGTCGTAGCCGGTGTCGTTGGCGAGCTTGCCGATCAGGTAGGCCGAGAACGGGATCGGGTCGCCGAGCGGGCTGAACACCAGCCGGCCGATCAGGTGCGCTTCGTTCAGGCGGTCGGTCTGCGCCGGCGTCTGGGCTTGCTCGTACAGGCTCCGCACCTGCGCATCGACCGGCGCGCCGAGGCGGAAGAACACGCTGGGCCGCGCCCCGATGCCGTACGGACCCGGGCGCAGCGGCTTGTAGGCGCCCTGAGCCCCCTCGGGGTCGGATCGGCTGGCGTCGTAGCTCTCGGTCGGCGTCTTGATCAGCAGGTCGGTGGTACCGCCGTTCGTCCAGCGGCTCAGGTTGGGATAGGCCCAGGGCCGTCGGAATTCCCAGGCCTCGAAGCCTTCCGGGTCTGCGTGGACCCGCAGCACGGGATAGAAGGGGTAGTCGGGGTCGAGGACCTCATGGCCGACGCCGATCGAGGACTCGTCCTTGTCCAGGTTGCCCAGCGGATCGATCGCTGCCGCCAGCGCTTCCCGGAACGCGCTGTCGACGGTGCCGCCCAGCGTGATCAGCGGCAGGTCGATCTCGTCGGGCAGCCGGAGTTCGCCGTCGGCGTGCCGCTGCTCGCCGTGCGGCACGAAGAAGCCCGTGTGCGCCAGCACCTCGTGCGTGCGGGTGACCACGTCCCAAACCATCATCGCCAGCTCGTAAAGACCCAGGCGGATCAGGTACGTCGACGGGCTGGCGAACATCTTGATGATGTCCTCGGCCAACTGGACGGCCGCTTCCAGCTCCTTCACTGCCCATTCGAAGAGGGACACGATGGCGTTGCAGACGTCGAGCGCGGACGGTGCACCGTCGAACCCGCCCAGGTCCGGCGGCTGCAACAGGTCTTCGATGTCGGACGCCGGCGGCAAGATGATGAAATCGGGCTTGCGCGGCTTTTCCAGTTCCCAGGTCCCGCTGTACGAGAACTTGTAGAAGGTGATCATGATCTTGTAGATCGTCTGGATCTGCCACGGCAGCGGGAAGCCGTGCGGAACGGGGTCCAGGGGTTTCGGTGCGATGCCTTCGAGCAGGTCGCCGAAGGGCCGGTCCAGTCCGCCGCCGGTCACCGCCGAGATGACCGCCGCGAGCTTGGACTGGTTGATCTGCGCCTGGAAATCGTCGCCGCCAAAGATCATCGGGTGCGGGTGGTCCTTGAACGTCTCGACCATGGCCCGCACGATGGCCTCGGCCATCCATGCCGGCATGTCCCCGTCGACGTCGAGCGCCTTCTTGCGCTCCGCCGGGTCGACGGGCAGGGGTTGCGGGCGTTCAACGCCCATCGGCCTGTCCGGGTCGCCTGGCGTGAGCTGCACGGCGAACCACAGGGCAGACATCGACACCTCCGGATAGTCGGCCGTCGCGCCCCAGGGGTCGGGCGCGATCTCGCCGCCTTCGCGCGTCTGGCTGTAGTTCCAGGCGTCGATGTGGTTCTCGATCAGATGATGCCGCTGCGGGTGGTTGCGGAACGGCCCGCCGCATTGCTCGTTGACAAACGAATGCGCGATCACGTCCGTGCCCACGTGGGTGATGTAGCCGAGCGCGAAGGCCAGGAACTGCTGCGAACGCGTTTCGCCGTCTTCGCCCTGGGCCAGAAGTTCGGCCTGTTTGACGAGCGAGCGGCACAGTGCCGACGGGCGGCGGTAGTGCGACATGTCGCTCCACAGGAAGGACTGCTCGTCGAACCCCTTCTGCACGCAGGTGTCGAACATCGTGAAGATGTCCTTGTAGGTCAACACCTCCTGCTCGCCGACCGCAATCAGCGCCAGTTTCAGCTCCTCGATCACGGTCTTGAACTCGCTGATGACACCCCCGGTGAGCGCGTCCGGCAGGTCGCCCACGGTCGAGACCAGCGGACCGATGGTCTTGTTCCAGCCCTCGACGAACGACTTCCAGATCTTGTCGAGCTTGATCAGTAGCCTCAGTAGCTGCGCCGTCGTCGAGCTGACCTGCTCGAGGATGATCAGCAGGGGTTCCCAGTCATCCTCCTTGGCCGTGTCGAAGAAGTAGTACGTCTTCAATGCCAGCATCAGGTCGTCGGAATGCGGGCCGATCGGCTGGCTGTTGTAGTCCTGCGAGAAATAGAACAGGTCGGGCCCGATGGCACCGATGGCAGTGAACTTCTCCCATTTCCGCATCACCCACCCACAGTCCTGTGGGGAGTGCCCGGCCAGCTCGGGGATCGGAAACGGCCAGTCCGGGAAGTGCCCGGACAACAGGTGGTCGGCTACCCGACGCGCCGTGTAGATATGCGTGAAGTGCCCCGGCATGCCGGCCTCGCTTTCGCGGCGACAGGGAGCAATCGTGCGATCGCGATGCCGGTGTTCCGGCGTCGCTTCGCGGCTTGGGCCTTGCCGTGGGGCAATGTATGCCTGCTGCAACTCGATAGCAATGGGCGCAGAAAATTAATTGCGGTCGGCCGATGGCATTGCACGTGAGTGCATCTCCAAGTCAATTGAAATTGCAGACGTTGCGATGCAATTGACCACAAGCTTGTCAGGCGATCCGCCATGTGCTGGGTGCCCATGAGCCGACAGCAGATGCGGGTGGGTGGGTGGTGGTCAGGGACTTGGCGGCGCAGCATCCGCAACGCCGGATTTGCGCCGCGAGTGGAGGCGACTCTGGTCTGCCCCCTAGAACGCAGCTCGCTGCCGCAAGGCCGCGTGCTAGCGTGCATCGCCCTGGTTCATGCAGGTCCGCCAGGACGACATGGCGCACCGTTCGAATGCGGCCAGCCGGCTGCGTGAGCCGACGGAGACGCGAGCGGTCGATGCCCGACTCGCACGGCGAAGGCCGTTGCGAGCCCAGGATCTGCAACTTGATCGAAGGGTTACACGATGCAAACCAACCGCTACCGGCGGCCAGCGCTTGTGCTGGCCGCCCTGGCCTCGCTTTCCCTCCATGCCATGGCCCGCGACGACGACCGGGACGGGGAGCGATCCCAGATCCGCATCGGCTATCAGATCGTGCCTGAAGGAGTGAAGCTGGACCTGAAGGGCAAGAACCGATCGCTGGTGGGCCTGGGGAGCTACGTCGTCAACACGTCCGGCTGCAACGACTGTCACACGCATCCGGAATTCAAGGAGGGCGGCAACCCGTTCCTCGGCCAGCCGGAGATGATCAATGCGCCCGTGTACTTGTCTGGGGGTCGGCAGTTCGGCCCTTTCACCTCCGCCAACCTGACGCCGGACGGGAATGGGCTGCCGGCCGGCCTGACGCGTCAGGAGTTCATCTCACTGCTGCGCACGGGGCACAACCCGCATGATCCGCCGGGCGCGATCGTGCAGGTCATGCCTTGGCCGGTGTACGGCAAGAAGACGGACCGCGAACTGACCGCGATCTACGAGTACCTGCGCGCCATCCCATCGCTGCAGGACAACCCCGACCCCGGCCCGTAGCAACGGCCTGCGTGCCGCGACCCATGGGGGCGCGGAAATCGGACGGCGACTTGGGGCCACCGCAAGGACCGACATCCTTGCGAAGTGTCAGCGTGCCGCGGGCGGGCTTGCTTCGCTTCTGCCGTGCGAGGTCAGCAGCATCTTGCGGGCCGCCGCGGCCGCGCCAAAGCCGTTGTCGATGTTCACGCAGACCACCCCCGGGGAGCAACTCGCCAGCGCGCTCTGAAGTGCCACTCGGCCGCCCGAGGCCACGCCGTACCCGATCGACGTCGGCACGGCGATGACGATGCCCGGGACGAGGCCGGACAGAACGCTGAACAGCGAGCCCTCCATGCCGGCCACCGCAATCAGCACCGGGTGCTGGCGGAGCTCGTCGGCGATCGACATCAGCCGCCAAAGGCCGGCGACGCCGGCGTCCGGATAGAGCCTGGAGTCGATGCCGAGGTAGGCCAGGCAGCGCTGGGCCTCGAGGGCGACCGGCAGGTCGGAGGTCCCGGCGCACACGATGCCGACACGGCTCAGGCCGGCCAGCGGCGCGGGCTCGCCATAGATCGCGGTGCGCGACACCGGGTCGTAGTCGAGTCGATCGCCGCAGTGCGGGCGTGCGGCCTCGAACTGGTCTGCGGTGAGGCGCGTGATCAGCACCGGGTGCTGCTTCTCGAGCGCCTGTCGCAACACCGACAGGATCTGCTCGTTGCTCTTGCCCTCGGCGAACACGGCCTCTGCCACGCCGGTGCGCGCGGCGCGGTCCCAGTCGAAGCGGACCTCGTTCATCGTGCCGCTGCGGGGTCGAGCCGCTCCAGCAGGAACGCGCTGCCGCGCCGGTAGGCGCGCCGCCCCGCATAGCGCCTGCCCTCGGCGGCGCACAGTCGGGCGACGAGCCGGTCCAGTCGATCGCCCGCGCCCGGTATTCGCGTCAGCGCCAGCGGTTCGACTTCAAGGCGGATCCCGTCGGCCGTCACGCGGCAACGGATGTCGCCGGGGCCGATGACCTGGGCGACGGCGTCCTCGACCTGCGCGACAAACGCGAGGTCGCGGGCGTCGATCGCTATGCCGGTCTCGACCCGGCTGGCCAGGCACGGCTGCGCCGGCAACTCAGCGATGTCGTCCAGCCGCAGGTGCGCTGCGATCTCTCGCACCGTCGCCTTGCCGATGCCGGCCTCGACGAAGGGGTGCCGCACGCCGTGCTCGCGCGCGGCCTCCAGGCCGGGGCGGTACTCGCCGAGGTCGTCCAGGTTCGTGCCCGCCGCGATCGGAGCGTCGGTCAGGGCGCGAATGCGCGCATACAGGTTCGTCTTGCAATAGAAGCAACGGTCGACCGGATTTTGTCGATAGCGTGGGTCGGTGTACTCGCCGGCATCGACGACCGACAGCGTCCAGCCGGCCTCTCGGGAGTGCCGCTGCACGCGCTCGGTGGCGGCCGGTGGAACGGCCGGCGAAACCGCGTGCAGCACCGTC
>Ga0316195_10000700_pt1 | contig 14025 bp, 13 predicted proteins | sample Phised1_MG_FD_204937 | JGI IMG/M metagenome (GOLD analysis project Ga0316195, IMG submission 204937) | Coastal sediment microbial communities from Maine, United States - Phippsburg sediment 1 | ecosystem: Environmental > Aquatic > Marine > Coastal > Sediment | place: USA: Maine | collected... | reverse complement strand
CGGCCTGATTCCGGTTTACCTGCACCGGCATCTTTGGCGTGATCCGTTCTTCTCCGGCACCGGCAGCCTTTTCAGTATTCACAATCTTGGCTACCAGGGCGTCTTTCCTCTGGGATCAGCACGTCTCCTCGACCTCGACGACACCTTGCTGGCTCCAGGTGGCCTCGAATACTACGGGCAGATATCCCTGTTGAAGGCCGGTATCAGCTTCGCAACCCACGTCAATACAGTCTCTCCTACCTATTGCAGAGAGATCCAGACCCCGCAACAGGGGATGGGACTGGACGGGCTTTTGCGCTCGCGAGGTGATCACCTGCACGGGCTTCTCAACGGCCTGGATGGCGACTTGTGGTCACCGGTCCAGGACATGGCCCTGGCGAGCCGCTACTCTGCGAAAAAGTTGTCGGGCAAGAAAGAGTGCAAAAAACAGCTGCAGCGGGAACTGGGGCTGAAGCTCTCGCCAAAGACTCCGATCGTAGCCATGGTCACGCGCATCGATTCCCAGAAGGGGATCGAGCTTGTTCTGGAAAGCTGGGACAAGCTGATGCGGCCCGACCTGCAACTGGTGATCCTCGGCACCGGCAACCCCGATTTCGAACGCCGCCTGGTCGAGGCCGCAAGTTACTATCCCGGCAAGGCTGCGGTTATGCTGAAATTCGACGATGCCCTGTCGCGGCGGATCTACGCCGGCAGCGACATCTTCCTGATGCCGAGCCGTTACGAGCCCTGTGGCCTGGGGCAGCTGATCGCCCTGCGCTACGGCTCCGTCCCCGTTGTCCACGCGACCGGCGGTCTGGCTGACACGATCAGTGATCCGCTCGACCCGGCACGCCGGGCCAACGGCTTCGCTTTTCATGAATACCGGCACAGCAGCCTCCTGGGCTGCCTGGACCGGGCACTCGAAACTTATGCAAAAGCTGATGCATGGCGGATAATCATGCTGCAGGGGATGAATCAGGACATGTCCTGGCAGCAGGCCGCCGGTGAATATGTTAATCTCTACCGGATGTGCACGAGGGAACCACAATGACCGATCAACAGGACAATACCAATAACCCGCAACCAGAGGTCTCGGCGGCGCCGGAGGCGCAAGCCGGACAGGAGCGTTTTCCGGAGCTTGTTGAACTGGAGGAGAAAATCCAGCGGCGCCTGCGTAGCAACCAGCGCTTTCTGGAGCGTTTCATGGACGAAGATTTCGATGATCTGGACGATGACGAACCGGATGATGTCGTCGAAGATGATGAGCAGGACCTGGATGAGGAGCTTTAGCCTGACGCAGGGTTAAGAACGAGACAGGGTGTCGAGATACTCTTGCCACTCAGTCGGCAGCAGATCGCGTTTGCGCGTGTTGCACCCCTTGCAGGCAGGCACACAGTTGCCGCGGGTACTGCGTCCCCCCCGAACCAGCGGCACGACATGATCCAAGGTCAATTCGCCAGGAGTATTCCTGATGCCGCAATAGTGGCAGATGCCGATGGCGATCCGGTTCCTCCACCACTGGGTGCGTCGAAGTTCGCGGGCTTTTTGCCGCTCGCGGCGCAACTGCTCCTCGGAGATGTCGCTACAGAAGTCCATAAAAAAAGCATACAGAATTCAGGATTCAGAATACAGTAGAAAATTCATCGACTTGCAGGCCAGTAACCGTACAGCTGCATGCCGGGTATGATAACGGACCCCGGTTTGAACAATCTCTTTATTCCGGATTCGTAATTCTGTATTCTTGATACTTTTTTTACCGCATTCATCCAAGGATCATTTGATGAACATTATCATCGTTGGGGCCGGCCAGGTCGGCTACTTTCTCTGCGAACGGCTTTCTTTGGAAGGACACGAGGTCACCCTGATCGACCGTGATCAGGATCATCTCAATGCAGCTCAGGATCGTCTCAACGTGCTCGGCATCCTCGGTAATGGTGCCAGCGCCGAAACTATGGAACTGGCCGGGATCAAGTCTGCGGACATCGTCATGGCTGTCACCGACCTCGACGAGGTCAACATCCTGGCCTGCCTGCTGGCGAGGGAATACGGCGTTGGCAAACGGATCGCCCGCGTCAAGAGCATCGATTACCTGAGCCGGGGAGCGGTCCTTTCCAAGGACAAGCTCGGCATCGACCTGATGATCAACCCGGACGACGCGGTTGCCGATGAACTGGCCAACCTGGCCGGGCGCGCCGGAACCTTTGACGTAGCTGAATTCGTTGGCGGTCAGATCCAGTTCCTCGGTTATCGCATCACCGAAGAGAGCCCCCTGTGCGATCTGACCCTGAAGGAACTCGGCGAAATCCGCGGCATCTACCGTTTCGTCGTCGTTGCCATCACGCGGCACGGCCACACCATCATTCCGCGCGGGGATGACACCATCCAGGTCGGCGACAGCATCTTTATCTTTGCCCACAAGGAAGAGTTGCCGGCAATCCAGTACATGTTGCAAATCCAGGAGGAGACCAAACGCGGTGCGCAAAAGGCCTTCGTCCTCGGCGGGGGGCGGATCGGCCTGCGCGTCGCCCGCAACCTCGAAGAGCGCAATTTCCACGTCCGCCTCGTCGAGCGTGACCAGTTGCGCTGTGAAAAACTCTCGGCAAAGTTGAAAAAGACCATGGTCATTCATGCGGAAGGCACGGACATTCGTGTTTTGCTCGATGAAGGGGTTGCCGACGCCGATGTCTTTATTGCCGCAACGGAAAATGATGAGACCAATATCCTCTGTTCGCTGCTCTGCAAGCGTCACGGCACGCATCGCACCTTGTGTCTGGTCAACCGGCCGGAATTTCTCGACCTGGCTCCCTCTCTTGGCGTCGACGCCTGCGTCTCGCCAAGACTTGCCGCAGCCGGGGCGATCCTGAAGTTTGTCCGCAGGGGCAATGTCATCTCCCTCGCCACGATCGAGGGAAGTAATTCTGAAGTCCTCGAAATCGAGGTCAAGGCCGGCAGCCCGATCATTAACACCCCACTCAAGGAACTGCACTTCCCGCGCGGGGCGATCATCGGTGCCATCGTTCACGAGAACAGCTATGAAATTCCGGACGGCGAAAGCTGCCTGAAAATCGGTGACCGGGTTTTGGTGTTCGCCCTACCCGAAGCGCTCGCCAAGGTGGAAAGGTTCTTCGAATAAATGAACATCACCCTGACTCTGCGCATACTCGGAGCGCTGCTGCTGTTTTTAGCCGTCGCACTGCTTGTCCCGGTGCCTTTCTCCTGGTTCTACGACGACGGTGCAGTTGTTGCTTTTTTGCTTTCAGCAATAATTTCAGCTGGTTGTGGCGGACTACTCTACAGCAAATTCCGTTCGGAAACCGATCTGTCCGTTCGCGAGGGGTTTGCCGTTGTCACTTTCGGCTGGACCCTCTTTGCCCTGTTCGGGGCTCTGCCTTTCGTTTTTTCCGGGGCAATCCCTTCCTACCTTAATGCGTTTTTCGAGACGATGAGTGGCTTTACAACCACCGGCTCGACGATTCTGACCGACATCGAGGCGATGCCTCCCAGCCTGCTGCTGTGGCGTTCGCTGACCCAATGGCTCGGCGGCATGGGAATCATTGTCCTCTCGCTGGCGATCCTGCCGATGCTCGGGGTTGGCGGCATGCAGTTGTTCAAGGCTGAAGTGCCGGGCCCGACCGCCGACCGCTTGAAGCCGCGTATACAGGATACGGCCAAACTCCTCTGGGGCGTTTACGTCCTCTTGACCGGTACTGAAGTCATCCTGCTGATGGCCGGCGGCATGGGGTTTTTCGATGGTATCAACCATGCCTTCACCACCATGGCCACCGGTGGTTTTTCTACCCGCAATGCGTCTGTTGCGGCCTATGACAGTGCCTTTATTGACTGGGTCATTACCCTCTTCATGTTCCTCGCCGGGGTCAACTTCTCCCTGCACTACCTGGCTCTGCGCGGACGGCTCGGCGACTTCATTCGCAACGAAGAGTTCCTCTTCTATTCCGGTCTGACAATGGTCGGTACGGTCCTGATTGTCCTGCTCAACATGGGTGGCACCTATCCGGACTTTTTCGACAACCTGCGCTTCAGCGCCTTTCAGGTGGTTTCGATTATGACCACGACCGGTTTCGGCACTGCCGACTATGAACTCTGGCCGGTCCTCTGCCAGTATCTCCTGGTGTTTTCCATGTTCATCGGCGGCTGTGCCGGTTCAACCGGAGGCGGCATGAAGGTTGCCCGGATACTGCTCCTGTTCAAGCACGCCCATGTCCAGATCTACCGCCTGATCCATCCTCGCGCTGTACGTCTGGTGAAGCTCGGTGACCGGCCGGTCGACAAGGAAGTCATGCAGTCGATTCTCGGCTTCTTCGCGGTTTACCTTGGGGTCTTTGTTGCTGCATCCTTTATCATGGCGGGGGTCGGCATGGACCTGACTTCTGCGGCGGCCTCGGTGATTGCCACCCTGAGCAATATCGGCCCGGGCCTCGGCTCGGTCGGGCCGGTTGATAATTTCGCCCATGTCCCGGCCTTCGGCAAGCTCGTGCTCGCTTTCTGCATGCTGCTGGGACGGCTGGAACTCTTTACCGTGCTGGTCCTGGTCTTCCCGAGCTTCTGGCGCAAATGATCTGCGTATGTCTGTTAAAACCAAAGCAGGCATCTTTAAGAAGCTGCGCTACCGGCTCCTGCTTTACCTGGTTGCTGCGCTGGTTCTGATCATGCCGCTTCGCACTGCTCTCGAGCATCATTTCCTTTACTTTCCGGCAACCCGCCACGAGGCGACACCGGCCAGTGTCGGTCTGGTTTACGAAGAAGTCGATTTCCAGGCCACTGACGGAACGCAGCTGTCCGGCTGGCTGGTTCCCGGCCGTGACAATGCTCCGGTGGTGCTCTTCTGCATGGGCAACGCCGGCAACATATCCCATCGCCTGGAGACCTTGCAGTTGCTGCATGAGCTGGGCGTCACAACCTTTATCTTCGATTACCGGGGGTATGGCCGGAGCAAGGGCAAAGCCAGCGAGACAGGCCTCTATCATGATGCCGCAGGAGCCATGGCGTTTCTGCATGAGCGAGGCTGGACAGCTGACCGGGCCATCATCTTCGGCCGTTCGCTCGGCGCCGCCGTTGGCATGGAAACAGCGCTACGAATTCCGCCGGCAGGGCTGATTATCGAGGCGGCCTTCACCTCCATCCCCACCATGGGCCGATACCATTACCCGCTGCTCAACCTGCTGCTCGGCTGGTTGATTGATGCGAAGTACGACAATCTGGCCAAAATCAGCCATCTGGAGAGCCCTGTGCTGCTAATCCACGGCAGGAACGACACCATCTGCCCTCCGGCTATGGCCGAAGAGCTGTATGCCCATGCCGTTGATCGGAAACAGATCCACTGGATAAACGAAGCCGATCACAACAACGGGCTGGTCGCGGGAGGGATAGCCTATCGCGAGGTACTGCGGGAAGTTATTGAAGACTGGACCAGCGCAAAAGAGACCTCTGGCCGGTAGGCTGCTTGCGGGAACTTGAGAGTCTTGGCCAGCAGGCCGAACTACCTCTTCTCCTGCGCCTTTTTGAAGAGGTCCGCAAAGGTCCCCATCCCTTCGGGGGTTTTTTCCTCGTAAGAAGTCTCTGCCGATTCTTCGGAGTTGTCACGGACCAGAGCGAGTGAGATGCGTTTCTCCTCAAGGTCGACCTTTTCAATCGTGACCTGTAGCTCCTGGCCGAGGGTCAGGACGGCCTGGGGGTGTTTAATGCGTTGATCCCCACCGATTTTCGAAATATGCAGCAACCCGTCGATGCCGCCTTCCAGGGTGACGAACGCGCCGAATTGGGCCAGTCGGGAGACTTTTCCCGGGTGGGTCGAGCCTACCGGGTAACTGCTTTTGACCTTGGCCCACGGGTCTGCGAGGGTGTCGCGGAGACTGAAGGAAAACCGTTCATTCTCCCAATCACATTTTTTCACGGCCACGTCAATCTGCTGACCGATCTGCAGGACATCCTCGATATTCTCAATGCGGCTGTAAGAGATTTCAGAGATCGGCAGCAGGCCTTCCAGCCCGCCAATATCAACAAATGCGCCGAAGTCACGGATGTTGGTAATCGTTCCTGAAACGACCATCCCCTCCTTGAGACTCGCCATCAGTTCGGCCCGTTGCTGGCGACGCTCTTCCTCGAGGATGACCCGGCGGGAGACGACGATGTTGCGACCCTGTTCCTCGAACTGGGTAACGCGGAAGTCGCGAGTGGTGCCGATCACTTCTTCCACGTTGTTTTGACGGTGCAGGCCGAGCTGGGAGAAGGGGCAAAAGGCGCGGACGTTCCCCGGTAACTTGATCTCGTAACCGCCCTTGATCTCTTTTTCGATGCGCCCTTCCACGGGGATGCCGTTGCGCCAGGCCTCTTCGAGCTGCGCGGTCCCGGATGAACCGCCACCGAGACGGGTGGTGAAGCGCAGCTCGCCGCCTTTGCGGGACATGAAATAGGCGCTGACCGTATCGCCGACGGCAACCGATAGTTCCCCCTCATTGTCGAGGAGCTCCTTGCGGTCGAGAACGCCTTCGCCTTTCTGACCGACATCAAGAAAAATCCACTCTTCACCGATCTGCAGCACCCTGGCATCGACTTTCTGCCCCGGTTCCAGCTGGGTTTTGCCAACCATGCTCTGCTCCAGCATTTCGGCAAAACTGCCTTCCCCGTTCATCTCCTGGTCTTCAAAGGTTTCGTCACTCATTGGTTGCCTCTCCTGATTATTGAATGTAGTCATTATAGGCATGTTTATTATCCCTGTCATGGCATAAGATGACGGTTAGCGGGTAAACTGTGATTGCATACGGCAATCTTGTCCGATGATAGTACCGTTGAACGGAATGAATTCATGCAGCAATATGATGTGATGGTGATCGGTGGTGGTCCTGCCGGGCTCTTCGCTGCCGGCTTTGCCGCCAGGCAGGGTGCCCGGGTTCTACTGCTGGAAAAGAACAGGCAATGCGGGGCGAAGATCCTGATAACCGGCAAGGGGCGCTGCAACGTTACGCACGATGAGCAGGATCCGCGCAAGTTCGCAGAACACTTTGGTCGCAATGGTCGCGCATTACTGACCGCGCTCTACGCTTTCGGGGTCTCGGAGACTGTGGCGTTTTTTGCCGATCATGATGTGCCGCTCAAAGTTGAGCGCGGTGGACGTATATTCCCGGAGAGCGGCCTCGCCGAAGACGTGCAGAAGGCGCTGGTCGCCTTTGCCAGCAGCGAGGGGGTTGAGATCCGCACGGGGTGCGAGGTCAAGAGCCTCATGGTCGATGAAGCACGGGTTCACGAAGTCGAGACAAGCGCAGGCAACTTCGCCGCGGACAATGTCATCCTTGCCACCGGCGGATTGTCCTACCCGGAAACCGGCTGTACCGGGGACGGTTACGCCTGGGCAAAAGATTGCGGTCATCACCTGGTCAAGCCTGAGCCGGCTCTGATGCCGGTCAAATTGAAAGAACGCTGGACCTCGGAAGTCAGCCGGTTCAACCTCAAAAATGTCCGGATCACCCTGTGTCTTGATGACAAGAAGGTCGATGAACGGTTTGGTGAAGCCTTCTTTACCAGCTCAGGCATCGGTGGCCCGATCGTGCTTGACCTGAGCAGCCGTATCCGTGATGCCCTGAAGCAGGGCAGGGTAAAGCTGCTGCTCGATTTCAAGCCGGCTGTTGCCACAGAGTTGTTCGACAAGCGTTTGCAGCGGGAATTGGCCGAACACAGCAACCTGGATTTCGGCAACGCCCTCGGCAGCCTTCTGCCGCGCGACATGATCCCGGTTTTCGTCAGACTGGCCGGGATTGACCCCGGCAAAAAGTGTCATTCGGTGACCCGTGCAGAGCGGCAGCGCCTGCTGAAGCTTTTCAAGGAGATGGACCTTGAAGTGACCGGCTGTCAGGGGTTCCGGCGTGCAATCATCACTTCCGGTGGCGTTTCACTCAAGGATATCGACATGCGCAGCATGCGCTCGAAGAAAATCTCAAACCTGTTCTTTGCCGGTGAGATCGTTGACCTGGACGGCCCCACCGGCGGCTTCAACCTGCAGGTCTGCTGGTCGACCGGCTACCTCGCCGGGCTCAATGCCGCAGAGAAATAGGCAGGCCTCCGGGCTGTCCAAGGTTGCAGACAAAGTTCAGTATTGATGTTTAGAAGGGCAACAGATGATTAATCTGTTGCATTTTTTCATTGTCCTCTGGAATTTAAAGACAAAAGCAAAACCCGGGGGTTGCGCCCCCCGACAGCGCCTTACTCTTTTGCTGGCCCAAAAGAGTAAGCAGAAAAGGGCCTGCGCTGCGCTGGGCATGTCTGGGTTGTCAAGGCAGCAACCTCAACTCAGGTAGTTCTAACCGATCCAGAATCTACACTTCCCCCGCAGGAGCCGAGGCTCTTGTGAGCCTCTCCTATAGTGGAAGGTTGCAACGGTCGCCATTGTTTTTAGGTTTTTCCCTTGTAGGTCACACGTAAAGGAAGGCCCCCCTGTAACGGGCCGGATTATCAAGCTCTGTCGTTCTTGGATGCCTCAGAAATCTGGCAAAGGAGGTGCCCTCCGCAAGGAGAAGGCATTTTTGCATACTTTTGTTGCCGGATAAAAGTATGGCGTCGGGCGGGACGCGACCCGTCGGTTTTGATTTTATTTTTCAACTTGAGAGATCATCAAAAAATGCCAACAGATTAACCATCTGCTGCCCTAAACTTCACAGAAACTCCACCTGCCAGGCCAAAAAATCCCGCATCTGTGTAGGGTTTGTCAACAATTTGAGGCAGGCCTCCTGACTGACCTTTGTTTGCCATGGTAAACCTGCTATAACTACTGTGCCTGCAGGGGGTGCTGAATTGCGCTATACTAGACCTGAACTGAATTAATCATCTGAACCGATACAAGGGAGGAAAACATGCAGGATTGGGGCAAGGGTCCCTCGAATGACGATCTGGAAAAGAAGGTCATCGAGATCAGGGACTATATAAAGAACAAGTTCAACCCGCAAAAAGGGTTAATACCGATACTGGTCATCGTTGTCTTGATCGTTATCGGTGCCTACACCAGTATGTACGAAGTCGATACCGAAGAGACCGGTGTGGTTCTGCGCTTCGGCAAGTTTTCCGGTTTCGCTGAACCTGGACTGCATTTCAAACTACCACTTGGGATTGACCGGGTGTACCTGGTACAGACCGGCCGTGTCCTCAAGGAAGAGTTCGGTTTCCGTACGGTCAAGCCGGATGTCCGCTCGACTTTCACCAAACGTGGTCTTGAAGAGGAATCCCTGACCCTGACCGGCGATCTCAACGTCAGCGATGTCGAGTGGATCGTGCAGTTCCAGGTGGCGGACCCTTTCAAATTCATCTTCCGCATCAAGGACCCGGTCGGGACCATTCGTGATATTGCCGAGGCGATGGTGCGCAAGGCGATCGGCAACGCCAACGTTACCGAGGTGTTGACGACGGAGCGTGCCCTCTTGGCGAACGAGATTCAGCAAGACTTGCAGTCTACCTTGAATGAGTATGACATCGGCGTACGGATCGTTACAGTCAAGTTCCAGGATGTGACCCCGCCCGATCCAGTCAAGGCGGCCTACAACGAGGTCAACGAGTCCGAGCAGCAGAGGGAGAGCCTGATCTTCCAGGCTCGCGAGCAGTTCAACCGCGAAGTGCCGCGTGCCCGCGGTGAGGCAAAGAAAGTTTTGCAGGAGGCGGAAGGCTATGCCGTCGAGCGGGTCAACAAAGCGCGAGGCGAAACCAACCGATTCCTGGCACTGCTCACCGAATATCGCAAGGCCCCTTCGGTGACCCGGAGCCGGATCTATCTGGAGACACTTGAAGAGGTGTTGCCGCGACTCGAGGAAATCTACGTTATGGACGATAAAACCGGTGGGTTGCTGCCGTTGCTTCCGCTGCGCAAATCGATGGAAGGAGGGGCCAAATAATGAAAGCACCTGTAATCTTTTTTATTGTCATTGCCCTGATCTTTGTCGGCATCGATGGCCTCTACGTGGTTAACGAGGCGGAGCAGGCAATCGTGACACAGTTCGGCAAGCCGGTGGGCGATGTGTCTGAGTCCGGCTTGCATTTCAAGCTGCCTTTCGTGCAAAAAGTCACTCGTTTCGAAAGACGTATTCTGAAATGGGACGGTGACCCGAACCAGATCCCGACCAAGGACAAGCGCTTTATCTGGATCGATACCACGGCGCGCTGGCGGATCAAGGATCCACTCCTGTTCTACACCACGGTTGCAACCGAACGTGGCGCCATGAGTCGTCTCGACGATATCATCGACTCGGTGGTGCGTGATGCTGTCTCCGGTCGTCTGCTGGTTGAGCTGGTCCGCGGTAGCGATTACGAGGTCCAGGAGGGCGGCGGAGAAGAGCGTTTTGAAGTGGAAGGGGTCGAAATCGCCAAGGAGAATCTGGTCGGCCGTGAAGAGATCATGGCCGGGATTCTCGATAAGGCCCGCGCCAACACTCCCGATTATGGCATCGAGCTGCTTGACGTACAGATCAAGCGTATCAACTACGTCGAACAGGTACGGACCCGGGTTTACGAGCGCATGATCAACGAGCGTAAGAAGGTCGCTGCCCAGTACCGCTCGGAAGGCGAGGGCGAAAAGGCCGATATCCTCGGCCAGATGGAACGTGAGCTCAAGGAGATCAGCTCCGAAGCCTACCGCAAGGTGCTTGAAGTGCGCGGCGGTGCCGATGCAGAAGCTGCGGCCATCTATGCTCAGGCATACAACCAGGACAAGGAGTTCTATACTTTCCTGAGGACCCTTGAATCTTACAAGAAGTCGATCAGGGAGAATGGCCGACTGGTGATCTCCACCGACTCAGACTACTACAAGTACCTGAAACGGACCAAGTAGTCCCGGCGGGAGAAGATGACGTTAAGCTCTCGCCAAGCGTACCGTGATTTGCTCGACAACCTGGTCAAACAGGATGTCGGGCAATACACTTTTGACGAACCCCTCTCTGACCACAACAGCTGGCAGATTGGCGGCCCGGCTGATCTTCTGGTTGAGCCCGACAGGGCTGAGCAGGTGGCTGCGGTTCTCCGTTTTGCCAATCAATTCAAAATCCCCCTGGTCGTCATCGGCCAGGGGACCAACCTGCTCTTTGACGATGCCGGTCTGCGTGGCATCGTACTCAAACTTGGCAATAATTTTTCTGCAATCACAATCGAAGAAAACCGCATCACCGCCGAATCCGGGGCCTGGGTTCCCGGACTGGCGCGTAAGGCGATGCAGGCCGGCTTGGCCGGACTCGAGCACACGATCGGCATCCCCGGTACGATTGGCGGGCTGGTGCTGATGAACGGTGGCAGCCAACGCAAGGGAATCGGTGAGAATGTGCGCCGGGTCCAGGTTGTCGACCGGGAGGGCGAGATGCGCGAACTGACCCGGGAGGAATGCACTTTCTCTTACCGCCGGAGTGCCCTGCAGGGCACCGGGACCGTGGTGGTCAAGGTCGAGCTGGAATGCGAGCGACAGGCCCCACGGCAAATCCGTGGCATGATGCTCGCTGACCTGCGTGAGCGTCGACGCAAGTTCCCACGTAAGGAGCCGAACTGTGGCTCGGTATTCCTGAGCACCGGAGCCATGCACGAGAGTGTCGGCCCGCCCGGGAAGATCATTGAAGAGTCGGGGCTCAAGGGCAAGCGCATCGGTAACGCCGAAGTCTCGCATCAACATGCCAACTTCATCGTCAATCGTGGTGGGGCTTCGTCGAGGGATGTTTTGGCTCTGATCGCCCATGTTCGGCAAGTGGTCAATAGTCGAATTGGGTTTGACCTCCGCTGCGAAGTGCGTTACGTGAGCCCGGAAGGCGTGATCATGCCAGCCCACCAGGCCGGCCTCTGACAGACCCCTCTCTTCCGATATCTTCAGGAGGAGCCAGAGATGAAAAAACCTGAAATCCTGGTTGAAACGCAGGATGTTCGTGTGCGTATCATGACTCTCGAAAGCGGCCAGGCGACGGCGTGGCACTATCATACCGAGATAAAGGACAGCATGTTCTGCCTGGACGGTCCTGTTGCCGTTGAATACCGGAACCCCGACGAACGCATAGAACTCGTCAATGGCCAGCACTGTGATGTGGCTGTCAAGCGGGTGCACAGGGTTGTCAATTTGACCACGCAGGAGGCCAGGTATCTTCTGGTGCAGGGCATTGGACGTTACGACTTTAACGTGAAAGAGGAATGAGAGACAGGGATGTTTAACGGGTCTTTGGACTTTACTGTTGAAAACGTCCCTGGTGCAACGCGCTAATATTCAGCCATCAGTGGTGAAAAGAATATCCTGTAAATCCTAGGGAGATATAGGAATTCAATTCAACAATACTTATAATAAAGCCCCGAGCCAGAACAACTGGATGGGGCTTTATTATGATGCAAATGGTGATCAGTAAGGAAATGTTCTAATCATCGGCACTTGATTATTAAGGTTACATGGTTGCTAAGTTGATTATGAGGACATGGGATTATGCCGTAGACGATATTAACCTTGCATAAATTTGGGTGTCCGTGGTAAGTTTATAAAACTTAAACGTTTGTGCAAAGATAGTTTGTTGGACGAGATTAAAAGTTAATCAGTCACGAATATGCCACGCAGACCTTTTATGGTTGCGTGTTTTTTTATTTTTAAGCAGTTATGGTTGCACAACCAAAACGTTCCCACAAAGGAACATGGAGTTAAAAATGGCTGAAGGTACTGTGAAGTGGTTCAACGACGCAAAAGGTTTTGGTTTTATCGAGCAGGACAATGGACCGGATGTGTTCGTACACTTCTCCGAAGTCCAAGGCGACGGTTTCAAATCTCTCGCTGAAGGAGAAAGAGTAAACTTTGATGTCACTGATGGCCAGAAAGGCCCCCAGTCGTCAAATGTGCGCAAAATGTAAGGCATGCGCCTACATTGATCAACAAAAAAGCCTCGCGGTTTTCCGTGGGGCTTTTTGCTGCCCAGAGACCGAAATGAAATATGGCCACCCATTGCTAGGTGGCCATATTCATGTGGATTAAACTGCCTCTCAAATATCTCTATCAATAGAAGCCGTTTTTCCTCTCACAAGTCGTGACATTTAAGAATCTAGTAAAAAAAGTACGTCCCGTGTAACTTCCAACCCAAGGACAGAGGAGAACCCTTTTGAAACAGACCTTGTTCCTACAGCGTAAAATTCCAGTCATCGCTTGAACGTCTTGCAGGTGTCATTGCCGTGTCAATACACCCAACCAGGTACCAGTTGCTTCTGTTGGTAATATATTTTTCAAAGGAGTAACTTGTAGATGGTTTTGTATGTACTCTTCGAGTTTGTACCCTTCTCCTGATGTGAAGGGGGCAATAAGGGCCAAGACATCTTCGTGAGAATACTTCCTCTTATGGTAAACGAGGTCTGGGTGGTTGAGTGGGATACTCAGAATCAACCTCCCTTCTGGCCGTAATAGCTCATGAAATGAAGACAACACCTTTTCTGGACTCTCAAGGTGTTCGAGTGTCTCGTAGCTAACAATGGTGTCAAAAGATTGTGCTTGGAGCAGGTTACAAAGAGAGTAAAGGTCTCCTTCGATAAAACTCCTGTGGTCCATATAATAGTTATTCCGTGCGAAATTGATGCAGTACTCAGCATAGTCCACACCTACATACTTTTCTATTGGCTCCAACAGATCACTCCCATAGCCAGCCCCACAGGCAGCATCAAGAACCACGTTCCCTTTTAAATGTTTTCTGGCGAATAGGTATCGACAAATATGTCTCAGCTGGATGGGAGTTAATGTTTCGTTGATATCTTTTCTAGTCTTAGCTATTACTCCATTGATAATTTCATGGAAAGCTGGTGGGATTAGCCAGCGCCCAATTAGATATTTCAAAGACATATAGTTTCCTCTATCGCTATAAAGAAATTAGATTAGAATTGTCCGGTCTGAAAAACTCGCCCCCGGTTCAGTAACACGGGGGCCTCAAAATACAGTAACAACGAAAAACCCGCCTAAAACGGCTATTGCCGCTAATGATAGTTCTGTTTTATCTGTGTAGTCTGATTCATCAGACCCCCTCCTTGTACCCAATAAAAAATAGTCACACCATATAGTTACGA
>Ga0316195_10000699_pt1 | contig 14040 bp, 14 predicted proteins | sample Phised1_MG_FD_204937 | JGI IMG/M metagenome (GOLD analysis project Ga0316195, IMG submission 204937) | Coastal sediment microbial communities from Maine, United States - Phippsburg sediment 1 | ecosystem: Environmental > Aquatic > Marine > Coastal > Sediment | place: USA: Maine | collected... | reverse complement strand
GCCGGATACGTTGCCTGCACACAGGCAAGTCGCTAAAGTCGTCTCTCCCGATCGGCATTCAAAATAAAATGCGCCGATAAATTAAATACACGGAGAAGCACGATGCGTCATTTCGCACTGATTTTGTTGACCGCAGGCCTGATGTTTTCCATGCCCTCGTTTGCGGACGATTCCGCTGCCGCAGCAGAACCGCTTACAAGCGTCGGTGATGCGGCAAACTTTGCAACTGACAAACCCACTGTGCTGATAACCGGCGGCAACCGTGGAATCGGTCTCGAATTCGTCAACCAGTTTGTCAAGGGCGGCTGGAACGTTATCGCAACGACCCGTGAAATTGAGTCTTCACCCGAACTCGTTGCGATGGCCGAGGATTACGACCGGCTGGTCGTCGAGCAACTGGACGTCACCGATTTTGCCCGCATCGATGCCCTTGATGAAAAATACAGCAAGCAACCGCTGGACCTGTTACTCAGCAATGCCGGCATTACGCCCAAGTACAAAAGCGCTTTTAAAACCGTAGACGGAGTCGACTGGGACATGGCGCGCATGAGCCTTGAGGTGAATGCGATTGCGCCGCTGCGGCTTGCCCAGACTTTCATGGACCAGGTTGCGGCATCGACACAGAAGAAAATCGTCGTTATATCGAGTAAGGCGGGATCCTTCGATCTGGGCCCCAAGATGCCCATGATGTACGAATACCGCGGCAGCAAAGCAGCGCTAAACATGTACATGTATACGCTGTCATTCGAAACCGCCAAGAAGGGCGTCATCCTGACACTGCTGTCCCCCGGCCAGGTCAATACGGTGCCTGGCATGAAGCTGCCTAATTCCATCGAAACGGACGAGAGCGTAACGAAAATGCTGGCTGTGATCGCGAGTCTGACTCCGGCACAGAATGGCAAGTTTCTGAATTTTGAGGATGGCAGCGAACTGGGCTGGTAAGCGCCTTTGCCAAGGGTTTTACATAGCTAGCTGAGCGGATTGTCGATATCGACGGCCAGATGATGCAGCGGACTCTGGATCGGGGGGCGCCGAAAATCACGCGGTGTCAGTGGCGTCGCAAGCTTCTCATCCAGCCAATCGAAGATACTCTGCCAGCGTTCGATATCGTCACGCATTTTGGCTGCGGGCATTTCATGGATGGAAATGCCCTGCGCTGCCGAATGCACGTAATTCTGGCTGTCTTTCAACACGCCCACGACTGAAATCGACAGGCTGCCCAGGAATTTCATCAGGCTGCGATAGGCAACGGTGTTTTCCCGCACCCGGTTGGCAATGACTCCGATACGGCCCATTCGACGGCTGACTTTTGCGATCAGCAGCAGGTCTTTCATGAGTTGCGAGGCGGCATGGACGTCGATATCGGACGGCAGCACCGGAATCAGGATAGCGTGTGCACCGCTCGTGAGTTCGGCGAGGCTGTCGGCCGGCACCGATGCGGGTGTATCCACGACGAGGTAACGGAATTCCGGGGGGACCCGGAGCTGCCAGCTGCGGGTGGCACTGCCGTTCAGCCTGTATGCAGCAATGCCATGTATGGGTGGCGCATCGGTCGGACGGACCTTAAGCCAGCGCATGGAAGAACCCTGCGGATCGAAATCCATGATCGCAACCGGATTACCGGCAGCAGCAAGGTAACCGGCCAGATTTACGGCCAGCGTCGATTTTCCACACCCGCCCTTCGGATTCAGCACGACGATCTTGCGCAGATCCTTGTGCCCCGGCACGCTAAAACTCATCGATGCGACTCCATTCGCTGACTGCCTAATCGTTCAGAAAGCGGACAGTCATCTCATCTACGATAGCACGTAAATAATCCCACGCTTCGTCAGTCTTCAGGTCGTAGCCGAGGTACGTGCTGTTGCCGCCCTGCCGCACGGCCATATAGGCGGTGATGGCATTGACCAGATAGGTCAGCTTCCAGACCTGCTCGATTAACTGCGGCGCGTTGGTGTTTATATGCGTGTATGCACCAATACCGATACCCGTGCGCGCGAGTCCGTCGGCCAGGGCGCGGGTAACGTCGGTGGGTGCCATGAGTTCCGCCGCGAGCAACTCGATGGTGCGCGGCCGGGCCCGAATTGCATCGACGTAGTTGCGCATCACCGTTCGCACTCCGTCTACGATGGGTAATGCAGCAAACGCGTCCGGGTCATTGCCGATCAGCTCCAGTTCCGATGGCCAGAAATCGCTCGCCTCGCACCAGCGTCGTGCGAGGCCTGGCAGATCGACGAAATAACGATAAATCAGGACCTTGTTGATGCCGGCCTCCTGCGCGATCGCGTTGACCCCGAGCCCTGCCACACCATCCCTCAGCAGCACCGTTTCGAATGCCGCGATAATCGATTCTTCCGTGGACTTGCGATCCCGCTTGTCACGGTTTCGTGGTTGCACACTGTCTGGCATTCAGCCTCCCTTACAAACTTTTTCAATGCCTTATTGAGTTTATTATAGGTTAGAGGGGCACCCGGCTGCAGCGGGCGGAGACAGGAGAAACCCGCAGAATCGCTGGCCAAGTACTGGCCAACCTTTGGCTGGAGCCGGTTTTAGTCACTTGCGAGGATGACCTGTGCGGCCAGAATCGCTAGAGTTATTGGCATGGCGGGCAACCACCGCCGAAGGGCAGGGTTCGGGGAGGGGGCCGTGACGCAACCGCAAAAACGCACAATATTGGTGTTCGGCGCAACCGGTGGCACAGGGGCCGGAATCGTTCGTGCGGCGCTGGCCCGCGCCTGCAGCGTGACCGTGTTTGTGCGCAGCAGCAATCGTGCCAGGAATGTTTTTGACGACCTCCTGCCGGAACTCAACATCATCAAAGGGGATGCGTGCAATGAGGCTGACGTCATGCGCGCCATCGACCCGTCTCTGGATGCTGTTATCTGCTCGCTGGGTATTTACCAGCGAAGCGCCGGGCGAGACGACCTGGCACGTGCGACACGCCATATTGTCGCAGCGATGCAGGCAACCGGTGTCCGCCGCCTGGTTTGTGTTTCGTCACTGGGCGTCGGCGACAGCCGCGGACAGGGCGATTTCGCCACACGGCTGATTCAGAAAACAGGTTTAAGGTTTACCCTGGCCGACAAGGAATTGCAGGAACAGGCTATACGCGACAGCGGGCTGGACTGGACCATCATCCGACCGACCCGATTGCTCCATGAGGGTGGCCCGCCTTACTACCAGTGGTGGATCGGCGCTCAGCCGTCACGAAAAATGCACTGGGCGATAAACCGCTCACAGGTCGCTGAACTGGCGCTCGACTGCATCGAAGACGCTCGGTCCATTGGCAAGGCACTCAATGTCACCGGCTCTTTATCCATGCCACAAAACGCCGGATAAATTCCGGCTCCTTCAAAAAAATATACGCGCCCATCAATATATTCAGAAGCGCGACGACCAGAAACAGCTCGGCTATTGCAAAACCGATTCCCAGCATGACAATCGCCAGCAACGCTGCACACACCATCAGCAAAGCATTCATGACATTGTTTGCCGCGATGATGCGACAACGGTGGGCCGGATCGCTGCGCTGCTGGACCGATGCATAGAGCGGCACGATATAAAAACCGCCGAAGGTACCCAGCAAAACGATATCGAGTATTACGCGCGGTGCTGCGCCCGCATCCAGCCAGCCGGCGACACCCAGCAAACCGGGGGTCCCATCCTGGGGCGGCATGAACGCGAGATCGAGGCCAAAGATCGTCAAGCCGATCGCTCCAAACGGAACCAGGCCGATGTCGATATGCCGCCCTGACAGCCGCTCACAAAGCAACGAGCCTGCAGCCACGCCGATCGAAAACAGCGTGAGCAGCAATGTCACCACTTCTTCATTGCCGCCCAGATAAAGCAATGTGAAATTCGGCAACTGTGTCAGGTAAACGGATCCGACAAACCAGAACCAGGATATGCCGACGATGCAGAGAAACACGCTGCGGTTTGCACGGGCATGGCCCAGGATGCTCCATGTTTCGCGGAACAGGTTCCAGTCGATCCGCATATCCGGTGCAACTGCCGCTATACGCGGGATCCACAGGCTGCTTGCAAAGCCCATGGACGCTATAAGCACGACCGCACCCGCCACCAGCTCCCTGCCCCAGGGGTCGACACTGATAAGCACACCACCGAGCGCCGTGCCCAGCAAAATCGACAGGAAAGTGCCGGACTCGACCAGGCCATTGCCGCCCAGTAATTCATCGTCGGTCAGGATTTGAGGCATCAGGCCGTATTTCACGGGGCCAAAAAGCGCCGACTGCAGCCCCATCATGAACAGCAGGAAGATCAGCAGCAGCAACTCATCGAACCACAGCGCCGCAGCTGCTGCGAGCATAATGACGATCTCAAGCAATTTGACCAGCCTTATCAGCATGGACTTTTCGAATTTGTCGGCAAGCTGGCCGGCCGTTGCCGAAAACAGGAAAAACGGCAGGATGAAAAGGCCGGCGCTGAGATTGATGAGCACGTTGCTGCTTACCGCATAGCGATCGGCGGCGTGAAAGGCGATCAGCAACAGCAGCGCATTCTTGAATACGTTGTCATTGAACGCACCCAGGAACTGGGTAAGAAAGAACGGCCCGAAGCGTCGCTCGCCGATCAAGCTGAACTGGCTCCTGCCCGACACACTGCGCTCCCGGTTGCGTTGACATGCCGCACCGACGGCTCTCGATGCAGCGAGGCAATTCTACGCGCTAGGTCATGGGGGCGCGAAAGGTTTATGCTGGCCGGCATGATTGCAGACCTGCATACCCATACCACCGCATCGGACGGGCATCTCGATCCGCACGAACTGCTGGCCGGTGCGCATGCGGCGGGGGTGCAGTTGCTGGCCATAACGGATCACGACACGCTGGCAGGCTATGCTGAACTCGACCGCGATCTGGCTCCCGATTGCCGTATCGTGCCGGGCATCGAGTTGTCGACTACGTGGCGGAAAATCGCGATCCATGTTGTGGGCCTCAACATAGACCTTAAAAACCCTGCGCTGCTCGCCGGTGTCGCCTCGCAAAGCTCGGCAAGGCATGAGCGCGCGCAACTCATCGCCATGCGACTCGAAAAGCTGGGTTTTCGCGATGTATTGAGCGGTGCCGCGCAGCTCGCCGGATCTGCGGGGATTTCCCGGCCGCATTTTGCGAGGCACCTGGTTGAATCGGGGCAGGTCCGGTCCATGCAGGATGCATTCCGCAAGTATCTCGGACCGGGTAAAGCCGGCGACATCCGCGAAACCTGGGCGCCGCTCGATGACGTCATCAGCTGGATCAAAGACGCGGGAGGTGTTGCGGTGCTCGCCCACCCTGCGAAATACAAACTCACCAACCTGAAACTCGAAGAACTTACGCAGGATTTCCGCCGCGCGGGCGGCGATGCGCTCGAAGTGATCTCGGGACTACAGGACATAAACCTGACGAACCGGCTGGGCAGGCTCGCCCTGCGCCACGGCCTGCAGGCCTCCTGCGGCTCGGACTTTCACCAACCGGGGCAAAGCTGGGCGCGCCTCGGAGCGGTTGCGGCACTGCCGCGCGATTGCGTGCCTGTCTGGGAGGCATGGTAAAACCGGCTAACCGGCAGGACTTTCAGTCCGGCTGGCGGACATCGCAATGGAATTAGCCGCTTGCGCGCGGCGTTCGGCACGTGTCCCGACGATAATGACCATAACAGGCCGTAAGTAACATCCGTTATCGCGTCTGCGAACGAATAGCTGTAAAACCCGGTGTATGCCGTAGACCCACATCTGTCAGGATTGCCGTCATGTATATCAATTTCTGGTACCCCGTAGCGCTAAGCACTGAAATCACCAACGAAAAGCCGTTGGCCGTTACGATCATGAGCCTGAATTTCGTGGCCTTTCGCGACAGTAAGGGCCAGGCTCATGTGCTTAGCAACACCTGTATACATCGCGGTGGCGCCCTGGCGCGCGGTCGCATCAACGGCGATCACGTCGCCTGCCCCTACCACGGCTGGGAATTTGCGGGTACCGGCAAATGCGCAATGATCCCGACGCTCGCACCGGACAAAAGCGTGCCCGGCCGGGCAAAGGTCGACAGCTACCCGGTCGAAGAGCGCTACGGGATCGTATTTGCGTTCCTGGGCGACCTTCCGGAAGCGGAACGTCCGCCCATGATGGACGTACCGGAGTTTGGCGATCCGGCGTGGCGTGCAAATGAGCTGGTCGTTTTCGAAGTAGATGCCTACTACCAGCGTTCGGTAGAGAACGGTCTGGACGGGGCGCACAATGAGTTTGTGCACCCGCTGCAGGGGGCACCGTCCATCATAGAGACGCTGCGCAAGATGCCGATCGATGTAAAGGACGAGTCCGAGTGGGGCTGCGGCTTCATGTACCCCTCGAGCGGCAGCAAATCCGAACAAACAAAGCTGATCGGCGCCGGTGTCGGCGGCACGTGGGCAGGGTCGTCGCACTACGGTCCCAACTTCCTCATTACCCGCATACACTTCAGCCCGGAGAAAAAATTTCACCAGTATTTTTTCGAAGCGCCGCAAACCGATGGCCGCACGAAGATATTTTTCCTCAACATGCGGACTTTCATGATGGAGGAAAGCAAGGATCAGTGGCTAATCGATATCAACATGCGCATCGCGCATGAAGATATTTATGTCATCGAGGCGCTTGATCCCGTGCGGACGCCTGATTCCACCGCGAAAGAGCTCCTGACGGAAGTGGACAGGCCGATATTCCGTTACCGCGATTACCTTAAGAAATGGGACGAGAAAGGCTGGCGCATCGACTGGAAAGGGTTGCAGGAAAAGCGCGGTGATGTGGCGTTTGCCATCCCGAGCCCCGGCCGGCGCAGTGAGAAAAACTGGATCCTCGATACCGTACCGCTGATCCCGGCGGCGGAACGCAAGGAACGGACGGATAAACTGCAAGGCGTCTGCTAAAAAACATCATCAACGGTTGCCGGTTATGGTTATGAAATTTCCACCACAGCCGGAACAAAGCGTTGCTGAACCTCTGTCACGCCGGGAATTTCTGGCAGCAACGGGAACGGGTCTTGCGCTGACAAGCGCACTTGCAGGCTGTGCATCGGCGGACTCTTCGGCTTCAGCCGGCCCCGGCTCCCGCGCGGCCGTATCTGCAGCCGCTCCGACGGCACCTTTCGACAGCCTGCGCGACTACGTCGCCGCGATGGAGGCGCACGGCAATGTCCTGCGCATCGCCCGTGTCGATCAGGATGCCTATGAAGGCACCGCGCTGATGTACCGACTGGTCGATCGCTATGGCTACTATCGCGCACCGATCGTCATTTTCGAGGAAGTAAAAATAGACGGTCAGTGGCTGCCCGGCCCTGTGATAGCGAACCAGCTGCGGCATGTCGAAGCGGAAGTCCTCTTGTTCGGCATGGAGCCTGTGCCCTTCGACAACTCTGCGACATGGCACCGCGCACGCGCGCATCTGAACGGATTACTCGCGGAGTCCAGGGGCCAGTACCCGGAGATTGCGCCTGTCGAGATCAATGCTGCTGACGCGCCCTGCAAGGAAGTCGTGATTGACGGCGACGCGATCGACATACGCAGCTTCCCATTCTTCCGCAACAATCCCGGCGACAGCGGCCGGTTTATCAATACCACGTCGGTCATAACCGGTGATCCGGAAATGGGCATCAATTTCGGAACCTACCGCTGCGAGATCAAAGGGCCGCGGCATATCGCCGTGGGTTCCGGCGAAGGGCAAACCGGTTACACGATGCTGATGCGCGCCAAAGAGCGCGGCGACAAGCGTGTGCCAATTACGCTGATCGTCGGCCTTGACCCGCTCGTCTGGCTGATCAGCGGCTCTCGCATTCCCATGAGGCGCGGCAAGAAACCGGTGGACGAACTGGCAACGGCAGGCGGTCTGCGCGGCAAGGCTATCCAGGTCGTGAAATGCGATACCAATGATTTCATGGTACCGGCCAGTTGCGAGATGGTCATCGAAGGTGAAATACAACTCGAGCAATTCGAAGTGAACGGCCCGTACGGCGAGGGCTCCGGCTATATCGGCGCGCCTTACGAAACTGCGTTCACGATGACGATCAACCGGATTACGCATCGTCGCGATCCATGGATCGTCAACGACTTTACGGGCGTAACCCGACCGATGATCGAGCAACCGAGCGCTGCACTTACGGTAGCCGGCCTCCAAACGCTGATTCCGGCCGTGCAGGACTATCGCTATATCGACAGCGTTACCTGGATAAGCATCGCGAAGGAAAAACCCGGCCAGGCGCTGGAAACGGGCAAACGACTTGCAAAGATGATCCCGGTTTTCAAAATCGTGATCATGGTGGATTCCGATGTAGATCTCTGGAACGATTCCGATCGATTCATGGCCTTCGCCACGCGCTGGCAAGCCTGGCCCGCCAGCTATATTTTCCAGGATATGAAGACGATGCCACTGGAACCCAGTTCGCCGAAGCGGGAGCAGACCAGCAAAATCGTGATCGATGCCACCCGGCAGTGGCCCGAAGAAGGCGGTCCGCAGCATTTCCCTGACTACAGCCGCCAGGTGCTCGAAAAACACGCCCCCGATCTGTTCAGTGCCGTCGATGCCAAATGGGGCGAGCAGATCAACAGCGTTTACAAGGCGAAGGGCTGAAAACGCTGCCGGTCGATGCGGCGGCGCCGCTGGCGAATCCTGTTACGCGCTGTGCATGAATGCCGCGATCAGGAGTAACAGCAGCGTGAACCCCTGCAAACCGACACGCAACCACATCAGCGGTGTGCTGACGACCTGGTCAGTCGAGCCGCCACCCGCCATGGCGATGAGTCCAAGCAACAACGTAACCCCGGTTGCCGCCAGTGCCAGAACTATAACGATCAGCATTGCATCCATCGTTGATACCCCCGTCCACGCGTGTTGAACCGGCTTCAGTATAGCGCAGGCTATCTGAGCGTCGATGGCGGGCTAAAACCCTTTACAGAAAAGGGTTTCAGGGCAACACGCCGGCAAGAACGGCGCCCCGGTTACAGGCCCTGCTCGGCAAAATATTGATTAAAAAAGCGGTTCCTGCGATCGAGTTTCTGGCGCATTTCCCGGAAACGCCGCATCGGGTCGCCATAGACCCTGCTGGCATACCCCGGCTGAGCGCCTTTAGTAAGATTGAACACCGGAATGCCCTGATAGCGCGCAGCGAGTTCGGCCACCTCGATAAGAAAATCGTCCCAGCCCTCCTGGCTCGTCGAGCGCAGGTTCAACGCAAAGACCGGGCCACTAAAGCTCGGCGACAGCAGTACCTGTGTATCGCAGTTTACCCGCCAGGCCTCCGCCGGCAAATCGCAGCGAAAACCGCTTTTCTTGTAATGCAATTCGCACAGGCGCTGAAATGCCAGTACGGCACGTGCGAACTGATCGACCGGGAAAAACCAGACGCAACTTTCAGGCTGCTCATCGAGAACCAGGCGCTTGAAGCGACCCGTCTGCTCCGCCGCATTGCTTCCCGCTTCCGCGAAGCGGTTCAGCGAATGCGTGGCCTCCGTAACAGTGTCGATGACCGAACCGCGTATCTGCTTTACGGAGATTGCTTTATTGACCGAACGTACCAGCTTTGGCAGCACGGCATGGGTTGCCCAGTCGCGCAGCTTCCGTGGCAGCATCATTGCGTGCCGCTCATCATCCACCGGATAGCGCAGTTCTACATGCACGCTGTCGCGAAACGGAAACAGAGTCGCCCGCACCGCCGCTTCGGCATCCATGAGCGTGGGCAGGAGGTTTGCAAACTCGGGGAAATCCACTTTCGAGGTACTGATGGAGTAACACTGGATCGGCCGGATGCGCAGGGTAACCGCATAAATGATTCCGAGCAGCCCGTAGCTCATGCGCATGAGCGTCAGCAGATCACGCAGGTTTTCGCCTACCTCGACCCGCCGACCCTCGCCGTTTATGAGCGTAATCTGGCACACCGATGAAGCCAGCTGTGAACCATCACCCGGCATGCGCGCACCCAGTGATGCACTGCTCACAGCACCGCCTACTGTTCTGTCAGGATCCTGGCAACCGCCTACGAGCTCCATGTTGTCCGCCGCCAGATGTTCGGCAAGATCGCGCAGCCGCACGCCGGCCTGCACCATGACCCGATCACCCTTAACAGCAAGAATCTTGTCAAGGCGCGTCATATCGACGAGCGTTCCGCTGGAGGTCTGGGCGCTGCGCGTAACCGAACTGCCCGACCCCACCGGCCGCACCGGCGACGGGTAGCTCACGGCATCCTTCAGGATATTCGCCAGATCATCGGCTGACTTGGGCTGCACTCTGATCAGCTTGCCGCTTGCCAGGCGTTTTCTGGCCGGCGTGCGCAGGGCTGTATCGAAGAAATCGGTGGTAGACGCACCACTTGCCATATATGTATCGCTCCGTAACCGCGTTGTGATTTGAGCAACGGTCTCGGGAACGATGCCGGGCAGAGTGATCGCCCCGGCTGCGAACGAGAGGCAGCCAGTTACCGGCGACCCCGCTGTCATAGGCTGTTGCCCTTAGACCGGTGGTTTTGTGCCCCCGACTTTCATCGGGTTTACCTCTTTCAGTAACGCGCCGAACATGCATCAAAAAGCGCGCGTCTGCAACGCGCGCAGTCGCGCTTTTGGCAAACGAGAATTCGACTGAAAATATTCTGGTAAGTGGCGCACCGCAGTCGTTGACGCGCACAATCAACCGGGTCGCTTATGTCAATCGTTTGGCGAACAGAAAGGCGGATCAAACCCCAGACAAAGATGATGCGCAAACACAAAGAAGCGCCCGACTGCGCAAGTATTTCGCCGGAACAGCCAGCGCGTGCAACCACGAGGATCAGCGGCAATTAAAGCCGGGGATAACAGTTCAGACAATATTGGCGCGCCGATGACAAAAACGACAGGTGAAGCTACTTCAGTCGCGGATCCTTGACGTCTTTGCTCTTGACGTCTTTGTAGAACTCATCCCAGTCGTCCCCTACCAGTTTCTCGGCCATGCGCCGCGTGTAGGTGTCCGGGCCCAGGGGGCACTGGGCATAGAGCGACTGACGCCAGCCGTCTTCGCGCAGGTTGTAGATGGAGAGGACGCGATCGAAGCCATGCCGCGGCGTATTGATCGGCGGCGGCGCCTTGATCTGGATCTCGAACCAGTGGTCATAGAGCGCCAGCGCGACCCCGGGTGCCAGGTATTTTACGAAGAGTTTCGAATAGCCCCAGCGGAAGGCATCGAGACCTTTCTTGGGCGGAAAAATATAACGATCGAGGGTCTCCCAGCCGATCATGACATTGTAGAGCTCCTCGGCGACATAGATCGGTGTGGGGTCCTCACGATCCCATATTTCTTCAGGCAGGCGCCACCACTCCTGCGCGTTCCAGATCGCTTCTGTGCGTTGCAGAACTGCGTTGATCTGCGCAAATAGCTCGGGATCACTCGGTGGATAGGCCATGCCGTCCGGCATGGTATGGCCCGCGGCATCCGCTTTACCCATAACCAGCGTGGCACTGCCGAGCAATGTCATGGCTGCCAGCCGTGTCATCAAGTCGCGGCGACTCACCGCATCATTTCCTGGTTCAGTCATGCCGGACTCCTTTATCACTATTAAAACGCTAAGGCTGCTACTGGGCCGCGCGCGGCATACGGGCAATAATCTCCGCCTGCGACCGGTCAAGATGATAATACGCGAGCGCGAAAATCAGCGCGCGTCCTGCAATAAGTATCTCGCGATTGACGTTCAGCACCGATGAAATGCTGCCGCCGACAAACCTGCCCGCCTGGATATCATGGTGAATTTGCTCATGCACCTTGTCATGCCGATGCTCCAGCCTGTTGAGCGCTTCGACCAGATCATCAAACTGGACAGGCGCACTGTCATGATCGCGCAGGTCAAAAAGTTCGGCAAAAAACACTTCCATATCGACGCGAAAAACCTCTTTGTAACGGCGTTCAGCAGCGTTGTCTGATTGCTCAAATTCAGCCAGGTTATGCTCGATATCCTTGATAGACTTGGCCGCATGCATCGCTTCCCGCACCGTCACCAACAGCTGACTGAAGCGTTCGGAAGTCTCCTTGCTGAGCCCCTTCGACTGCATCCTGATAGCAAAATCCAGCACCTCGCCTTCGAGTAGTTTTATGTTCCGGTAAGTGTCGCTAAAGGTCTGCCGGTTTAGCGACACGGTTTTGCTCTCATACGGCACCGGAAAATCACCGGCAGGCATATCGAGCGGTGGGCTAAAAGCCTGCATCACCAGCCGCATCACCCGCACGACGAGCAGCGCGGCCTCGCGCTCGGTTGCCTGCACTGCCGCATCGCCTGCGCCCTCGCCGACCTCTGCAAGGTAGGTCGCAGCGTGCACCTCAGTGCGGGGAAACAGGCGGCTCAGTATTGCCGCAAACTGTGTGGTGAAAGGCACGAACAGGCAGAGGCCCAGCAGATTAAACAGGCTGTGGAAAGTCACGAGAGCATAGAGCGGATCAGTGATACCCAGCCATGCAATCAACGCGAGAAGCGGCAACCGGATAATAAAAGCAATGGCATCGGTGACGAGGTTAAACAGGAACTGGCCCGCCGCCACCTGGCGCTTCGGCACGGAGCCACGGAGCGCTCCGAGCATGACCGTCGACGTCGTGCCCAGATCGGCGCCGATCGCAATCGCCGCCGCATTCGGCAACGTGATGATGCCCTGGTAAAGGGCCGCGAGCGTGACCATCATTGTCGCTGCACTGGACTGGATCACGGCCGCCACGACCAGACCAAACAAGAGATACTGCCAGACAGCGCGGTCGGCGAGGTCTGCAGCATCCGCCAGCTGCGCGAACGATGCGACGCTGGTTTTCATGAACTCCAGCCCAAGCAGCAGCAGGCCGAGTGCCAGTACAGACCTGCCGGAAGCCGCCCAGCGTCCGCGGGCAAACATGTAGACGAGACCACCGACAGCGATCAGCGGCAGCGACAGCGACGCCAACTCCACCTTGAAGCCAAGCGTCGTAACGATCCAGCCGGTGAAAGTCGAGCCAAGATTCGCGCCGAAAATGATGCCGAGCGCCGCTGTCAGCGACAGCAGTCCGGCACCGATAAAGGCGAGCACCATCAGACCTGTCAGAGAACTGCTCTGGAGCAACGCGGTGGCGAGCAAGCCGCTCAGGACGGCCTTGAAGCGACTTTCTGATTGGCGCTTGATATAGCGGGTAAGTGACTGGCCGCCGAGTGCATCCAGCGAGGCTTCCAGTTGCGACATGGCGAACAGGAAGAGACTCAGGCCTGCCAGCAACTCCCAGTAATCCGCAACGGTCAACATTGATCAGCTACACATATACGGTTGCCGGGAGTGAAATTTCAATAAATGCGACAGGCGTAATCAGCTGCCCGCGCCATGGCACTTCTTGTACTTGCGGCCACTGCCGCAATAGCAGGGATCGTTGCGGCCCAGTTTGGCGGCAGGTCGCCGGTAGGGCTCCGGCACGGCATGGTGGTGGTCGTGATCGTGATTGCAGTCAGGACCGTGTACGTGGGGCTCTGGTGGCTGAAGCTTGGCGCGGGTCATGATGATGTGGGCTCCGGAGAGGTTCACTACAGTTGCTCGGTCGCTGCGGCGCGCGGCCTGCAGCAATGCTACGGTATATCCGCAGCAACGCGAAGTACAGGCCAGGCCCGCCTGGCATGCACATCAGGATTGCTTTATGCGGATACCCAGCGCAAGCCTGCGATGCCAGCGACAATCAGTCCCACGAAAAAGAATCGCGCGAACGTTGCCGCCTCGGCAAACAACCAGATACCCAGCACGAAGGTGCCGACGGCGCCGATGCCGGTCCACACCGCGTAGGCTGTGCCGATCGGCACGGTTTTCTGTGCCAGGAGCAACAGTACGCCGCTGCAGGTCATGCAAAACGCGGCAAATCCAATCCAGCCCCACTTCAGACCGGTATCCGCAAGACCCAGCTTCAGGCCAACGGGCCAGCCCCATTCAAAAATTCCAGCGATGAGCAAGTAAAGCCAGGCCATTTATATACTCCGGAAATTAGAAATGCTTTAGAGCTGCCGACCAACACGATGTTAGATTCGCGTGTCGAAGTCCAGAGGCCGCGCATGCAGACGATCCAGCGCGCTG
>Ga0316195_10000698_pt1 | contig 14043 bp, 9 predicted proteins | sample Phised1_MG_FD_204937 | JGI IMG/M metagenome (GOLD analysis project Ga0316195, IMG submission 204937) | Coastal sediment microbial communities from Maine, United States - Phippsburg sediment 1 | ecosystem: Environmental > Aquatic > Marine > Coastal > Sediment | place: USA: Maine | collected... | reverse complement strand
GTACCTGACCGGGCTGGAATCCCTGACGGGCCTGGTAATGATCACCTGGACCGCCTCATTCCTCTACCTGGAAATGACGCGCTACTGGGACAAGGACTGAGCCAGTGAAAGAACGCGAAGCCTGTTGCTGCGCGGGCGCCAGGGACAGGGCACTACTGCGGGGGCAACCATGAGGGCGGCCTGGCTGGGGGTTTTCTTCCTCACTCTCGCCTGGTCCGCGATACACCCCCGGGACTATCCCACCTGGGTGCTGGAAGTGGCGCCCGCGGTGATTGGGCTGGCTATCCTGGCCTTCACCTATAACAGCTTTCGCCTGACACCGCTGCTGTACGGCCTGATCCTGGCGCACTGCGTCGTATTGATGGTGGGCGGGCACTACACCTATGCCCAGGTGCCCCTGTTTGACTACCTCAAGCCGGTATTCGGCTGGGAGCGCAACAACTACGACAAGCTGGGCCATTTCATGCAGGGCTTCGTACCCGCGATAATCGCCAGGGAAATCCTGGTCCGCAAGGCGGTAGTCGCATCGGCCGGCTGGCGCAACCTGTTCATCGTCAGCATCTGCCTGGCTTTCTCCGCGTTCTATGAATTGATCGAATGGTGGGTAGCGCTTGCCACGGGCACCGGGGCCGAGGCCTTCCTGGGAACCCAGGGCTATATCTGGGATACCCAGTCTGATATGGCCTGGGCATTATCTGGTGCCATCGCGGGCCTGGTCATCCTCTCCGGGCTGCACGACCGGCAGCTGGCCAGGTTACGGCCCGGCTAGGCGACGCGGACTGAGCCGGGCGATGCCGGATCGCGCGCGACCACCTCGCCAATGATCTGCGCCCGCGGGTAAGCGCTCCCCCGCAGGGCATCCAGCAGCCCCGGCGCCCGCGCGGCAGCGACACCGATCAGCAGCCCGCCGCTGGTCTGGGGATCAAACAGAACCTGCAGCAGGTCATCATCCACCGCGCCATCGAATCCCAGCCGGGCGCCGGCCGCCGCATTGGACCCGTGCATGGTGCTGCGAATACCGCTGCGCAGGTGAGCCAGCGCGCCGTCCAGAACCGGCAGCTGTGCCAGCCGCAGGGTGGCGGCGCCGTCCTCCCCCAGCATTTCGAGCAGGTGCCCGAGCAGGCCGAAGCCGGTGACATCGGTGCAGGCACTGGCATTGTGAGCGAGCGCTGACTCCGCCGCCAGCCGGTTGCTGACAAGCATCGAGTCGATAGCGGCGGCAATATCCCGGCCGTCGGCCGCCAGCTGCATATGGGCGGCGAACAGCACGCCGGTGCCCAGCGGCTTGGCCAGCACCAGCTGGTCGCCCACCGCCAGGCCCCGCTTGCCGAGCAGGCGACCGTCCCCCGCGATGGCCGTCCCGTTCACTACGAAACCGACGTTGAGCTCCGGTCCCTGCATGCTGTGCCCGCCGGCCAGCAGGCAGTCGGCACCGGCAAACTCGTGCAGGGCGCCCGCCAGCAATTGTTTCAGTTCCCGCTGCAGGATATCCGCCCCGGCGAAGGGCAGGGTGATGGCGGCCAGGGCCGATAGCGGCCGTGCGCCGCTGGCATAGAGATCGCTGAGGGCGTGGTTGGCGGCGATGCGGCCCATCAGCCAGGGATCGGCGACCAGCTGCCGCAGCATGTCCAGGCTCTGCACGATCGCGGCGGCGCCACTGCCGGGTATCGGCGCGGTGTCGCCGGCGCCGCCCGGCGGGGAGCAGTGGCGGGGGAATTCCCGCGCCAGTTCCGCCAGCGCCCGCGCCAGCGGGTCGGCGCCCACCTTGGCGCCACAGCCGCCGCAGGGTTTTTGCGGCGAGGCGGCGGCCAGTTCCGGCAGGCTGCCCCAATGACCCCGCGGCATGCTCGCGGGCAGTTGTTCAAAGCGGGCCATGAACTTGCGGTCGATCGAATCTTTCCAGCGCCAGACCCAGCGGCCCGTGGCGCTGAAGGGCCCCCTGTCCGCGCTCGCCAGCCGGTCGCCCAGCGAGACCAGCGACAGGAAGCGCTGCTGGGGCCGGTGCTGCCTCAGGGTTTTGCCGAGCAGGGCCGCGCCCAGGTTGTGGGCCAGTACCGGTCCCTGGCGCACCGCGTAGACACCCGCCTTGGGGCGGGGGTGATTGACCTGGGTGGCGATATCGCCGGCGCCGAACACCCGCTCGTCGGCCACCGAGTGCAATGCGTCCGTGACCTCGAGAAAGCCGCGCTCATCGACCGGCAGGCCGCTGGCCGCAACCCAGGGCGCCGCTGCCGCGCCGGTACACCAGAACAGCTCATCGAAAGGTGCCTGCCGGCCATCAGCCAGCTGCAGCCGGCCCGCTTCCACCCGCTCGACCCGGGCATCCAGTGCCACCGCGACACCGTGGCGGGCCAGCGCAGCCATCACTCCCCTGCGGGCACCGGTGTTGTAGCCCTGCAGGATCGCGGGCGCGCCGCACCAGAGCTCCAGGTCCACTGGCTGCCGGGCCAGCCGGTGGGCCATGGCCAGCGCCAGCTCCACGCTGCCGGCACCGCCGCCCACTACCGCAATGCGCTGTCGTGTGCCGGGCGGCAGCGCGCCGAGGCGCTGCAACAGGTGCTGCCAGCGCTGCCACAGGCCTGCCACCGGCTTCACCGGTACCGCGTGTTCCCTGGCCCCGGGCACCGAATCCAGTTCGGGCTGGGAGCCGATATCGATGCTGGCCAGGTCGTACCCGACATCCGGCCGTCCGGCGAGGGACAGGCGCCGCGCCACGGGATCCAGCGCGGTCACTTCTCCGGCGATAAAGCGCACCCCGGCCCACTGGCACAGGCGGGCCAGGTCGATGTGGGTCTGCTCGAATGTGTAGTGGCCGGCCACCAGCCCCGGCAACATGCCCGAGTAGGGCGTGTGGCTGGACGGCGACACCAGGGTGATACGCAGGCCCGCTACCGGGCGCATGGCGAGCATGCGCAGCACCAGCGCATGGCTGTGGCCACCGCCCACCAGCACCAGGTCCCTGCTTATCGCGGCCCCGGCGAGCACGGTTCAGCCGGCCCCCGCCGCCCAGTCGATCACGGCATCCCGGCTGCCCCGGAACAACACCTCGCCCTCGCGCTGGGCCAGCTGGTATTCGTACATCGGGTCGTAGTACTGCTCCAGCAGGGTCGCGATCCACTCCCGGTGCAGGGCGAGGTCCCCGCTGCCGCCCTGCGCCGCGAAAGCGGCGGTCATGGTGTCGCTAACCTGCTGGTAGCGCTCACCCCCCAGGCGTTTGCGGATCCGCCCCAGGTCCTGCTGCAACTTCTGGCCGTGCAGGGCGGGGCCCTGCTCGCCATAAAGGGCCTGGAAGCGCCGGCCGAGATCCAGCACGTAGTCCTCGACTATCACGTCCACCCGCTCCGACACGCTCTGCTCCACCACCACCATGGGGCTGCCCGCCATCCGCTCGCGCAGCGATTCGGGCAGGTACAGGCGGCCGATCAGGCGGCCCTCGTCCTCGAGGAAAACCCGTGCCTGCTTCCCCGCCAGCAGCTTGAGCAGCGCGATACTGAGGGCGTTCTCGAAATCGATCTGGCTGGGCTGGGGCTCCGGCAGCTGGCCGAAGGTGGAACCCCGGTGGTTGGCCAGGCCCTCCAGGTCCACGCTGCGCGCCAGGGCGCTGATCACCCGGGTCTTGCCGGTACCGGTCTTGCCGCTGACCAGGATAATGTCGGCCCGGGCCAGCGAGCGCTCCAACTCCTCCAGCAGGAAGCGGCGCATGGCCTTGTAGCCGCCCTGCACCAGCGGGTAGTCGATACCCTCGTCCCGCAGCCACTGGCGCACCGTCTGCGAGCGCAGGCCGCCGCGGAAACAGTAGAGGTAACCGTCGGGATGCCTGCGGGCGAACTCGGACCAGCGGGCCAGGCGCTCGGCCTTCAATTCCCCCGCCACCAGCTGGTGGCCGAGTTCGATCGCCGCGTCCTGGCCATGCTGCTTGTAACAGATGCCGACCCGGGCCCGCTCCTCGTCAGTCATCAACGGCAGGCTGTGGGCACTGGGAAAGGCGCCGTGCATGAATTCCGCCGGGGCACGCATGTCCATCATCGGCGCGTCCGTGAGAAACAGCTCCCGGTAGTTGGCGGTATCGGGGCGCGTGGGCATGGCGACCTGTTACTCGGCCTCGCCGCCGAACAGCGTGAGGATACGCTCCTGCAGGCTGCCGATGGCGTCCGCCATCAGCGCAAAATCCGCATCCAGGCGCGCCGCTTCGTCGTCCTCGGCGATGTCCTCGTTTTCCTTCACCAGCTCATCCGCGAATTTCAGGCGCCGCAGGCACAGGTCCTCAGCCAGCACCAGCTGCAGCCGCTCGTCCCAACCCAGGGACAGGCGGGCCACCTGCTTGCCCGCGTGTAGATGAGTTTCCACCTCCTCGCTGAGCAAATCAACGCCGCGGCAGCGCACCACGCCGCCCTCCTCGCCGGGTTCGCGCAATTCACACTCGTCCCCCAGCTCGAAGTCCCTGGGCAGGTTGCGATGCAACAGCCAGCCGGTCATCACCGCTACCGGGGCGCTGTTCACCTGGGGCAGCAATACCGGGAAACTGCCAATACATTCCCGCAGCAGGTTGAGCAGTTCCTCCGCCCGGTTGGCGCTGGACGCATCGACAAATATCCAGTTGGCCCGGGTGTCGATATAGGCGTGAATACTGGAGGAGCGACTGAAGGCCCGCGGCAGGCAGTCCTGGACGATCTCATCCTTGAGGTTGAGGCGCTCCTTGCGGTACACCTTGCGCCCCTGGCCCGCCTCGATGTCCGCCACCTTTTCCTCGAGCAGCTCCCGCACCACCGTGGAGGGCAGCAGCTTTTCCTCGCGCTTGAGCTTCAGCAGCATGCGGCCGGCGGCGGCGTGCACCAGCTCGCCGCCGTCGCCTCCCAGGGGCGGCACCCAGCCCAGGGACAGGGCCTGGGATTTGGCGCAGGGCTCAAAGCCGTGCTGGGCCAACTGCCCGGCCAGCTGTTCCGGTGCGAGGGTAAAGGGACTGGTAAGGCGGTAAGCCCGGATATTCTTGAACCACATAAGCTGCTACTGACTCCGGCAAAGGGCGGGGATTGTACCCCACTGGCGCTCCGGTGCCACCCGCTCACCGCCGCCGCAGCCGCAGCGCGTTGCCCACCACCGACAGGGAGCTCATGCTCATGGCCACCGCGGCGATCATCGGCGACAGCAGCAGGCCGGTGAAGGGGTAAAGCACGCCGGCGGCAATGGGCACCCCCAGGCCGTTGTAGAGGAAGGCGAACAGCAGGTTCTGGCGCATATTGCGCACCGTGGCCACCGATACCTGGCGGGCTGCCGCAATGCCCCTCAAATCGCCTTTCACCAGGGTCAACTGGGCAGTGCTCATGGCCACATCGGTACCCGTGCCCATGGCGATACCGACATCGGCCCGGGCCAGGGCGGGTGCGTCATTGATGCCATCCCCCGCCATTGCGACCCGGTGCCCGCGGGCCTGCAGGGCGGCAACCAGGTCGTCCTTGCCCCGGGGGCGCACTTCGCCGTGGACCTCCTCTATGCCCAGCTCCGCCGCCACCGCTTTGGCGGTGGCGAGGGCGTCCCCGGTGGCCATCACGATACGCAGGCCACTGTCGCGCAGGGTGGCAATAGCTTCACGGCTGGAGGCTTTTACCGGGTCCGCCACCGCCAGCAGGCCGGCGAGGGCCCCGTCCACCGCCAGGTACATGACGCTGGCGCCGCGGGTGCGCAGGCTTTCCGCCTGCGTCGCCATGCCGCGCCAGTTCACTCCCTGCTCGTCCATTAATGCAGTGTTCCCCAGGGCCACGGCAGCGCCCTCCACCTCGCCCCGAACCCCGATGCCCGAGGCCGACTCGAAGCCCTCGGCTTTTGCCAGGGATAATGCGCGCCGGTTGGCCTCGGCGACGATGGCCCGCGCCAGCGGGTGCTCGCTGCCCTGGTCGAGGCTGGCGGCGATGCGCAGCACCTCGTCACCGGTAAACTCCCCCGCAGCCGTGACTGCGTGAAAGGCCGGCCGGCCCTCGGTCAGGGTGCCGGTCTTGTCGACGATAAGGGTATCCACTTCCCGCAGGTGCTCGATGGCGGCGGCATCCCGGAACAGGATGCCCTGGGCGGCGGCGTTGCCGGTGGCCACCATGACCGACATCGGCGTGGCCAGGCCCAGCGCGCAGGGACAGGCGATGATCAGCACCGAAACCGCGTTGATCAGGCCGAAGGCCCAGCTCGGCTGGGGACCGAACAGGCCCCACAGTACAAAGGTCAGCACCGCGGCGGAGATGACGACCGCCACGAAATACCCCGCCACCCGGTCCGCCATACGCTGCATAGGCGCCTTCGAGCGCTGGGCATTGGCCACCATCTGTACGATCTGGGCCAGTACCGTCGCCGAGCCCACTTTTTCCGCCCGCATCACCATTGCGCCACTGGTATTGAGTGATGCGCCGATCAGCGAATCCCCGGGGGTTTTGCTCACCGGCATCGGCTCACCGGTGAGCATGGATTCATCCACCGCGCTGCCGCCTTCGAGCACGACACCGTCCACCGGCACCTTTTCTCCCGGGCGGACGCGCAGCCGGTCACCGGGATGGACGTGGGCCAGCGGAATATCCTCCTCGGTGCCGTCATCGCGGATGCGCCGGGCATTGCTGGGCGCCAGGCCCAGCAGCGCCCGGATAGCGGCGCCGGTTTCGGAGCGGGCTTTGAGCTCCAGGATCTGGCCCAGCAGGGTGAGGGATATGATCACCGCCGAGGCCTCGAAGTACACCGCCACCTGGCCGCCCATCCGGAAGGAGTCGGGAAAGCTGCCGGGCGCCGCGGTGGCGACCACGCTGTAAATCCAGGCGGCGCCGGTGCCGGTGCCGATCAGCGTCCACATGTTGGGCTGGCGCGTGAGCAGCGACTGCCACCAGCGCTGGAAGAATGGCGCCCCCGCCCAAAACACCACCGGTGTCGCCAGCGCCAGCTCGACCCAGGGCCGCGCCGCGCCCAGCAGGCTGTCAAAAGCGCCGCCGGACATGGCGATGGCGAACACCAGAGCGGTCAGCGGCAGGGTCCACCAGAAGCGGCGCCGGAAGTCGTCCAGCTCCGGGTTGTCCTGCTCCTCCAGCGAGGGCATGACCGGCTCCAGCGCCATACCGCATTTCGGACAGGTGCCGGGCCCCAGCTGCAGCACCTCCGGGTGCATCGGGCAGCTGTACTCCACGTCCGCCCGGGCGGGGTCCGGCGGCGCCGCCGGGGACGGACCCGGATGCAGGTATTTATCGGGATCGGCTGCAAATTTCGTGCGGCATCCCGCGCAGCAGAAGAAATAAGTCTGGCCGTCAAACTCGTGCCGATGCTTCGACTCAGCCGATACCACCATGCCGCACACCGGGTCGGTCAGGTCGGCTTTCGAAGTGCAGTGTTCGTGCTGGTGTTCCATCACATCAACTCCTAGATCCAGATCCGGATACCGGCCACACAGCGTACCTCACTGCTGACTCCACCCCCGGCATGGGCATATTCTGCCGTATTGCCGAAGTTCCTCGCCCATTCTACACCCAGGTAGGGTGCGAACTGGCGGGACACCTCATAGCGCAAGCGCAGGCCCGCTGTGGCGCTGGAAAGTCCCGAGCCAGTGGCCGTCTTGGGGTCATTCCTGCCGTAGATCTCGACTTCTGCCCGGGGTTGCAGTACCAGGCGCTGGGTGAACAGCAGCTCATACTCTGCCTGCAGCCTGAGCCCCGTGCGACCACCCTCGCCCAGGTAGGCGGTGGCCTCCAATTCAAACCAGTAGGGCGCCAGGCCCTGCATGCCCACGGCCAGCCAGCTGCGGTTCGGGCCCGGGCCGGTGTCGTAACGCAGTCCGCCCAGGGCATCCCAGTAGCTACTTACCGCACTGCTGTACAGCAGGTCGGTGCTTGATTCATCCAGCTCCCCATCGGCGTAGGCGCCCTCGGACTTCACGAGCAGCTTTTTGTAGGTACCACCAACCCAGGCCGTGGCATCGTAGGCGCCAAAGTTGTCATCCGCCGCCACCCACTCGAACCGGTCCAGCAACAGTCCGGCGAAATCGTGCTGGTCGGCGGTATGCGGGGGGGCGACGCCAGGCAGCAGATAGGGACCGGTGGTGAGGCCGATACCATCGGCATAGGCGTTCGGGTCCCGGGCGCCCGCCGGCGCATCGGACGATATCCCTGCGCCATTGTCGGCACCGTGGCCCGCGTGGGGGTCGGCCTGGGCCAGCAGGCTGGGCGCCGCAGCGGACAGGACCGCGACCGCCAGCAGGCGAACCCATACGGCAATGCCCGTAGCGACGGCGCTCATGACACCACCACCTCGCGGAACATGCCGGAGTCCATGTGGTACATCAGGTGGCAGTGCCAGGCCCAGCGGCCCAGTGCGTCCGCGGTCACAAGGTAGCTGATCCGCTGGGCCGGCTGCACCGGGATGGTGTGCCGTCGCGCGACAAACTCGCCGCGATCATTTTCCAGCTCGCTCCAGAGCCCGTGCATGTGCATGGGATGGGTCATCATGGTGTCGTTCTGCAGGATCACCCGCAGGCGTTCACCCGATTGCAGGTGCACCGGGGTGCTGCGGCCGAACTCCAGCCCGTCCAGGGACCAGCTGTAACGCTCCATATTGCCGGTCAGGTGCAGTTCAATCTCCCGGCCGGGACCGCGCGGGTCCATGGGGCCGCCGATCGTGTGCAGGTCCGCCAGGGTCAACACCCTGCGCCCGTTATTGCGCAGCCCGATGCCCGGGTCATCGAGGTTGGTGCGCGGCATGTCCACGCGCATGTCCACCGAGGGACCGTACTCGCTGCTGGCGTGGCGCACCTCGGTCGAGGGCATGGCCAGTGGATCGAAGTGACCAGCGTGCTGCGAGTGATCCATGGCCATGCCGCCGTGCATGTGGTCCATCGCCATGCCCCCGCCGGAGTGATCCATCACCATGCCATCGTGAGAGGAGCCATGGCCCATCGCGCCCATCATATCGGCCATCGTCAGCCACTCCACCGCCGACAGTGCCGGCACCGGGGCATTCACCCCCTCCCGCACACTCAGGGTGCCGGCGGCAAAGCCGGTGCGCTCCATGCTCTGGGCAAAAATGGTATAGGCGTCGTCGCGGGGCTCAACCATCACGTCATAGGTTTCACCCGGGCCGAAGCGGAACTCATCGACAGTGACGGGCTCAACATCCTGGCCATCCGCCTGCACCACGGTGAGTTTCAGGCCGGGAATCCGCACGTCGTAGAGCGTGTTGCCGCAGCCGTTGATGAAGCGCAGGCGCAGGCGCTCGCCCGCGCGGTAAAGGCCGCGCCAGTTGTCCGCCGGGGTCATGCCGTTCACCAGGTAGGTCAGCACCACCGACGACAGGTCAGCCAGGTCGGTGGGGTTCATCCGCATCTGGTTCCACATGCGGCGCCTGGCCAGGGCAGAATCGAAGCCGTCGGCGGCGACATCCCGGAAAAAATCCCGCGCGGTGGGCCTGTTGACGTTATACACGTCGCTCTGGTTCTTAAGCCGGGCCAGCACCCTCATCGGGTCCTCGTCCATCCAGTCCGACAGCAGCAGCACGTGTTCCCGGTCGGCCCGGATGCGCGGGCCATCGCGGGGTTCGACGATCAGGGCGCCGTACATCCCGGTCTGCTCCTGCATGCCCGAGTGGGAGTGATACCAGTAGGTCCCACTCTGGCGCAGGGTAAAGCGGTAGGTGAAAGTCTCACCCGGCGCGATACCGGCGAAGCTGATGCCCGGCACGCCGTCCATCCGAAACGGCAGGATGATGCCGTGCCAGTGAATGGACGTAGTCTCCCGCAGGCGGTTGGTCACCCGGATGGTAACGGTATCGCCCTCCCGCAATCGCAATGTCGGGGCGGGTATGCTGCCGTTGATGGTGGTGGCCAGGCGCGGTTTGCCAGTGAAGTTGACCCAGGTTTCGGCCACGAGCAGGTCGATTTCGCGGCCGCTCAGCACTGCCGTCGCACCGCCGTGCGCCAGCGGCCGGGGGGAGGCCGCCGCGTACAGCCAGGGCGCCCCGCCGGCCATGGCAGTGCCCACCCCCAAGCCCTGGAGGAAAACGCGCCGCGACAACGAAAATTCGCGCTGGCGTAAATATCTGTCCACTGACATCGATCGAATTCCCCGGAACCTGGACACCCCGGCCTGTTGCTTTACCAGGCGTACAGTAACCACTCCTCCAGGCCCGCTGCCACGGCCGGAAAGACATACACTGTACAACTAATTGGTCTGACCAGGACACAGCGCCGTTGTTTCCCCTGGGCGAAACCGATTTAATTTCCGCTCTCACAGGCCAACTCAGTCCCGGGCGCCCCGCGCGACCAGTAATCGAGGTCACTTCCATGGCAGCAAATACCAGAACCAACCCCTCCCAGCCCCGCAAGCTGCGCGACGTCAGCCAGTGGGACCGGGAGACCGATGTCGCGGTCGTGGGCCTGGGCGGCGCCGGTGGCTGCGCCGCCATCGAGGCCGCCGACGGGGGCGCACAGGTCATCGTATTCGAGCTCGCCAGCGCCGGCGGCGGCTCCACGGCCCTGTCCAGCGCCGAAATCTACATGGGCGGCAGCGGCGGCACCCGGGTGCAGCGGGCCTGCGGCTTCGACGACAGCACCGAGGACATGGTCGCCTACATGATGATGGCGGCCGGGCCCCAGGCGGACGAGGCCAAGATCCGCAACTACTGCGAACACAGCAGCGAGCACTTCCAGTGGCTGGTGGATATCGGCGTACCCTTCAAGGACAGTTTCCACGAGGAGCGGGCCATCATGTGCCTGACGGACGACTGCCTCCTTTACACCGGCAGCGAGAAGGCCTGGCCCTTCGCCCAGCACGCGAAGCCCTGCCCCAGGGGTCACAACCTGCAGGTGGAGGGCGACAACGGCGGCCCGCTGCTTACCAGGATCCTGCTGGACAACGTGTCCCGCCGCGACGCCATCACGGTGGAATACGAAACCCGCGCCCTGACCCTGATCGTCGATGACAACGAAGCCGTGGTCGGGCTGGTGGTGCGCCAGGACCAGCGGGAGCTCAACGTGCGCACCCGCCAGGGCGTCATCCTCTGCGCCGGCGGTTTCGTGATGAACGAGGAGATGGTGCGCAAGTACGCCCCGATGCTGACCGCGGGCAACACCCCCATCGGCAATCCCGGCGATACCGGCACCGGCATCCTGATGGGCATGGCGGTCGGCGGCGCCGCCATCAATATGCACGAGGGCTTTATCAGCCTGCCCTACTACCCGCCCGCCGACATGACCCGGGGAATCGTTATCAACGACAAGGGCCAGCGCTTTATCAACGAGGATGTGTACCACGGCCGGCTGGGGGCCTTCGTGCTGCGCCAGGCGGCCGAACGCATCTACTTTATCGTCACGGTGGAGCAGTACGGCGACTACGAAAAGGTGAGCTACCTGGGAGCGCCGGTGGCGGGCACCGGGGAGACAGTGCAGGAGCTCGAGGGAGAACTGGGCCTGCACCCCGGGACCCTGCAACATACCCTCGCGGTCTATAACGAGGACTGTGCCCGCGGCGAGGACACGCTCTACCACAAGGCGGCCGAGTGGCTGACGCCGCTGCAGCCACCGCTGGTGGCGCTGGATATAACCCCCGGCCGCGGCGCCTTCGTGCCCTATTTCACCCTCGGGGGCCTGGACACCCGAACCACAGGCGAAGTTCTCACCACCCAGGGCGAAGTCATACCCGGTCTCTACGCCGCCGGTCGCACCGCCTGCGGGGTGGTCCGCCGCGCCGAGGGGTACAGCAGCGGTATGTCGGTCGGGGATGCCACCTTCTCCGGCAGGATGGCAGGCAGGCAGGCGGCGGAAGCGCCGCGTCGCTGAGGCGACCGGCAACCCGGGCTTGTATCGCCGGCCCCGCACTCCTACCATAACAACGAAACCGGTTCGCGCCGTGGCCGGCGATTTCCGGACCCTTGAACATTCACCGCTGCAATACGGCTGACAGGCCCCTGCTTATGAAATACCTGCATACCATGGTTCGCGCCCGCGACCTGGATGAAACCCTGGACTTCTACTGCGACAAACTCGGCCTGGTACAGGTCAAACGCCATGACAGCGAGGCCGGCAGGTTTTCGCTGGTGTTCCTGGCGGCGCCGGGCGATGTGGAGCGGGCCCGGGAGGGCAGCAGCCCGCTGCTGGAGATCACCTGGAACTGGGACCCGGAGGATTACACCGGCGGTCGCAATTTCGGCCACCTGGCCTATCGCGTGGAGAACATTTACCGAACCTGCCAGGGCCTGCTGGACAAGGGCGTCACCATCAACCGGCCGCCCCGGGACGGGCATATGGCCTTCATCCGCTCTCCCGACGGGATTTCCATCGAGCTGCTGCAGGCGGGCGACGCCCTGCCGCCCCAGGAGCCGTGGAAATCCATGGCCAACACCGGTAGCTGGTAATCAACGCCGGAACAGGACAAGCCACGACCCGGGGCGGCAGCATCACCACCCGGCTGATCGCCCTGCTCACACTCTGCGCTGCCGTCATTACAGGCACCGGCATGCTGGTGGATTACCGGCTGTCCCGCACCGAAATTCTCGAGCGCCTGCAGCGCGAATCCGATGAAACCATCCGGGCGGTGGTCATCGACATGGAGAGCTGGCTGCACGGCCTGGAGAGTTCCACCCTGCTGCTCGCCCGGGTGCTGCAGCAGCGTGACTACAGCCACGCCGGCCTGGAGCAGATGCTGCGGGACGTGGTGGAGGTCAACGGCGACATTTTCGGTGCGAGCATCGCACTGGCGCCCACGGCGCAGGACCAGCCCCTGGGGTTCGCACCCTACTATTTCCGCCGGGACGGCGAGCTGGAATACGCCAACCTCGCCGGTCCCGAAAACAACTACCAACAGCAGGCGTGGTTCACCGATACCGTGGCAGCGGGCAAGCCCCTGTGGGTGGAGCCCTACTTCGACACTGCCGGCGGCAAGACCCTGATGACGACCTTCGCCGTGCCGGTGTACCGCGAGGACGCCGCCGGGCATCGCTCTCTGTACGCGGTGGTAACCGCTGACGTCGCCCTGGCGGAGCTGCACGCCTACCTCGAGCGCCTGAACCTGGGCAACAGCGGTTTCGGCTTCCTGCTCAGCCGCAAGGGCATCATTCTCAGCGGCCGGAATCCGGACAACCTGATGCGCCACTACGCCGATACGTTAATCGAAGAGGTAGACCAGGGCAGCTGGCAGGAAATGTTCGATGCCGCCCTGCGGGGCGAGGCGACCACCCGGCAGCTGGCCTGTACGGAGGCCACGGGGCGCTGTGTCATCCGCCTGGGTTCGCTGGAGTCGACCGGATGGCCGGTGGGCGTGATGTACTCGGAAGACGAAATGACCGCGCCCCTGCGGGAGTACGAGATCAAAACCGCGCTGGCAGGCCTGCTCACCCTGCTGCTGATGGCGGCCGCCGTCACGCTGGTTACCCGGCGCCTCACCCGGCCACTGGTTGCGCTGGCGCTGGCCAGCGACCGCATCGCCCGGGGCGACCTGGAAGCGCCGCTGCCACCGGCAGCGGGCGGCGACGAGGTGGCCCGGCTGGTGGACTCCTTTACTGCGATGAAGCGGGACCTCAAGTCCTATATCGCCGACCTCGAGGTCGCCACCGCCAGGCGCAGCCGGCTGGAGGGCGAACTGGGAGCTGCCAGGGAAATCCAGATGGCGATGTTGCCCCACGGCGGCGAGGCCAGCGAGCGGGGCGACGGCTTCAGCCTCTGGGCACGGGTGCTGCCGGCCCGCTCGGTGGGGGGCGACCTCTACAGTTATTACCGCCGCGACCACCTGCTGTTCATAGCCGTGGGCGACGTGTCCGACAAGGGGGTACCCGCGGCCCTGTTCATGGCCCGGGCCATCAGCCTGATCCAGCAGCTGGCGACATCCGGCAACGAACCCGCCGCCGCCATGGCCACCCTCAATGACGCCCTCGCCAGCGGCAACGACAACTGCATGTTCGTCACCCTGTTCCTGGGTATCCTGGACCCGGAAAGCCTCGAGCTGCGTTTCAGCAGCGCCGGCCACACCCGCCCCAGCCTGGTTCGCGACGGCCGCGCCGGGCCCATCGAACAGGACCAGGGGCCAGCCCTGGGCCTGG
>Ga0316195_10000697_pt1 | contig 14046 bp, 14 predicted proteins | sample Phised1_MG_FD_204937 | JGI IMG/M metagenome (GOLD analysis project Ga0316195, IMG submission 204937) | Coastal sediment microbial communities from Maine, United States - Phippsburg sediment 1 | ecosystem: Environmental > Aquatic > Marine > Coastal > Sediment | place: USA: Maine | collected... | reverse complement strand
GACGGTCCTGGCCGAGCGCCTGCACAAGCCCCGCAACTTTTCCGCCATTGTCAGGACCTGCGACGCCGTCGGCATCAACGAGGTGCATGCCGTTCCCGGAGATACAGGCGTATCCATCCATTGGAAAACTTCCCAAGGCGCCGAGAAGTGGGTACGGGTGCGGCCGCACGGCAGCATGCCGGCCGCCTGTTCCTACCTCAGGGACCGGGGCTTTCAGCTGGTGGCGGCGCACCTGGACGAACACGCCGCGGATTATCGTGAAGTGGACTACACGGTGCCGACCGCACTGCTCTTCGGCACTGAGTTGTTTGGCGTCAGCGCAGCCGGCCTGGAACAGTCAGACCGGCAAGTATGCATCCCGATGAAGGGCATGACGCAGTCGCTCAATGTGTCCGTGGCCTGTGCCATCGTGCTATACGAGGCCATGCGCCAACGCGATGCGGCCGGTCTTTACGGCCGTCGCCGGTTGAACGACGAACAACTTGCCGCGCAACGATTCGAGTGGCTGCACCCGGCGTTGACCCGGTTCTGCCGCGAACGCGGGCTCGGTTATCCGGAGCTGGATGCCGAAGGCAACGTGATCGGCGAGCTGCCGCGCGGTCGCGGCTAACCCTGCAATGCCTGGAGGACCGGCTTCACATCGGGTTGTTTCCCTGTCCACAGCTCGAAGGACAGGGCCGCCTGGGCGACCAGCATGCCCAGCCCGTCCGCGTAGCGCAGGCCTGCTCCCGCGCAGGCCTGCCTGAACGGCGCCGCCGCTGCGCCGTAGTTCAGGTCGTAGCACAGCCCTCCGGGCGCAAGGCAACCGGCGGGCAGCCTGGGCGCGGTTCCCTGGTGACCTTGTGAAGTGGCGTTGATGACCAGGTCGAAGGGGCCCTGCGCGCCGACGTCCATGAATGCGCAGGTTTCCAGGTAGCCGAGGTCGTCATGGCGGCGGGCGAGTTCATGTGCCCGGTCCGGTGTCCGGTTGGCGATGACGATGCGTTCGGGCTGTTCCCGCAGCAGGGCGGCCAGAATGCCGGCGGCTGCGCCGCCCGCTCCCAACAGGCAGATCCTCGCGCCCTCGAGGCAGGTGCCCGGCTGAGTCAGCAGGTCGTTAACCAGGCCCTGGCCGTCGGTGTTGTCGGCGAAGATTTCGCCATCGAAGACGAGGGTGTTAGCCGCCCGCGCCCGGGCGGCGTTATCGCTGCAGTTCGCGGCCAATGTCCAGGCGATCTGCTTCAGGGGCACGGTTACGTTACACCCGCGGCCGCCGCTTTCGTGCAGCTCCCGGACGCGTTGCGGAAACACTTCCGCGGTTGCCTCGATTGCCTGGTAGTCGACCCGAAGCCCCAGTTGCCGGGCGAACTGGTCATGGATGCGGGGCGAAAGCGAGTGCGCTACGGGACTCCCGAATACAGCGAGCCGGATTATTGGTGATCCCTTATCCACTGGGCGGCCTGCACTGCGTAGTAGGTTAGGATGCCGTCCGCGCCAGCCCGTTTCATGCAGGTCAGAGCCTCCATGACGACGGCCTCCTCGTCCAGCCAGCCGTTGAGCGAGGCGGCCTTCAACATCGCGTATTCGCCTGACACCTGGTAGGCGAAAGTCGGCACCTCGAAAGTCTCCTTGACCCTTCGGATGATGTCGAGGTAGGGCAAGCCGGGCTTGATCATGACCATGTCGGCGCCCTCTTCGATGTCCAGTTCGACCTCGCGCAACGCTTCGTCGGTGTTGGCGGGATCCATCTGGTAGGAATATTTGTTGCCACCGCCCAGGTTGGCCGCGGAACCCACCGCGTCCCGGAAGGGCCCGTAATAACTGGAAGCGTACTTGGCGGAGTAAGCAAGGATCTGCTTGTTGGGAAAGCCCTCGGTTTCCAATGCCTGGCGAATGGCGCCGATGCGGCCGTCCATCATGTCGGATGGCGCCACCACGTCGGCGCCGACCTCCACGTGCGACAGCGCCTGTTTGACCAGCACATCCACGGTCTCGTCGTTGACCACGTAGCCCTTGTCGTCAATCAGCCCGTCCTGGCCATGCGATGTGAACGGGTCCAGGGCCACGTCGGTGATCACGCCCAGCTCGGGAAAGCGCTTTTTCAGCGCGGCTACCGCGCGCTGAGCGAGACCTTCCGGATTCCAGGCCTCGCGCGCATCATCCGACTTGCAATCCGCCGCTACGACCGGAAACAGGGCGATTGCCGGCACGCCGAGCTCCAGGCACTGTTCCGCGGCCTTCAGCAGGTGGTCGACGGTCACGCGCCAGACCCCGGGCATGGACGACACTTCCTCGGTGGCGTCGTCACCCTCGATGACAAACACGGGCCAGATCAGGTCAGCGGTGGTCACGGTGGTCTCCCGCATCAAGCGGCGGGAGAATGCGTGGGCGCGCATGCGCCGCAAACGGGTGGCTGGAAAAGTCATGGTTTTGCTTCCTGGGGGTTTGTCGCCGATTTTAGCCTGTCGCGCCGGCCGGGTCAGCCGCCTTTGACGCTTCGATTGACCCAGGTGCATCCGGCGCACCATCGCCGAGTTCGTACCAAAGGTTCAGGCGGGCGATCAACTCGTCCATTCCGACCCCTTTGCTCGCCGAGAACACTTGGGCCGTGGCAACCGTTGGCAGGGCTTTGCGGAGCTTGAGCAGGGTGGACTGGGCCGGCCCGCGCTTCAGCTTGTCGGCCTTGGTCAGCAGGACGTGACAGGGAACCGCGGCGGCCGAGCACCAAGCCAGCATCTGTTCGTCGAATGGGCGCATCGGATGACGGATGTCCATCACCAGCACGACTCCGCGCAGCGAACGGCGCTGCTCGAAATACGCCTGCATGATCTCGCGCCAATGGGCCCGCAGCGCCTTGGGCACCTTGGCATAGCCGTAGCCCGGCAGGTCCGCGATACGGCGCTGATCGTCGATTTCAAAGATGACGATCTGCTGCGTGCGGCCCGGTGTCTTACTGGTCCGGGCCAACGACTTTTGCCCGGTTAACGCGTTGATGGCGCTGGACTTGCCGGCATTGGAGCGGCCCGCGAAGGCAACTTCGTAGCCACTGTCTGCGCCGAGTTGACGCAGGTGGTGTGCGCTGATGACGTAACGAGCCACGCGGTAAGGGTTGTGTTTTCGGTTCGCCGATGTCATCTCTAAGCCCGGATATGCTGGATCACGGCTGTCGAAACCGCGATAATACCGGCCCATTCTAGCCTGAATACGGCTTCAAACAGATTCGAGGAGATCTCAACATGAGTTTTATGCTCCGGGCCACAGCCATTCTGCTTGTGTTCGTCAGCCTGCAGGGCTTTGCCGAGGGCGACGCCTCCGCCGGGCAGGCGAAGTCGGCCGTCTGCGCTGCCTGCCATGGTGCGGACGGCAACAGCATGGTGCCAAACTGGCCCAAGCTGGCGGGCCAGCATGAGCAGTACCTGGTGCGTCAGGTGTCCCTGATCCAGTCCGGCGCGCGTCCGGTGCCGGAGATGATCGGAATCGTTCCCGGCCTGAGCCCCCAGGACATTGCGGATCTGGCCGCCTGGTTTTCCGGGCAGACAAAGAGTGGCGGTGTGGCCGACGAGGCACAGGTGGCGCTGGGTGAGCGGATCTTTCGCGCCGGCAACGCCGAGTCCGGCGTGCCCGCCTGCATGGCCTGCCACGGTCCGGCCGGCGAGGGTAACCCGTTGGCCGGCTACCCCGCCGTGGCCGGGCAGCATGCCGTGTATACCGGCAATATGCTGACCCGTTTCCGCAGCGGCGAGAACTGGGGCGAAGGCGACGCGTCCAGCCAGGTGATGAACGGCGTCGCGGCGGAATTGACCGACGCAGAGATCGCGGCTGTCTCCAGCTATATCCAGGGCCTGTACCTGAAGTCCGAGTGAACTGAATTCTCGGTGTGCGGTCATTAGGGAAGTCCGAATGGCTGTCGGCATCTGCGGGAGTTAATGATGAAGAATTTCACAAAGAGCTTGATCCTGGTCGTGGGCCTGCTGTCCCTGGCGGCCGCGGTGCAGGCTCAGGGCGGTAAGCCGGTTCCCTACCAGGAAGGGTTGCACTATTTTCTGATCGACGGCGCCCCGGCGGCCCCTGTTGAAAAGATGGAGCTGGCTGAGGCGTTCAGCTACATGTGCTCGCATTGCAATACCTTCGAGCCGTACATCACCGCCTGGCAGAAGCGCAAGCCGGAACATGTCAGCTTCAGACGCATCCCGGTGGTCTTCGGCAGGGGCGCCTGGGAGCTTTATGCCCGGGGCTACGTGACCGCGGAACTGATGAATGTCCCCGAAGAAGCCCACATGGCCATGATGGACCGGCTCTGGAAGGAAAAGAACGTCATGCGCAGCATGGAAGAACTGGCCGATTTCTACAGCCAGTTCGGGATCGACAGGGACAAGTTCCTGGCGACTTCGGGTTCGTTCGCAGTGGAGACCCGGCTGATGAAAGACCAGCAGAAAGTGCGGGAATACGGCATAACCGGGACCCCGTCCCTGATCCTGAACGGCAAATACCGCATCGCCGGCAATGCGGCGGTGCCCAGCTTCGACGTGATGCTGGACATCGTCGATTTCCTGATCGCCTCGGAAAGCGCGGGCAAGCAGCAGGGCAGTGCCACAGCCAATTGATTCAGGGGGAGGTTCCCGGCGGAAAATCCGCCTGCTGAGTTTCAACATCCAGGCGGGCACCTCAACGGCCCGCTATCACCACTACGTCACGCACAGCTGGCGGCAGGTGCTGCCTCATACGCAGCGTGTTGCCAACCTGGATGCGATCGCCGCGTTGGTCGCTCCCTTTGACATGGTGGCTTTGCAGGAGGTTGACTCGGGCAGCCTCCGCTCCGGTTTCATCAACCAGTCCCGTTACCTGGCGACCCAGTCCGGTATGCCGTTTTGGTGTCACCAATCCAATCGCAAGGTGGGTACGGTGGCCTACGCCGGCAATGGATTTCTGAGCCGCTTCCAGCCGGATGCCGTCGAAGAGCACCGTCTGCCCGGAGTCATTCCGGGTCGCGGCACCCTGCTGGTGCGTTACGGTGAAGGTTTCAACGGGCTGGACATTGCGATCGTGCATCTCGCGCTGGGCAAGCGCGCACGGTTGCAGCAACTTCGATTCCTGGCCCGGGAACTCGATAGCGGCCGACACCTGGTCGTGATGGGTGACTTCAATACCCAGGCGGACGCCGGCCCGGTCAGTGAGTTCCGCGAGACCCTGGCATTGCGGGCCCCCACCAGCGGGTTGCCGACCTATCCTGCCTGGCAACCCCAGCGTGCGATTGACCACATCCTGGTCAGTGAAAAGCTGACAGCAGGCACGGCACAGGTGCTCGACGTCAGCTATTCAGACCACTGCCCGGTTGCGGTCGACATAGATCTGCCGGCCGGGTTTCAACTGATCGAGCCTCAAAGGCCGATACTCAGCGTGGAAGTGGGCCGGGCACCGTAGGCGGTTACAGGCCGGTCAACATCTTGAGACCCACGAGCACGAGGAATACGCCGAAGATACGCCGCACCAGCCTCGGTGGCAGGCGATGCACCGTCGCTGCGCCCAACGGCGCCGCCAGCGCGCTGGTCAGCGCAATGCCGGCCAAGGCCGGCAGGTGGACATAGCCCAGGGCGTGGCCGGGCTGGCCGCCCTGCCAGCCGAGCCAGATAAACGACAGTGTGCCGGCTATGGCAATGGGATAGCCACAGGCCGCCGACGTCGCCACCGCGTTTTGCGCCCGGATCCCGTGCCACAACTGCCATGGCCCCGTCAGCGCACCGCCGCCGATGCCGATCAGGCTCGAAATCGTTCCGATGACCACGCCAACCAGGCTGAGAGCGGGTTGCCCCGGCAAGGGTTTCTCGCCGTCGGGGTGGCGGCCGAGGATCAATTGCAGGCCCGCCAGCACCGCGAACGATCCGAACACCCGGACCAGGGCCTCTCCGTGCAGGGCGTCGGCAATGACTGCACCCAGCACGGCACCGATAACGAGGCCGCCTGCCAGGGATCGAACCAGGGGCCAGCGGATGGCGCCGCGTCGGTGGTGCGCGATGATCGAACTCAGTGAGGTCACCAGCATCGTCGCCAGCGAGGTGGCCACGGCCATGTGGATCGCCCACGGCGCCGTGGTGCTGTCGCGCAGGAATAGCAGGGTGAGGGCCGGAACGACAACAAAGCCGCCGCCAATCCCGAGAAAGCCGGCTAGGTATCCTGCGGCGATGCCAATGACGGCGAATTCAAAATACACTGTTCCAGACTCCCCCGCGGCCGCCTGTCCCGACTCCGCCTGCCGCAAGCCGGCTTGCTGCCGCTGCGCCGCAGACATATTCTTGATCGAATGAACGCATCGTTTCTTTCATGGGCCCTGGGCGGCAAACGTGTCGTTGGCAGAATAACCCAATTTCTCTCCGGCTACGCCGGAAAAGCCCCCCTGGTCGCCGCCTGTGCCTGCCTGGCGGGTCCGGGCAGCTCGTCGGCGGGCCCGGTGCAGTCTGACCAGCGCGAGGCCTTCAACCGTGCCTGGCAGGCCGCGGCGAGCGGCGATCGCGCCACCTTCGAACAGATCGCCGACACCCTGCAGGATTATGTGCTTTACCCGTACCTGCAATACGAGGACTTCCGCCAGCGCCGTGGCCAGATTGATGACCTCGAAATGGCCGGGTTCCTCGAGGCCCACGAAGACTGGGCATTCGACCCCGGCCTCAAAGCCGCCTGGCTCCGCACCCTGGCCAGCCAGGAGCGTTGGGAATCCCTGCTGGCCCATGCGCGGGACGCGCGCGACGCCGAAGTCCGCTGCGCCTATGCACAGGCCCGCATACGGGCTGGGCAGACGGAGGGTTTGCTGGCGGTCGCGCGGTCCCTGTGGACCGTCGGCCGGTCACAACCCGAAGCCTGCGATCCGGTGTTTCGCTGGCTGCAACAGGAGGGTGGTATCACACCTGGGCTGGCCTGGCAGCGAATCCGGCTGGCAATGGAGGCCGGTCAGCCACGGCTGAGCCTCTATCTGGCGCGCTTCCTGTCCGAGCCGGACCGTGTCTGGGCGGAACGTTGGTATCAGCAGCACGGCGGCGGCTATCGCCGCCTCGACCAGGCCATGCAGTGGCCGGATGCGGCCAACGGTCGGGATATCGCAGAATTCGGACTGAGTCAGCTGGCGCGTAGCGACCCGGACCGTGCGTGGCGTTATTACCAGGCATTGCAGGGCCATTTCCAATGGGCTCCGGAGGTTCACAGCAGCCTTTTGCGGCAAATCGCCCTGTGGTCCGCTGTCAACGGCAGCGCCGATACGGCGGAGCGCATGCTTGCGGTGCCGAATGATGCTCGCGACGACAAGTTGCTGGAGTGGTGGACCCGCTACGGGCTCGCCACGGGCGACTGGCCGAAGGTCTTGCAGGCGATCCTGGCGATGTCCCCGAGCACCGCCAACGACTCGCGCTGGCAATATTGGAAGGCTCGGGCCCTGCTGGAGACGGGCGCAAGCGCCGCGGCCGGGGAACTGCTGCGGAAAGTCGCCCAGGAAGCTGGCTATCATGGTTTTCTGGCCGCCGACCAGTTGGGTCTGCCCTATGTCGTTTGCCCCGAATCGCCGGCGGTTCCATCCGAGGAGATTGACCAACTGGCCGGGCGGGCGGGGTTCGAGCGGTCCCTGGAGTTGAGGCGGGCCGGCATCGGCAACTGGGCCCGCAGCGAGTGGGTGCTGGCCGCGCGAAAACTCGACCAGCGGGGCTTGAGAGCTGCGGCCGGGCTGGCCGTTCGCGAGGGCTGGCCCACCATGGCCATATTCGCCCTCGGTGACAGCGGCGATCAGCGCTGGTACGAGTGGCGGTTTCCGCTGGACTACAGCGCGTTGGTCGCAAGCGAATCCGGCGCCATGAGTCTCGACCCGGCCTGGGTCATGGGCCTGATGCGCTCGGAGAGCGCCATGGCTGAAGACGCATTGTCATCGGCCGGCGCCCGCGGGCTGATGCAGGTGACACCGGGTACCGCCAGGCAACTGGCCAAGCGCCACAACTACGCTTACACCGGGGCCGAACAGTTGATGCGTGCTGAAGATAATATCCGCTTCGGCACGACCTATCTGCGCGATTTACTGGATCGCTTCGCCGACAATCCGGTATTGGTTACCGGGGCCTATAACGCCGGCCCGAACGCCGTCGATCGCTGGCTGCGGGAGCGGCCGAACAGCGACCCTGCGATCTGGGTCGAGACGTTGCCCTATTTCGAAACCAGGGACTACATCCCCCGGGTGCTGGCCTTTGCGACGATATACGAATGGCGGCTGCGGCGGCCGGTCAGCCGGATCTCGTCCAGGATGCCTGCATTTGATTCCGGCGCCGTGAGCGGTACCATGCAGGCTGTTGAAACAACGGAAGTCGTCTGCCGCGTCACCGGCTGATCGCCGGGTAGCTGCCTTCGCTTCGAGGAGTCGAACATGCGAATCGTGTTGTTGGGTGCGACCGGTTTCGTCGGACATCATGTGCTCGCGGACCTGTCCGCAGCCGGCCATGATTGCCTGGCGCTTAGCCGTTACCGGATGTCCTGCCGCGAGTTGACCATCATTCCACGGGTCGAAGTGCGCCAGGCTGACGTCCATGATCGCGACAAGCTGGCCGAAATCTGTCGCGGTGCCGATGCAGTCATCAACATGGTCGGGATCCTCAACGAGTCGGGCCGCCGCGGCAAGGGTTTCCGCAGGGCCCACGTCGAACTCACGGAGGGAGTGATCGCGGCCTGCCGGATCGCCGGAGTGCGCCGCCTGGTCCAGGTCAGCGCGCTCAACGCGGGGAAGGGCAAGAGCCACTATCTGCGCAGCAAGGGTGAGGCTGAAGATCTGATTCGGTCGGCCAGTGATATCGACGGCACCATCCTGCAGCCTTCGGTGATATTCGGTGTCGGCGATTCGTTCTTCAACCGATTCGCCGGCCTGCTCAAGGTGGCGCCGGTATTGCCGCTGGCGTGCCCGGACGCCCGTATGCAACCGGTTTGGGTAGGTGATGTAGCGACCATGGTGGCCACCGCCCTGGCCGACGGGTCGACCGTCGGGGAAACCCTGGTTCTGGTGGGGCCGCGGGACTATAGCTTGCGGGAGCTCGTCGAGTTCACCGCCCGAACCATCGGCCGGAAACCCCACATCGTCGGATTGCCAAATGGCCTGTCCCGCCTGCAGGGCTGGTTGATGGATTTCGTACCGGGCAAGCCTTTTTCGACGGACAACTACCTGTCCCTGCAGATCGACAACACCAGCGAGGAAAATGCTCTGCCGCGTTTTGGCATTAAGCCGCGGTCGATCGAGAGCACGGTGCCGGGATACCTGGGAATCTCGCCGAGGCAGCAGCGCCTCGGTGGATGGCGCAGGCACGTGCAGCACTGATATGCCCCGAGCGGTCTACCTGGTCGGCGGCGCGGTCCGCGACGGACTGCTGGGTCTGCGACATAAGGAAAACGATTGGGTGGTGACCGGCTGCACGCCGGACGAACTGCTGGCCGAAGGTTTCCGCCAGGTCGGCGCCTCGTTTCCGGTGTTCCTCCACCCGGAGACCGGGGAGGAGTACGCGCTGGCGCGAACCGAGCGCAAGCAGGGCCACGGCTACCACGGGTTCGCGGTCGATTTCCATCCCGGCGTCACGCTGGAGGAAGACCTGGCCCGGCGTGACCTGACCGTCAACGCGATGGCGCGCGACGATCAGGGCCGCCTGATCGATCCATTCGGTGGTGCGCGCGATCTCGAGGACCGGGTGCTGCGGCATGTCTCGCCCGCCTTCCGCGAAGACCCGCTGCGCGTGCTGCGCGTGGCGCGGTTCGCCGCCCGCTTTGCCCCGCTGGGATTCCGGGTTCACCCCGACACGCTGGAGCTGATGCGGGAGATCTGCGCCTCGGGCGAGATCGGGCACCTGGTTGCTGAGCGCGTCTGGACGGAAACTGCGGCGGCCATGACCGCCGCGGAGCCGGGCCGATTCGTTGAGGTTCTGCGTGATTGCGGGGCTTTGAGCGTGTTGTTGCCGGAAGTCGACCGCCTGTTCGGCATCCCCCAGCCAGAAGCCTTCCACCCGGAAATCGACACCGGCGTGCACGTGCTGATGGCGATGAATCTGGCAGCACGCAGCGGGGCGACACCACAGGCGGTATTCGCCCTGCTGTTACACGATCTCGGCAAGGGCCTGACTCCCGAGTCGGAGTGGCCGAGCCACGTGGGGCACGAGACCGCAGGGATTCCACTGGTGGAGTCCGTCTGTGAGCGGCTGCGTGTGCCGGGATCGTTTCGCGACCTGGCACTGATAACGTGCAGCCTGCATTTGCGTCTGCACCGGTTGTGCGAGATGCGGCCCGGCGCCGTAATGCGACTCATCGAGGAAGCCGGCTTGCTGCGCCGCCCGGAACTGCTGCCTGATTTTCTGGCGGCTTGCGAGGCCGACTACCGGGGCCGGCTGGGCTGGGAAGAGCGGCCCTATCCCCAGGCGGGCCGGTTGCGCGCCGCCCTGGCTGCCGTGCTAGCTGTCCAGGCGCGGGATCTCGATACGGCGGGCCTCGAGGGCGTGCAAATCGGTACCAGGTTGCGAGAGGCGCGGATCGCCGCTATAAGCGATAGCGCAGGTCCTGCAGGCTGAAGCCTAAGAAGGGACCCGGCTCCAGGTTGCGCTCCAGCCCCATGACCTGGAAGCGCTCACCCATCATGCCGGGCAGTGTCAGCTGCCGGGCCTCGGCGTTCAGCGCCAGTCCGCCATCCGCGCCGTGGCGCGACCGCTCCGCGATCAAGGTATCCAGGCCGCAGCCCAGCAGGAACAGGGCCTGGGTCGAGTAGCCCACCACGTCGAGCCCGCAGGCGTCAGCCGATTCGGCCAGTGCCGTGAAATCCACCCAAGCCGTGATGTCCTGCAGGCCCGGCCAGAAAAAAACATCGTCGTGCGCGCGATGCCGGTAATGGCACATCAGCGTACCGTCCACCCGCTCCGGCAGGTAGTACTCGCGGCGCGGATAGCCGTAATCGACAAACAGGGCCAGGCCCCGCTGCATGTGTGTGGTCATTGCTTCCAGCCAGGGCGTCAACCGCGGACGGATTTCGGAGCGGTAGCCATTGGGCAACGGCCGGCCGAGACTTGACTCAAGCCGGCGCACCGCCATCTCGAGCTCGGCCGGCGCTGGCCGAAAGGCCCAGTCAAAGCCGTCTTCGCACACCGTCACGCACATCTGCTCGACGCCTTCCGCGTGAATTCTGAAGCGTTCGGTGGGCAGGGCGTCAATCACCTCGTTGGCGATCAACAGGCCCTGCCAGGCAGCGGTCGGAGGTTCATCCAGCCACGCTACCCGTTCGAGACAGCCGGGCGCATCCGCCGCGAAGCGCTCGCGCTGCACGCGGCGCAGGTCGGCGCTGGTCTCCAGGATCAGGTAGCGGACGGGAACGCGCCCCGGAGGCAGCGACCGCAGCAGGTCGACCGCCAGTTTTCCTGTGCCGGCACCCACCTCCAGGATGTCATAGTGTGGCAGCATGCCGGCCAGTTCGACGACCTGGCGTGCCAGGCAGGCGGCGAACAGCGTCCCCAATTCGGGCGCCGTGACGAAGTCCCCAGACTCGCCCAGCTTATGCAGGCCGGCCGAATAGTAACCAAGCCCGGGCTCGTACAATGCCCGGTCCATGAACCTGGCGAACGGCAGCGGGCCGGATTCCGTGATTTCCGTCCGCAGCAGCGCAGAGAGCGAACGGCTCAGCTGCTTGAGCTCGGCGGGGGGTTCGGGCAGGATGGCGCGAGACATGGCTGAAAAGTGTGTTGGAGCGAACGACGCATGTCCAGTGGCAAAAAGGCATTTTCCAACAAGACGGCGCTGGTAACCGGTGCGGCGGCACGCATCGGCGCGTCGATAGCTGCCACTCTGCACGAGCGGGGCTGCGACGTGGTTCTGCACTACAACTCCAACTCCCGCGGAGTCGAGGCCCTGGCCGAGCGTCTCAACGGGGCGCGACCGGACAGCGCCCGCGTCGCGCAGGCGGACCTGTCCAGCCCTGCGGGCGTCGATGAGCTGGCGGACCGGGTCCGCGAGGGATGCGACAGCCTCGATGTGCTGGTGAACAATGCATCCCGCTTTTATCCCACCCCGGCGGGTGAAGTGCTGGCCTGGCAGTGGGACGACCTGCTGAACAGCAACCTGCGCGGCCCGTGGTTCCTGGTCCAGGCGTTGTTGCCGGAGCTTCGCGCCGCCCGCGGCAGTATCGTTAATATCCTCGATGTCCATGCCGAGCGGCCGATGCGTAGCCACCCCGTGTACTGCATCTCCAAGGCCGGCCTGGCGATGATGACGAAGGCGCTGGCGCGGGAGCTGGGTCCGGCGGTGCGCGTGAACGGCGTTTCCCCGGGCGCCATCCTGTGGCCGGAAAATGAGCCCGCGGCCGCTGAGAAACAGTCGATCCTCGGGCGCACCGCGCTGGGCCGGCTGGGCGACCCGGGGGATATCGCGTCGGCGGTCAGCTACCTGGCGCTGGATGCTCCCTATGTCACAGGCCAGATCCTGGCCGTGGACGGAGGCCGGTCGCTCAATATCTGATTTGGGGTGTGGGAGCGGCTTCAGCCGCGATTTTTTCGCTGACCACAAAAACCCGTCGTGGCTGAAGCCTCTCCTACAGTTCGATGCATACCAGGTGGGATTCTTGAGGTGGGAAGTCGTCCCAGAGCTCAGCCATGGTTCGGCGGCTGACCGGGTGGAGCAGCTTCGGCGCCAGGTCCGCGAGCGGTTTGAGCACGTGCGCGGCGGTCAGGATTTCCTCGCGCGGAATTTCCAACTCCGGGCTGATCAGGTACAAGTCATCGTACAGGAGTATGTCGATATCCAGCGTCCGGTCGGAGAATTTCGGCACATCACGGATGCGCCCGTGGCGGTCCTCCAGGGCGTGCAGAAATCGTTTCAGCTCGAGCGGACTCATGGCGGTTTCGATGCGGGCCACCAGGTTGATGAAGTCACTGCCGTCGAAGCCGACTGCCGGCGCCCGGTACAGGGGAGAGAGGTCCACATCAGAGAAAACCTCGTCGAGGCCCGCGATGCCCGAAGCGATGTTGACCCGGGCGTTGACGTTACTGCCCAGCCCAAGGTAGGCGGTGCTCATGCGGTGGTTCTCATGGGTGGCTTTGCGGCTCAGCGCTCCGGTTTCGCTTGGCGCTCGATCATCACGCCGACCGCGCTGGATCCACGCACCGCACCGGGCTTGCTGAGTTTCAGCTTGAGCCGGGCGACCGGGAATTCATCGAGAACGATGGCGGCGCAGCGTTCGGCCAGCGCCTCGACGAGTTGGAACTGGCTTTGCTCGATGAAATGGATCAACCGCTTCGACACGGCCTTGTAGTCGAGCGTGTCCTCGATGGCGTCGCTGGCCGCGGCGGCGCGAATGTCAAAGTCCATTTCGAGGTCCAGGCTCACGGCCTGTCGGATCTCCCGTTCCCAGTCATAGATGCCGATCACGGTCTCAACCGTCAGGTTTTCGATGAATACGCGGTCCATGTATCGCTTTCCAGTTCGGTCAGGGGCCAGCGCGGCCGTGCCCGGATGATCTCGGACTCGAAAGCGCCGGTGCGCAGGCGATGATAGCCCGCATAGGCAATCATCGCACCGTTATCGGTGCAAAACTCGATCCGTGGATAGGAAACGCCCCAGCCATATTTCCGGCCGGCCCGGGACAGGGCCTCGCGCAGCTGAAGGTTGGCGCCGACGCCGCCGGCGATCACCAAGTGCCCGCAGCGGGTCTGTTGCATGGCCCGCCGGCACTTGATGACAAGCGTTTCCACCACCGCCTGCTGGAATCCCGCGGCGATATCCGCCTGGGCGTTTTCTTCATCGCAGTGAGCCTGCCACAGGTTGCGGGTGTGGGTTTTCAGTCCGCTGAAACTGAATTCGAGACCCGGGCGGTCGGTCATCGGCCGGGGAAACGAGTATTTTTCGGGGTCGCCGGTTTTCGCGGCGCGGGCCAATACCGGGCCTCCGGGATAACCCAGCCCCAGTAGTTTCGCCGTCTTGTCGAAGGCCTCCCCGGCCGCGTCATCCAGCGTTTCGCCCAGCACCCGGTAGGCGCCGATGCGGCTGACTTCGACCAGCATGCTGTGGCCCCCGGAAACCAACAGCGCCACG
>Ga0316195_10000696_pt1 | contig 14055 bp, 12 predicted proteins | sample Phised1_MG_FD_204937 | JGI IMG/M metagenome (GOLD analysis project Ga0316195, IMG submission 204937) | Coastal sediment microbial communities from Maine, United States - Phippsburg sediment 1 | ecosystem: Environmental > Aquatic > Marine > Coastal > Sediment | place: USA: Maine | collected... | reverse complement strand
CAGCGGCGAGGTGCTGGGCGAGCCCAGCGCCTGTTACAAGAATTATCGCAAGGGTATCAACAAGGGCCTGCTCAAGATCATGTCCAAGATGGGCATATCCGCCGTCAGCTCTTACCGGGGCGCGCAACTGTTCGAGGCGGTCGGGCTGGCGCGGGAAGTGGTGGACCTGGCCTTCCGCGGGGTCGCTTCGCGGATCGAAGGTGCCGACTTTCATGAACTCGAGCAGGACCAGAAAGCACTCGCCCGCAGGGCGTGGACAGCGCGCAAGGGCATTGAACAGGGCGGGCTGCTCAAGTATGTGCACGGGCAGGAATACCACGCCTTCAACCCCGATGTGGTAATGGCCCTGCAGGAGGCCGTCGCCAGCGGCGACTACGCCGCATACCAGCGCTACTGCGCGCTGGTCAACGGGCGCCCGGTGGCCACCCTCCGGGACCTGCTGCGGCCGGTGGCAGCGGCCACGCCGCTGGCGCTGGACCAGGTCGAGCCCATTGCAAAAATCCTGCCGCGGTTCGACTCCGCCGGGATGTCCCTGGGGGCCCTGAGTCCCGAGGCGCACCAGGCTCTGGCCGCTGCGATGAACCGCATGGGTGCGCGTTCCAACTCGGGTGAGGGGGGTGAGGACCCGGAGCGCTTCGGCACCGAGCGGGTCTCGAAGATCAAGCAGATCGCCTCGGGCCGGTTTGGCGTCACCCCGCACTACCTGGTCAATGCCGAGGTACTGCAGATCAAGATTGCCCAGGGCGCCAAGCCCGGGGAGGGCGGCCAGCTGCCCGGCGGCAAGGTCAACGACCTGATCGCGCGGCTGCGCTACTCGGTGCCCGGGGTGACCCTGATTTCACCGCCGCCGCACCACGATATCTACTCCATCGAGGATCTCGCCCAGCTGATTTTTGACCTGAAACAGGTGAATCCCCAGGCGCTGGTCTCGGTGAAGCTGGTGTCGGAGCCCGGTGTCGGCACCATAGCGGCGGGGGTGGCCAAGGCCTATGCCGACCTGATCACCATCTCCGGTTATGACGGCGGCACCGCCGCAAGCCCCCTGACCTCGATCCGCTACGCGGGCTCGCCTTTCGAGCTGGGGCTGGCCGAAGTACAACAGACCCTGCGGGGCAATCACCTGCGGGGCCTGATCCGCCTGCAGGCCGACGGCGGCCTGAAAACCGGCCTCGATGTCATCAAGGCGGCCATCCTTGGCGCCGAGAGTTTCGGCTTCGGCACCGCGCCGATGGTAGCCCTTGGGTGTAAGTACTTACGTATCTGTCATCTGAACAACTGCGCGACAGGTGTTGCAACCCAGAACCAGAAACTGCGGGATGACCACTTCAACGGCACCGTGGAAATGGTGATCAACTTCTTCACCTTCGTGGCGACCGAGACCCGGGAGTGGCTGGCCCGGCTGGGGGTGCCCTCGCTGGAGGCGCTCATCGGCCGGACCGACCTGCTGGAGCTGCTGCCCGGCGAGACCGGCAGGCAGGGCAAGCTCGACCTCGCCCCGCTCCTGCACAAGGCGCCGGAAGCCGATGGCCAGCCCGAGTTCTGCCAGGTCGCGTCCAACGTGCCCTTTGACCGGGGCGAGAAAGCGGAATTGATGCTGGCGGCGACCCTGCCGGCGATCGAGGCCAAAAGCGGGGGCGAGTTCGAGTTCCGGGTCACCAATTGCGACCGCTCGATCGGGGCGCGCCTGTCCGGCGAGATCGCCCGGCGACACGGCAATACGGGTATGGAGACGAACCCCCTGGTGCTGCGCCTGACCGGAACGGCTGGCCAGAGTTTCGGGGTGTGGAACGCCGGCGGCCTGCATATGTACCTGGAGGGGGACTCCAACGATTACGTGGGCAAGGGCATGGCCGGCGGCAAGCTCGTGGTCTACCCGCCGCGGGACAGCGAATTCAAATCCCAGGATACGGTGATCATCGGCAATACCTGCCTGTACGGCGCCACCGGCGGCCGCCTGTTTGCCGCCGGTATCGCCGGTGAGCGCTTCGGGGTGCGCAACAGTGGCGCCCACGCGGTGGTCGAGGGCGCCGGGGATCACTGCTGCGAATACATGACCGGCGGGGTGATAACAGTGCTCGGTCCCACCGGCGTCAATTTCGGCGCCGGCATGACCGGGGGCTTCGCCTACGTGCTGGACCGGGATCGCAGCTTTATCGACAAGTACAACAGCGAACTGGTGGAGATTCACCGGGTCAACGCTGAATACATGGAGCCCTACCGCAACCACCTGCGGGGTAATATCCGGGAATTCACCGCGGAGACCGGGTCCCGGTGGGGCGCCTACCTGCTGGAGAACTTCGAGGACTACGTGGGCAAGTTCTGGCTGGTCAAACCCAAGGCGGCAGATCTCGATCGCCTGCTGTCGCGCCTGCGCGATACGGATTAAGCACGTAATAGTAGGAAGAGTGTATGAGCAAGCGTTTGGAAAACCATTTCCAGTTCATCGATGTCGGTCGCAGCGATCCCGACAAGAAGAGCCTGCGCACGCGCAAGACCGAGTACGTGGAGATCTACAATCCGTATACCCAGGAGCAGGTGGCGGACCAGTCCCACCGCTGCCTGGAGTGCGGCAATCCCTACTGCGAGTGGAAGTGCCCGGTCCACAATTTCATTCCCAACTGGCTGAAACTGGTTGCCGAGGGCAACCTGTTCGAGGCCGCGGAGCTCAGTCACCAGACCAACACCCTGCCGGAGGTCTGCGGGCGGGTGTGCCCCCAGGACCGGCTGTGCGAGGGCGCCTGCACCCTGAATGACGGCTTCGGCGCCGTCACCATCGGCGCCTCGGAGAAATACATTACCGACACCGCGCTGGCGATGGGCTGGCGACCGGATATGTCCGGCGTGGTGCCCACCGGCAAGACCGTGGCGATTATCGGCGCCGGCCCCGCCGGCCTCGGATGTGCCGATATCCTGGTGCGCAACGGCGTCAAGCCGGTGGTGTTCGACCGCTACCCGGAAATCGGCGGCCTGCTCACCTTCGGCATCCCGGAATTCAAGCTGGAAAAAGAAGTGATGGTCCGCCGCCGGGCGATCTTCGAGGGTATGGGGATCGAGTTCCGGCTCAATACCGATGTGGGCAAGGATATTACGATCGACGAGATTCTCGGTCAGTTTGACGCGGTGTTTATGGGCATGGGCACCTATACCTATATGCGCGGAAACTTCCCCGGGGAAAACCTGCCCGGCGTCTACGAGGCGCTGCCCTACCTGGTAGGCAACGTGAACCACAACCTCGGTTTCGAGCAGCCGGACGAGGCTTACGTAAACCTGAAAGGCAAGCGGGTGATAGTGCTGGGCGGTGGCGACACCGCGATGGACTGCGTGCGCACCGCGGTGCGCCAGCAGGCGGAACATGTGATCTGCGCCTACCGCCGCGACAAGGCGAATATGCCCGGCTCCCGCCGCGAAGTGCAGAACGCCCGGGAGGAGGGAGTGGAATTCCTGTACAACCGCCAGCCACTGGAAATCGTCGAGTATTTCGGCCAGGCCTGCGGCGTGAAAATGGTCAGGACCAAAATGGGCGAGCCGGATGTGGACGGCCGGCGCCGCCCCAGCCCCATTCCCGGCAGCGAGGTGGTACTGGAGGCGGATGCTGTCATCATCGCCTTCGGCTTCCAGCCCAACCCGCCCGCGTGGCTGGGGGACATCGCCGTGCGGACCAACGATTGGGGCGGCGTGGTCGCCCCGGAAGCACAGCCGTTCAAATTCCAGACCAGCAACCCTAAAATATTTGCCGGCGGCGATATGGTGCGCGGCTCAGACCTGGTGGTGACCGCCATCTGGGAGGGTCGCCAGGCCGCCGAGGGCATCCTCGATTTCCTCGAAGTATAAACTCCAACACAAGGCCCTGGCCCTATGAGTGAACTCAAGAACGACCGTTTCCTGCGCGCCCTGCTGCGACAGCCCGTGGACCGCACCCCGATCTGGATGATGCGCCAGGCCGGGCGCTACCTGCCGGAATACCGGGCAACCCGCCAGCAGGCGGGATCCTTCCTGGACCTGTGCATGAATGCGGAACTGGCCTGTGAAGTAACGCTGCAGCCCCTGCGCCGCTACCCGATGGATGCGGCCATCCTGTTTTCCGACATCCTGACGGTACCCGACGCACTGGGCCTGGGATTGTATTTCGAGGAGGGTGAGGGGCCGCGCTTTCGCAAGACGGTGCGCAGCGAGGCTGACCTGGCGCAACTGAAGCCTATTGTCGCGGAGGACGATCTCGGTTACGTGATGGCGGCAGTGCGCACTATCCGGCGCGAGCTCAATGGGGCGGTGCCATTGATCGGGTTTTCCGGCAGCCCCTGGACCCTCGCCACCTATATGGTGGAGGGCGGCTCTTCCAGGGATTTCGCCAGGGTCAAGGCCATGGCCTACGACCAGCCGGCCCTGATGCACCGGTTGCTGGCGTTGCTGGCCGACGCGGTCGCCGATTACCTGTCCGCCCAGATTCGCGCGGGCGCCCAGGCGGTGCAGATATTCGATACCTGGGGTGGCAGCCTGAGCGCAGCCGGCTACAGGGAGTTCTCCCTGGCCTACATGCAGCGGGTGGTAGCCCGGTTGCCGGAGGAAGCAGACGGGCGCAGGGTGCCTGTTATCGTCTTTACCAAGGGCGGTGGCCAGTGGCTGGATGCCATTGCCGGCTGTGGCGCCCAGGCGGTGGGCATCGACTGGACCACGGATATCGGCAGCGCCCGCCGCCAGATCGGCGACCGGGTGGCGCTGCAGGGGAATATGGATCCCAGCATGCTGTTCGCGTCGCCGGCGCGGATCCGGGAAGAGGTGGCGGCCATCCTCGCCGCGTACGGGCACGGCACCGGCCATGTATTCAACCTGGGCCACGGCATCACGCCGGGTGTGAATCCCGACCATGTCACCGCATTTGTCGAGGCGGTGCAGGAGCTGTCACCGCAGTATCACCAGGCCGACTGACAGTGCGGGTCGGGTTGCCTCAACCCGCTTTTTGTTTCGCCGCTGCCTCGTCGCAGCAGAAGTCGTGATCCATCTCCAGCGCGGGCTGGTCTGAGGCCGGGCGCCCGACGACCTTTGCCGGCACCCCGGCCACGGTAGTGTGGGCAGGGACATCCTCCAGCACCACGCTGCCGGCGCCGACCTTGGCGCCATCGCCCACGCGGATATTGCCCAGGATCTTGGCGCCGGCACTGATCAGCACGCCATCACCGATCTTCGGGTGGCGGTCGCCCTCGTCCTTGCCGGTGCCCCCCAGGGTGACCGACTGCAGGATGGATACGTTGTTGCCGACCACCGCCGTCTCCCCGATCACCAGGCCCGTGGCGTGATCCAGCATGATGCCCTTGCCCATGCGGGCGGCCGGGTGGATATCCACGCCGAAGGTGGTGGACATGCGATTCTGGAAGAACAGGGCCAGTGACTCCCGCCCCTGCTGCCACAGCCAGTGTGCCACGCGCTGGGTCTGGAGGGCGTGAAATCCCTTGAAATACAGGAAGGGGATATAGAGCTCGTGGCAGGCGGAGTCCCGGTCCAGCACGGCCTGCAGGTCCGCCCGCACCGCCTCGCGTATGCCCGGGTCGCTCTGGAAGGCCTCCAGCATGACATCCCGCAGCAGCAGCGATGACGCGGTCGCGCTGTCCAGCTGGTTGGCCAGGTGAAAACTCAGGGCGCCCTCGAGCTCGGCGTGATTGAGAATCGTCGCGTGCAGGAAACTGGCCAGGATCGGCTCCTCGTTCGCGTGCTGGGCGGTCTCCTGGCGGATGCGTTCCCACAGGGGGTCGTGAATTGGTGTGGACATAAAATACCTCGGTATCGATATGGCACTTTAGCCCAGATCGCCGGTTTCGTCACGGCGCGGCCGGCGAGGCGCGGCCGGTATAGGACCACAGCTCGTGGCCGCTGGCGCGATACTTTTGCTCGAACAGGCTCAGGTCGGCGGGTCCCGGAGGAACACGGGCTACGCTGCCCGGGAAACCGGCCAGGTGCATCGCCACGCCAAACTCCTCGACATAGGTCTGCCAGTTGCTGCGCAGCTCGATCCGGCTGGGGGCGCCCGCCCCGGGCCGGCGGCCGGCGGCCAGTTGCAGTAACCAGTAAAAGCCGGCGCCGCCGTGGACCCTGCGCTGCAGGTGCTTGGCTTTCGGCCAGGGGTTGGGGTAGAGCAGGTAGTGATGGTCGACGCCAACCCCCTCCTCCACCAGCAGTCGCCACAGGTCCCCGCATTCCGCCCGCAGCAACAGGTAGTGCCCGGCCGGGTCGGCCGGGTGCCGGTCCAGGCGGTGGCCGGACTTGTCGATCCCGACCACCAGGTGCCCGGGGTGGCGCCGGGCGAGGGCGGCGGTGCTGTGGCCCGTGCCGCAGAAAGAATCCAGTACCAGCGGGCGCGGCCTGGCCGCCAGCTCTGCCAGCAGCACTTTGCAGGCGGCGACGTTGTGGGGCGCCACGGGTTTGCGCGACCTGGCTCCCAGGTGCCGCCGCACGGTGGCGGCCAGCTTCGGGTGCAGGTGCGGCTGGTTGCTGCTGGGCCGGGAGGACTGTGCGTGCAAGGGCGAGCGCTTCCTGTGCGGGGGTGTTGATAAGCGGCGGGTAATAACGGCGGCGAGTTTGATGTTGGCCACTGCCGCTGCGATGATAACCCCCGGCAATCCCCACTTCCACAGCACAGGGCAGACAACTGATGCGCCAGGACCTTCGACCCTACTGGGTGAAAAAGTGTTATCTCAACTTCCGGCACTGGTACGCGGAGTACTTCCTGCGACCGGAGTGCGCGTCGCTGGGGCCGTACCACACCATCATGAAACCCTGGTATGTGAACATTTCGGGCAACAACATAAGTATCGGCCGCTGCTTCACCGCGATCGCCGAGCCGGGGCAGCGGGTGGAAATAGGCGTGTGGGGGCGCGATGAGGGCAAGGGCCGGGTCAGCATCGGCGACTGCGTCCTGATGAGCCCCGGTGCGCGCATCAGCGCCAGCGACGAGGTCATCATCGGCAACGGCGTGATGATGGCCAACGGCAGCTACGTCACGGACTCCGACTGGCACACGATCTACGACCGCACCGTGCGCGACGAGCGCGTCACCCCGGTCACCATCGGTGACAATGTCTGGCTGGGTGATAATTCCACGGTGCTCAAAGGGGTCACCATCGGCGAGAACAGCGTCGTCGCGGCCCGGGCGGTGGTGACCAGGGATGTTCCGGCCAACGTGGTGGTGGCGGGCAACCCGGCGAAGGTGGTGAAGGAACTGGACCCGGCGCGCGGCTTTGTCACCCGCATGGATTATTTCCGGGACCCGGCCGAGCTGGAGCGTTTTTTCGACGCGATCAACCGGGAGGTGCTGGCCGGCAACAGTCTGTGGCGCTGGTTGTGGTCAGTGGTGTACCCGGCATCGCGGGGGTGATCACTACAACAACCGCAGCGGCTCCTCCTGCAGCGCGGACATCTGCTCGCGCAGCTCCAGGATGTGGTCGGACCAGTAGCGCTCGGTGTTGAACCAGGTGAAGCTGCGGGGGAAGGCGGGGTCGTTCCAGCGCCGGGCCAGCCACGCCGCGTAGTGGGTCAGGCGCATCGTTCGCAGCGCTTCCAGCCAGCGCAGCTGGCGCGGATCGAAGTCGCAGAACTCCGAGTAACCCTCGATCAGCTCCGCCAGTTGCAACTCGCGGTAGGGCCGATCGCCGCTGAGGAACATCCACAGGTCCTGGATCGCCGGGGCCGTGCAGCAGTCATCGAGGTCGACGAAATGGGCGGTGTCATCGCGCCACAGGATGTTGCCCACATGGCAGTCGCCGTGCAGCCGGATCATGTCGCCCGGTTTTACCTCGGCGTAAATGGCCGACACGGATTGCAGCAGGTCGCTGGTGAGTGTGCTGTAGGCCGGCACCAGCGACTGGGGAATGAAACCCTCCAGCAGGAATTCCCGGCACTGGGTGAGCATGCGCTCGACGGTGATCTGCTGGCGGGCCTTGAACACGCCGGCCCTGCCCACGGCGTGGATACGGCCCAGGGTCCTGCCCAGCACCAGCAGGTTATCGAAATTATCCAGTTCCGGGGGATGGCCGCCCCGGCGCTTGAACAGGGCGAAGCGAAACCCCTCGAATTCGTGCAGGGTCTTGCCCTGCGGATCCACCATCGGGGCCACCACGGAAATTTCCGCCGCCTCCAGTTCCAGGCTGAACGCGTGTTCCTCCAGGATCTGGTCGTCGCTCCAGCGTTCGGGCCGGTAAAACTTGGCGATCAGCGGCGTGCCGTCTTCTATGCCCACCTGGTACACGCGGTTTTCGTAGCTGTTCAGCGCCAGCAGGCGCGCATCGCTGAGATAGCCCGCAGACTCCACGGCATCGATCACCATGTCCGGTCCCAGGCGGTCGTAGGGATGTTCATTCATGGGTATCGGTTGACTCCATCAGCAGTGCGGCGCTCTTGATCTGAGCGAACAGGTGGTCGCCCGGCTGCAGCTGCAGGCGATTGGCGGATTTGCGGGTGATGCGCGCCAGCAGGTACTGGGTGCCCAGGGCCAGCCGCAACAGGACCCTGGCTTCGCCATCCGCTTCCATCTGGGCGAGGGTGACGGGGAGAATATTGAGGATACTGCTGTCCAGGGGTCGCTGCCGGCAGACGCTGACATCCCTGGCTGGAACCCGCAGCCGCCGTTTCTGTCCCGGTGCCTCGGGCCGGTGCCCCACCAGCAGGGTCTGCCCCTCCACCTCCAGCTCCGTGAGGGCGTACTCGGGATCGTGGCGCCCGATGGTGCCCACCACGATCGCGGCGGCCTGCTCCTCGTGTGAGAGCCGGGTATCCAGCCTGCCGCACAGCTCCAGCAGCGAGCCCTGGTCGCTGACCCTGCCCTGCTCCAGCAGCAGCAGGTGATCCGCGAGTTGGCTCACCTCCTCGATGTCGTGGCTCACGTACAGCATCGGCAGGTCCAGTTGCCGGGCCAGCTGCTGCAGGCAGGCCAGGCACTGGGCCGCGGCGGCGTGGTCGAGATTGGCAAGGGGCTCATCCAGCAACAGCAGCTGCGGTGCCGACATCAGCGCGCGGCCGATCGCCACCCGCTGCTTCTGGCCCGCCGACAGGCCGGCCGGGTCGCGCTGCAGCAGGTCCCCGAGCGCCAGGGCTGCGATCACCTGGTCCATACCCGCCCCGCCCTTGTCCGCGCGCCGGCTGGCGGCGTAGTCGAGGTTCTGCTGCACATTGAGGTGCGGGAACAGGCGCGCATCCTGGAACACATAGGCCACCCGGCGCTGCCAGGGCGGCACGAAGGTACCCGGCGCCAGCCAGCTTTCCCCGCGAAACCGCACCAGGCCGCCCGCCGCCGGGCGCCGCAGACCCGCGATGCAGTCCAGCAGCGTACTCTTGCCGCTGCCGCTGGGGCCGTAAATGGCGGTAATGCCGGTGTCGGGCAGCTGGCATTCCAGCCGCAGCCGGAAGCCCTCCTCCCCGGGGCAGTCCAGGCGCAGGGACAGGGCGTTCACGCCCGGACCCGCCAGCTGTCCCGCCGGTCCCGCCGGTAGAGCAGGAACAGCAGCACCAGGGAAAACACCACGAGGCCCGCCGCCAGCCGGTGGGCCTCGGCAAACTGCAGGGATTCCACGTAGTCGTACAGCGCGATGGACAGCACCCGGGTCTCGCCCGGGATATTGCCGCCGATCATCAGCACCACCCCGAATTCCCCCACGGTGTGGGCGAAACCCAGGCTGGCGGCGGTGATAAAACTGCGCCGCGTCAGCGGCAGTACCACGGAGCGGAACTGGTCCAGCGGGCCCGCCCCCAGGGTCGCGGCGACCCTCAGCAGGTTTTCGGGCACGCGCTGGAAGGCGGCCTGCAGGGGCTGCACCACGAAGGGCAGGGAATAGATAACGGAGCCGATCACCAGGGCACTGAAACTGAAGGCCAGCCGGGTACCGGTGAGCTGCTCCCAGGCCGAGCCCAGCGCGGTGTCCGGCGCGAACAGCAGCAGCAGGTAGAAGCCCAGCACGGTGGGCGGCAGGATCAGCGGCATCGCCACCAGCGCTTCCACCAGTGCCGGCCAGCTGGTTTTTTGCCGCGACAGCCACCAGGCCAGCGGGGTGCCCAGTATCAGCAGCAGGATCGTGGTGATGGTGGCCAGGGCGATGGTCAGGTAAATCGCATCGAGCTCGGCGGTACTCAAGGGCAAGGTTCGTAGCCCGCATCCAGGATAAGTGTGCGCACCGTATCACTTCTGATCCAGTTCAGGTAGCTGGCCAGTGCCTGGTTGGCGGTCGCCGGTGTCAGCGCGACGGCAAACTGTTCCAGCGGCTGGTGCCAGCCGGCGGGAACCAGCGTTGCCCCCGGTGCCAGCGCCCGCGGCAGCAGTGCCAGGTCAACGGCCCCGCTGCGCCAGAACTGGTAGGCCTGGACCACATTCGCCCCGCGCACCAGCTTGCGGCTCGTCCCCGCGGCAAATTCCGGCCGCGCCAGCACGGCCATCGCGGCGACGCCGTAGGGCGCGGTAGCGGGGTTGGCGATGGCCAGGCTCCGCTCCGGGTTGCCCAGTTGTGCCAGCCCGCCGCTGCCGCCGGCCAGCACCAGCCGGCCCCGGGCGTAGCAGAACGCCTTCCCGCGGCCGTCGGCACCTGCCGCGCCGGCCAGTTGCTCGGCGGATTCCCTGTCCGCCGCAAAAAACAGGTCGAAGGGCGCCCCGTGCAGGATCTGGTTGTAGAGCACGCCGGTTGAGCCCGAACTGAGGACCACCTCGAAACCCGTCTGTTGCTGGAACAGGTCGCTGGCCTGTTGCAGGGTGGCGCGGAAGTTGGCGGCCACCGCGATACGCAGGGGTTCCCCGGCGCTGCCCGGGCCGGGAATCATCAGTAGCAGGAGCAGCAGGATATGGCGCATAGGCGATTCCGTTGTGGCGAGGCGAATGCCGGGCCGACTCAGCTCTCCGGCGCGGGGGTCCGCGCCAGGCACCACACCTCGATGTGGCTGGCGCCGGCGTTCTCCAGGGCGGTCGCCAGGGCGTTTGCCGTGGCCCCCGTGGTGAATACGTCGTCGATAATGGCGACCCGCAGGTTGTCATAGCGGTTTCGCACTGTAAAGGCGCCGCGCAGGTTGGCCGCGCGCCGCGCGGCAGCCAGGCCCGATTGCGCCGGGGTGGGGCGGCTGCGGCGGACGCCGCGGCGGTCCAGCCTTGTCGCGGACAGTGCCGGTGCCAGCGCAAGCAACTGGCTACACAGCAGCTCGGACTGGTTGAAACCCCGCTGCCACAGGCGCCGCCAGTGCAGGGGCACGGGCACGAGCACGTCCACCGCGGGTGGCCGTTGCTCCTGTTCCAGCCAGAGCGTGGCCAGCAACGGGGTCAGGCGCCGCTCGCCGTGGAACTTCCAGTGCCGGATCAGGTAGGCCAGCCGCTCGCAGTAGAGCCAGGGTGCGATAACCCGCTGAAAGGGCGGGGGCGCCTGCAGGCACTCGCCGCACACTGCCCCCGGGCGGGATCCCGGGGGCAGTGGGATCGCACAGCGATAACAGCAGCTGCGGTTGGCCGACAGCTCCTGTGCGCAGTCCCGGCACAGCGGCAGCTGGCCGTGGCTGCGCATGCCGCACAGGGTGCAGTGGGCGGGGAACAGGCCCGCCACTGTGGCCTCCAGGATCCTGTTAACCACCGGCGACCCCTTTGGTTGACAGCGGAATGATTGGCAGTATCATAAAACCCCTCTTCCTGTACGCGCTTCCAGGTTTCCTATGTCTTCAGCCGCCACCGCCGTCCCCGCCCCCCAGCAGGGCGACATCCGCCACGACTGGTCCCGCCAGGAGGTGGAGGCCCTCTTCGCCCTGCCCTTCAATGACCTGTTGTTTCGCGCCCACAGCATCCATCGCCGCTATTTTGACCCGAACCAGGTCCAGGTGAGCACACTGCTTTCCATCAAAACCGGCGCCTGCCCGGAGGACTGTGCCTACTGCCCCCAGAGCACCCGCTATGACACCGGTCTGGAAGTGGAGAAACTGATGGAGGTGGAGAAGGTGCTGGAACAGGCCCGGGCCGCCAGGGAGAGCGGCGCCACGCGGTTTTGCATGGGCGCCGCCTGGCGTTCACCCAAGCAGCGGGATATGCCCTACGTTGTCGCGATGGTGAAAGGCGTGCGTGAGCTCGGGCTGGAAAGCTGCATGACCCTGGGCATGTTGACTGCAGGCCAGGCACAGGAGCTGGCGGAGGCCGGGCTCGACTACTACAACCACAACCTCGATACCTCGCCGGAGTTCTACGGCGATATCATTACCACGCGCACCTACCGGGACCGGCTGGAAACCCTGGATCACGTCCGGGACGCCGGCATGAAAGTCTGCAGCGGCGGCATCGTCGGCATGGGCGAGCAGCAGAGCGATCGCGCCGGCCTGTTGCAGCAGCTGGCCAACCTGCCCCGGCATCCGGAGAGCGTGCCGGTAAACATGCTGGTGCGGGTGAAGGGCACGCCACTGGCGGATGAGGCGGACCTGGACCCTTTCGAATTCATCCGCACCGTCGCGGTGGCGCGTATCCTGATGCCCGCCTCCCACGTGCGCCTGTCTGCGGGCCGGGAGGAAATGAATGAGCAGATGCACGCCCTGGCCTATTTTGCCGGCGCCAATTCCATTTTCTACGGCGAGAAACTGCTGACCACGCCCAATCCCCGGGCCAACAAGGATATGGCGCTGTTCGCCCGCCTGGGTATCGCACCCGAGCAGCGGCAGGTGGAGCGGGCGCCGACCGCGCCCCATCCCCAGTTTTACGACGCCAGCGCCGCCGGCGCCGCCACGGCACACTAACCCGCAGCCATGGGGGCCCTCGCCGATCGCCTGGGCGCGGGGCTTGCGCTGCGCCGGCAACAGGACCTGTACCGCCGGCGTCTCACCCTGCAATCCGCCCAGGGCCCGGTAGTCCAGCTGGGCGACAGGCAGTACCTGAATTTCTGCAGCAACGATTACCTGGGCCTGGCGGCCCATCCCAGGGTTATCGCGGCATTCCAGCAGGCCGCCGCCCGCTACGGGGTCGGCAGCGGCGCCTCGCACCTGGTCTGTGGCCACAGCGCGCTGCACCAGGAGCTGGAGGAAGCGCTGGCGGAGTTTACCGGCCGGCCCCGCGCGCTGCTTTTTTCCAGTGGCTATATGGCCAACACCGGCATTCTCACCAGCCTGCTGCGGCGCGGCGACCATGTGTTCGAGGATCGCCTCAACCACGCCTCGCTGCTGGACGGGGGCCTGCACAGCGGCGCCCGCTTCCGGCGCTTCGCGCACTGCGACGTGGCCGCGCTGGAGCGCAGGCTCGCCGCGGCCGACGGTGTGAAACTGGTGGTGGTGGACGGTGTATTCAGCATGGACGGCGACACCGCGCCGCTGGGGGAGCTGGCCGCCACCTGCTCCCGGCACGAGGCCTGGTTGATGGTGGACGATGCCCACGGCTTCGGCGTGATGGGTGAGCGCGGGGCGGGGAGCACGGAAGCGGCAGGTCTTGATGACACGGCGGTGCCGGTGCTTATGGCTACCCTGGGCAAGGCGCTGGGCACCGCGGGCGCTTTTGTGGCCGGCAGCGAACTGCTGGTGGAGGCGTTGATCCAGGAGGCCCGCACCTATATCTACACGACCGCGCTGCCGCCGGCAGTAGCGGGCGCCAGCCTCGAATCCCTGCGCTTGTTGCGAGAGGAATCCTGGCGCCGGGAGCACCTGCGCCAATTGATCGGCCGCTTCCGCCGCGGCGCCGGCCAGCTGGGCCTGCCGCTGATGGCGTCCGCCAGTGCCATCCAGCCTTTGCTGGTAGGGGATGCGGCCACGGCGCTGGGCCTGAGCGAACGGCTCAGGCAGCGCGGCTTCCTTATCGGTGCAATCCGGCCCCCCACCGTCCCGGCCGGCACCTCCCGCCTGCGCGTCACCCTGAGCGCCGCCCACACCGGGGCACAGGTGGACCAGTTACTGGAGCAACTCGCCGCCTGTTGGGCAGGGGCGTAAGGCCAGGATGCGGCTCGAACCGGAGTACCTCGGCGCAACCCGGGAGGCGCTGCAGGAACTGGTGCTGCTGCACGGCTGGGGCAGCAATCGCGAGATCTGGCGGCCGCTGCTGGCGTCCCTGCGGCCCTGGGCGAATATCACGCTGCTGGATCT
>Ga0316195_10000695_pt1 | contig 14065 bp, 12 predicted proteins | sample Phised1_MG_FD_204937 | JGI IMG/M metagenome (GOLD analysis project Ga0316195, IMG submission 204937) | Coastal sediment microbial communities from Maine, United States - Phippsburg sediment 1 | ecosystem: Environmental > Aquatic > Marine > Coastal > Sediment | place: USA: Maine | collected... | reverse complement strand
CTACCGCCGTATTGGTCACCTCCGGTTTTGTCTTCAACGAAGTATTCCTTTACTGGTTCCCTAATTTCGGGTTTGCGGCATTGCTGCTGGTTATTCTTTTCATTGTAAATCTTGCCGGCCCGCAAGCGGCCGCTGCCGCCCAGGTGCTGTTCACAACAACCGCGATCATCGGACTGGCCGGCCTTTCGATGGTCGGTCTCTTCACGTGGAGCCAAGCGCTGCCACCCCCTCAACGGGTGCTAACGGGAGCCAACAGCCAAAGCATCAGCCTGGCGGTCATTGCCTTGGTGGGATACGATTTGTTGCGGTATACCGATCACAATCTCGATCAAACCCGGTTGACGACCACGATCAAAACCGGATTGATCGCCGGTGGTCTTCTTTTCATGCTTTGGAATATGGCTTCCCTTCTGTTTGTTGCACCGTCAGGCCTGATGGGCACGAATATTCCTCACATACTGGTCGCCAAAACGATACTGGGCCCCACCGGCCGCATCGTCATCGGCGTGGTTGCCATCGCCGGTGCGTGTGCCGCCGTCAATTACCTCTATCAGGCCGTCGCGCGCTTGATGGCGTGCATGGCCCATCACCACCTGCTGCCGCCGCTCTGGGCGCGATCCGCATCCCGTCCGGTGCTGGCCTTGTCCAGCCTGGCCGCCACCACCGGTCTGCTCATGGCGATGGGGTTTGCCGGATCGGATTTACTGGATGTCAGTATGCGTGCCGGCCTCCTTTTGTGGCTTGTTTTTTACGCCCTGACCCATCTGGCAAGGCTTCTTCAGGCAAGACGGAAACGCAACCACGGTAATCAGGACCACGCTGCCCAGCACGGCATCCTTCATCTTTGCATCGCGTTAACCATGCTGGTTGTGGCCACGACCCTTGGGGCCACCGATGACGCCCCGATCGTCCTCCTGAAGGCAATTTCAGCCATCCTCGCCCTGGCCGCCGGTTTCGCCGGGGGAGGCCTGCTATTTACGAGAAGGATTGCTGTCCGACCTGCCTTACGGCGCGCCGAAATAAAGAAAGGAACGAAATCATGAGAAAACGTCACGCAATACCCCATGTCCTGCTGTTTGCGCTGGCCCTGGTCCTGACGAGTATGGGGGTATCCCCGGCCGGGACCGACGTGCCCCTGATAACCACGGATGAACTCAAAGCCATGCTGGACGACCCGGACATCCTCATCCTGGATGTCCGCCGCGGCAAGGATTGGAAGTCTTCCGAGTTCAAGATCAAGGGGGCCATCTATGCCAAACCCAAAGCCTATGATGAATGGGCCCGCACCTACCCGAAAACCAAAAAAATCGTGCTCTACTGCGCTTGACCGAATGAATACACGAGTGCCGGTCTGGCACGGAAGATGATGGCGGATGGATACACGAATGTTTACGTCCTGAAGGGCGGCTGGCACGAATGGTTCCGCGCGAAGTACCCGGTTGAAGAAAAATAACAGAACGTAATCATGGGTTAAAACCCCGCCCGACATGAAAAAGTATAAACCCTCTATCGATGCTCATTAAACCCGTATCGTGACGGGTGGGGGGAAGACCTCCTTTGGCATATTCACCTAATATAATTTGAGGGCTTGGATAGCATTGCGGTCATCCTGAACAAAAAGACCGGTGGAGGTCCTCTGTGAATGGCGACATGGGCAGGCAACATCACGTCCAACAAGGGCAGCGTTCCCCTGCCTTCCGGTTCAGGTATGCATTTCTTCTGGAAAAGGGGTTTGCCGGTTTCATGACGGGCGAGACGGAACTTCTGGTGGCCCTTCGGGGAACCGGCCTGATCGATGTGTTCGACCGCTGCAACTGGCACCACATCGCCTTCCTTGATTTTGACATCCAGCGGGCGATCCACCTGAACGCGGCCTTCGGTTCCCCGCTGATCGGTCTTCCTTTTTCGGCGAACCTGGGGCGAACGATGGGGATTTCGCTGCATCGTTTTGACGATTTACGGCGAAATCATCACTATGGTTTTTTCGTTGAAACCGATTACCGTAACAAGGGGCGCAAAGGTATATGGAACCTCGACGAACTCATGCTGGCCATCGCCCTGGAATATGCCGAGGGTTATCATCTCCATTGGTTTCACATCAAACCGACCGGGGACACGGCGTCTTACTACCGGCGCAAATATGGCGCCACCCGTTTGCCGACCACCGCCTCCGACAGGATTTCAAGCATTTGTCTGGGACCGGGCCGAAAGCCGTTGCCCCACGTCCGCCGCATTAAATCCGCTGGTCGCACCCACTATCTCGACGTCCAGACAGCATCGGACGCTTCCTGGCCATCCGGCTGATGCTGCCCCCAAAAGCAGTCGCAGAGAAGCGTGCGCCAGATTTCTATTCTTCTGACGATGAGAATCCCCTGTCATCTCCGAGATGACGGTAAGGTGTATATTTCACTGCCGGTTGATTGAGTTTTTTTCGGCCGGGGACGGCAGACCTCAGGTCGTCAACTAAAAGGGGCATCAGGATGTTTTAAGGTTTTGGGTTGCATCCTTTTGTCCCGCGCCGAGCATCGACGATGCGGACGGGAAATAGCGTGCGGACTGTCTGAGCCCGCCGATAGGCGGGCGAGTTTCCGCGTGCGCCGGCCGCATAAACCGGGCGATGATGCGGCGCCTCGTGCCGCCATGCAGCGTTGCCAAGATTGCTCGGGTGCTCACAATCTGGCGATTGCTGCGCGTCTCCCTTCGCCTGGCGCCTTGCCTGACAACACGATGCTTGCTGCATCACCCGGTTTGGCGACGCGCAGGAGGAAGCGGGACACGGGCGTCTTCTTTTGATTCGTTTTCTTCCACGGGGAAGAAAATGAACAATAGACAAAGGAAGAGGATCGCCTGAGAGATAATAGTAGGCCCGGGTTCGGCCTGAAGTAGGAAACGGGTATCGAAACTATGGAACATGGCCGGCCTAAAGCCTGAAGACCACCGGCTTTCCATCGGTATTGATATCGATACCGACCGTATCCCCGGTCTTGAAGCCCACCCGCCGGAACTGCTCGACCATCTCTTCATGACGATCAACCGGCCAGTAAACGGTCCACAGGGGATTGCGGACCGTGTCGATGCCGTAAGCATCATGGCTGCACAGACCGATCCTGAATTTGTCTTTGGCAATGAGAGTGTCGGCTTCGGACACAAAGATATCGATCTGGTAGAGGTTGCTGTGAAGCGCTTTGGACAATTCGGCCTGCTGTTCCGGAAAATCGTCCAGGTAGTGGCTGGCGATCTGGTAGAGATCGCCCGTATCCTGAATGGAAAGGCCCAGTACGGCGTAGCGCTGGTGGCGCAGGGCAAATGATTCAAAGTCCGCCTCGTAGGCTTTGATGGCCGCGATGATCGGCGCCACATCTCCTGTGCCCGGATGGGCGCAAGTCTCCAGCATCTCCTCGCAGCGGGTGATGATTTTGATATAAAAGGTTTTGTTGTCCATAACGTAGACGGGGCGTTCACGGTAATTGCGCCGTTTGCGAATCCGCCGGATTCCAGACAGCGTTATTGAACGCCGGCTTTCCTCCTGCTCCAGGGTATCGATGTCGGAAATGTCCTTGGCCTGGACCACATGGATCTCGCCATCGCCGGAGATGATGTATTCGATCTCACATCGAAACTTCAGACATGACTGGATTTCTTTTGAAAGCTGCAAAAGCCGCCGATCGTGGGGGGTCCGGGTAATGTAGGGCTCGCTCTGGATCCGATGCACCCGATCCCGGCAGTAGCCGAACTCCCACTGCCCGAAAATCATCTTGGCCATCACACTGGTGCCATCGATAAAGGGCATGACCACCACACCCATTTGGTTCATATCCAGTTCCGGGGCATGCACGAATTTCTGTTGGCGCAGAATGGTCAGGCGCTTGGTCGTTTGGGCAAACTTGATCATCTTGTTGCGGGCATAGCGAATCCCGCCCACATCGGCATAGGTTTCCAGCGAATCGAAGGTGCCGCCCTTGAAACAGCGCTCCTGGGGATGGGCGCTGCGGGCGATCACCTTGTAACTCTCCCGATGTTTCTCCAGAAAGGTTTCCAGAACGGCCATGTTTCCGGTTTCAAAATGACCTGCCGGGACATAAATAAAATCCGGGACGGCAAAACCGGCATTTTTGAGTTTTTCAAGCAACTCCGCTTTTTCGGGAACAATTGTGGCCATTCGGGCCCTCCTGAGGGGTAGCGGTGGCAGTATTAATGGTTGACTTGTGCAGGGAAGTTCTCTAATAAACAGAAACCGACCGATCATTCGGTCGAGTCTTTTTTAAGCTGGTAACATATGTCCAAACGAAACGCAATCCTTGCCGCCGCCACCCAGCTTTTTTCTAGAAAAGGGTTTCAGGGCACCTCCATGGCAGAGCTGTCCAAAGCCACCGGGGCTGCCGGGGGCACCATCTTTCACCACTTCAAAAACAAGGAAGACCTGTTTCTCAATATTCTGGAAGATGTCAAGGGCACCATCCTTGGCGAATTCGAGCGATATAAGCAAAACCGCAGTTGCCGCAACGGACTGGCAATGGTGGAGGGCGCGGTCGCCTTCTACCTGGAATTGACGGGCAGGCTGGAAGACTCGTTTCTGCTCCTGCACCGCCATTTTCCCTACGAGATGGCCGAAACCAATACGGTCTGCCGCAGTTGCCTTGAATCCATCTACAATTGTCTGCTGGATATCTTTGAAGAAGGTATTCGGGCCGGCCAGCAGGACGGTTCGGTCAAAACGCCATCCGCCCGCAGCACGGCCATGGTCATGTTTGCCATGGTGGACGGTATCGTCCGCTTGAACACCTACCGGATATACGATGCCGGCTCCCTATACGACAGCCTGATGACCGCCTGTCGCAGTTTGCTCTCCGATGCCGGTTAGGGATGCGATGACACAGCGCACACGAGCCATGTTTCCGATGATAAAGCCTTCCGCCCTATTCCCCTTTCTGGAATGGCTGCCGGACTACAAAACCCGGCACCTCAAAGGCGACCTGTTTGCAGGCCTGACCGTAGCACTGGTGCTCATCCCTCAATCCATGGCCTACGCCCAACTGGCCGGCCTGCCGTCCTATTATGGGCTCTACGCTGCGTTCCTGCCACCGGCCATCGCCGCCCTGTTCGGCTCCAGCCGACAACTGGCCACGGGACCAGTGGCGGTGGTCTCCCTGATGACGGCCGTGGCCCTGGAACCACTGGCCGTATCCGGAAGCCAAGCCTATATCGCCTATGCCGTATTGCTGGCCCTGATGGTGGGCAGCTTTCAATTGATCATCGGTCTTCTGCGGCTGGGTCTTCTAGTCAACTTCCTGTCCCACCCGGTGATCAACGGCTTCACCAACGCCGCCGCCATCATTATTGCGACGGGGCAGTTGCCCAAGCTTTTCGGCGTCACCGTGGACAAGACCGACCATCACTACCAGACCGTTCAGCAGATCATGTTCGAAGTGCTCCACTATACGCACTGGCCGACCTTGCTGATGGGCGTTCTGGCCTTCCTGATCATGGCGGCTCTGAAAAAAATTTCCCTCAAGATCCCCAATGTCCTGGTAGCCGTGGCCGTGACAACGCTGTTGTCCTTGGCCATCGGATTCGAACAGACCGCCAAAGTTCCGATCGAGGCGCTGGAAGATGCCGAAATTCGCACACTGGTGCTCCAATATAATGCCGCTCTCGCTGAAATCCACCAAATGGCGGACGAGCGCTCGGAACTGAATGCCGTTTTGGGCAAAGCCCGTATACACGGCGCCGCCCTCCAGATGATCAGCATTCGCCACGACCTCGACATCATCGACCATAAAGCTTCCGCTAAACAGCGCCAAGTGATCACCCACCGCCAGGCGCTGAATCAAGTCCTGATGGATGGCGGGCAGGACGCCATCGGCCGGAAACGTTTTTTTCAAAAAGGCACCCGGCCGGCTGATCTAACCCCTTTCGGGGACACCTGGCGCCTCCACGTAGGTCGATCGCCCCTTGATCCTGCCGCCTTGCCCCTGAGTTGCGGCGGCAAAGTTGTGGGCACCATTCCCCGGGGACTACCTTCTTTTTCTGTACCGGTCTTCGATGGCCACACCGCATTGTCACTACTCCCGTCGGCCGTCATCATCGCCCTGCTCGGTTTTATGGAGGCCATCTCGATTGCCAAAGCCATGGCCGCCAAGACCGGCCAGCGCATCGATCCGAACCAGGAGTTGATCGGCCAGGGTCTTGCTAATATGCTGGGCGCCATCGGAAAAAGCTATCCCGTGGCCGGCTCGTTTTCCCGTTCGGCCGTCAACTTGCAGGCCGGCGCCGTGTCCGGCATGTCCTGCCTCTTTGCCAGCCTGGCCGTTGTGGCAACCTTGTTTTTCTTAACCCCCCTGCTCTATCATCTTCCCCAGTCCGTGCTGGCCGCGATTATCATGATGGCGGTGGCCGGTTTGATCAACCTCCGGGGGTTCATCCATGCCTGGCGCGCCCAGTGGTTTGATGGCGCTATTTCTATCGTCACTTTCGTATCCACACTGGCATTTGCGCCTCATCTGGACCGGGGCATCCTGGTGGGTGTGGGCCTCTCTTTGGGTGTCTTCCTATACCGCAGCATGCGGCCCAAGGTGGTGGATCTCTCCCTCGGATTGGATATGGCCCTGCACGATGCCGTCTCCCATGGGTTGAAAGAGTGCCGCTATATCGATGCCGTCCGCTTTGACGGGCCGCTTTTTTTCGCCAATGCCAGCTATCTCGAAGACCAGATTCGCCATCGGCGCCGGATTAAAAAGCAGTTGAAGCACATTATCATCGGGGCCGAAGGCATCAACGACATGGATGCCACCGGCCAGGAAACGCTCGCCCTGATCGTGGATCGTGTCCGAAGCGCCGGAATTGACATTTCCCTGAGCGGCGTCCACGAAGCGGTGATGCAGGTGCTGAAACGAACCCATCTCTTCGCCCGCATCGGCGCCGATCATTTCTATCCCTCCATGAAAAACGCCATTCGCGCGATTCATGAAAAGACCCACACGGGCGGCAGCGAGAAGGACTGTCCCCTGACCACAGTGCGCTCCCTGGATTCAAGCCCCAGCGGGAAAGGAAAGTAGACATGCCCGTTCTTACGATCTTTAACGGTCTTTTCTGTCATGCCGAAGCCGTTGTCCGCGATGTGATAGACAGCACCGGATACCGGCTGATTACAGACGAAGATATCATTGCCCGCGCTGTTCAACAGTTCGACCTACCCGAAAACAAAATTCGGCGGGCCTTTTCGGCCAAGACGTCCGTGTTTAACAAATTCACCCGTGAAAAGGAGTGCGCCATTGCCTGCCTAAGAATGGCTATGGCCCAGTTGCTGGGTAACACCCCGGCCATCGTACACGGGTTCGGCGGTCTGCTCATCCCCCAAACCGTAAGTCATCGCCTGCGGGTTTGCCTGATCGCGGAAATGCCCTACCGCATCCGCCAGGCGGCGTCGGAAGAGGGGTTGTCCGAGAAAGAGGCCTTGAAGCGCATCCGCAACGACGATGCCAACCGGGCGGCCTGGACCGACACGCTTTTTGCGACACCGGATCCCTGGCACACGGATCTCTATGACATGGTGCTGCCCATGAACAAGACGCAGGTGCCCCAGGCCAGCGCCCTGATTGAAGAAAATCTAGTTAAAGAAGCCGTGCGCCGCACCGCCGATTCGGATGCGGCTGAAAGAGATTTTTTGCTGGCCGCAACCGTCGAGGTGGAACTTGCCAAAGCCGGCCATGACGTATCGGTGCACGCCAAAGCGGGAGCAGTTACCCTGACCATCAACAAACAGGTGCTGCTGCTCGCGCGCCTGGAAGAAGAGCTCCAAGCGATCGCCGGCCAAATACCCGGGGTAAATGCCGTGGAGACCAAGGTGGGGCAGGATTTCCACGAGTCCCACATTTACCGCAAACACAATTTCGAAGTTCCCTCCCGGGTACTCCTGGTGGATGACGAGCGGGAGTTTGTCCAGACGCTATCCGAACGCCTGCAGATGCGGGAAATGGGGTCGGTCGTAGCCTATGACGGGGAATCGGCCCTGTCGCTGGTCAACGAGGATGATCCGGAGGTGATGATTATCGACCTTAAAATGCCCGGCATCGACGGGATCGAGATATTAAAGAAGGTCAAGCAGATCCGCCCGGCCATCGAAGTGATCGTTCTGACCGGCCACGGCTGCGAAGAGGACCGCAAACGCTGCATGCAGCTGGGCGCCTTTGCCTACCTGCAGAAACCTGTCAATATCGATCTTCTGAGCGAAACCCTCAAGAAGGCCCATGCCAGGATTCAGAAGGACCAGGCCTGATGGCCGTAACGGATACGACGAACACCCCGGGGCGCTAGTATACCCCATCGACGGATTGCCATGTTGAATCTTTCCAAAATAAAACCCCGCTTCTGGGATCACCAGGATGCCGCCGCCGGCCCCTCCGGGAAGCCATTCAGCTTCCGCCGCAAATGGAAACTAATCGTGCTCTTCACGACGGTGGTGACCCTCACTCCTCTGTTGGTCATGACGCTGGTAGATTACCGTCTGACCCATCAGGCGTTCGAATCGGAAGCGGCCGGCAACACCTCCCGCATGGTTTCCAATACCTGGCGAAGCGCCTCTTTTTTCCTGTCCCAGCGACGGTCCGCGCTTGAATTCATTGCCCGGGACAACGCCCCGCAGACATTGGCGTCACCGGAACGGCTGAATACGATCCTGACCCATTTGAAAAGCAGCATCGGTGGATTCGTGGACATCGGTGTCCTTGATGCCGCAGGCCGCATACTGGCCTATGCCGGACCCCACCCTTTTGCCGCCCCCCGTCCCGGGCAGAACCCCTGTTTCGACCAGGCCGTGACGAAAGGTTTTTTTGTCAGCGACGCGGCCACCGGCCCCGGATCCGATCGCCGGCTGATTATCGCCATCCGCCATGATTTAACAAATGGCGGTTTTATCGTCCTGCGCGCGGCGCTGGACAGGCGCATTCTGCAGAACCTGATTACGCAGTTGGAAATCGATCCTGGCGACGATGCGTTTATCATCAATACCGCAGGGCTGCTGCAGACCACTTCCCGGCGTTATGGGGCGCCTTTTGGAAAAATCCCCCTGCCCGTTCCCGATCCGGCGGACGGCACCAGAATGATGGATACGGCGACCCCCGAGGGAGAACCGATTCTTGTGGGATACGCCCACATCCCGGACAGTGCTTTCATCCTTATGATCATCCGGCAGAAATCCGGGATCACGGATCTTTGGCTCAAACCGCGGATGAAGCTTATCGGTTTTCTGCTCTTCAGCATTCTCCTGATCATCATCTCCATCCTCGGCTCCGCCACCTATCTGATCAACCGGATTCACAAGGCGGATCAAAAACGTGTCCAGACCCTGCACCAGGTGGAGTATACCAATAAACTGGCCTCGATCGGGCGTCTGGCCTCGGGCGTCGCCCACGAGATCAACAACCCACTGGCCATCATCAATCAAAAAATCGGACTCATCAAGGATCTGTTCACCTTACGGCAAGGTTATGCCGCCGATGAAAAACTGATGGGTCTGGTGGACGACGTGGAAGAATCCATTATCCGCTGCAGCTCCATCACACGGAGACTGCTGGACTTTTCGCGTCACATGGAGTCCCGTATCGAACCGGTTAACATTGTAGCGATTATCCGGCAGATACTGGGCTTCATGGAAAAAGATGTTGAACGGCGCCGCATCCTTGTCACCATGGACATTGCCCGTGACATCCCCGAATTTATGGGTGACCGGGGCAATCTCCAGCAAATTTTCCTGAACCTGATCAACAACGCTTTTGACGCCCTGACCGACGGGGGGCAACTGGACATCAGCATTGCCACCAGGGGGGCCGACCAGGTCCACGTCACGGTGGCCGACAATGGTCACGGCATCCCGGAGGAAGACATTAAACGGATCTTTGAACCATTTTTTTCGACACGCGACCAGCATACCGGCACTGGTCTGGGGCTATCCATCACCTACGGCCTGGTCACGGAAATGGGCGGCCAGATCACGGTTGAAAGCCAATTAGGCCAAGGCACCCACTTCACGGTGACGGTTCCCTTCAAACACAATCGTGGAATTTCTATTACAAATGATGATGATCCAGAAACAGATAGGCCATCGTGAAGACGACGATGAAACACCCAACCCCATTGATGCAGAAGCGTGAATCTCTAATAAAGGTGCCCCAATGAAGGAAGAGAAACAGACGCTGGCGATGGATGGCGCACAGTTTTTCGGCGAGATGACCGCTTCCATTTCCCACGAGATCAAAAATGTGATGGCCATCATCAATGAAAACGCGGGGCTTCTGGAGGACATGGTGGCCATGCATCGCCAGGGGGTGCCCTTTCCGGCCGAGCGCATCGAAAAGCTGGCCCAATCCGTTAGACGACAAATCGCACGGGCCGATGACATCATTCAAACCCTGAACCGTTTTGGCCACAGCGCGGATCACGCCAGGGAAACGGTGGACGTCGGTGAAACGGTTCAATTCATGATGAATCTGACATCGCGTCTGATCATGATGCAGGGCACCCGTTTCGATTTTACCGCACCGGAAAAACCCGTAACCACCTTCGCCAATCGATTTTTCATGGCCTATCTGACCTGGCGCTGCATGGCGGCTGCCATGGAGATGGGACACGCCGAAAAATCGATCCGCATGCGGCTTGACACCACCGAGAATGGCCCCTGCCTGGCGTTCAGCGGTGTGGGTCGGTGCGATGCGTTTTCTGCCGCGTCACTGTCTGCGTTGGAAGACAGCGACGTTCTGAGATTGCTCGATGCCCGACTGGTCCTGCATCCGGGAAAGGGGGAATTTCATGTTCTCCTGTCCAAAGCGCAATATTAATCGCCCCTTATTTTTCACCAATGAAACATGACGATGAATGGTCACTTATCGAAATTGAAGAAACACTGAAAGGAGCAGCACCATGACGGAACGCGTACTGTTAGTCGATGATGAAGAGGAATACCTGGAAATCATGTCCGAAAGAATGCGGGCCCGCGATATCGAAGTCACCGCATCCACTTCGGCCCGCGAAGCGCTCAATATGATTGCCACGGAATCCTACGACGCCGTCATCATGGATTTCATGATGCCGGATATGAACGGCATCGAAGCCCTTAAAATAATCAAGGAGAAAAACCCGGAAATGCAGATCATTCTGCTGACCGGCCATGCCACCGTAGAAAAAACGGTCGAGGCCATGAAAGCCGGGGCCATGGATTTGATCGAAAAACCGGCCGATCTGGATGCCCTCTCCGAAAAAATCAAGAACGCCCACAATAAAAAGGCCCTGTTTGTCGCTAAAAAAGACCAGGATCGCGTCATCGAGATGCTTAAAAAATTCGGTATATGACGCCGGGGGGAGAGAGGCCTGCCGCTGCGCTCAGATTCAGATGGCGCTGCCACCAGAGGCCCTTCCCGTCATCGTAGCTCTTGATGAAACGCAGCGCGGGGTCCACCCGTTAACCGCCCTGAAAATGGTTCCGGGCGACGGCGACCCGGTGGCCGTCGAAATTGATCGAGACCTGGCCACACACGACACGTTAAAATAAAACCTTGAGCGTATTTTAAGGATCTTTAATCATGCCGAGAGTCAACGCGCTTGCAGGCCGCACCATCTTTACGGCAATCGTATTTCTGATGTTGAGCAGTGCCCCCATGGTTTGGGCCAAGCCCCTGAGAGTGGGGTATTTCAAGGTAGCGCCGCATGCCATGCCCGGCCCGCTTGAGATACCGGAAGGTATCGCGGTGGAGTATTTTAAACTCATCGCCGGGGAAATGCAGATTTCCGACATTGACTTTATCCTCCTTCCGTTGAACCGCCTGCTGGTCGAACTTGCAAACAATCGCATTGATATGGCGCTGCTTCTGGCGCGTAATGCCGAGCGCGCTGCTAAATATGTCTATCCGGCGTACGCGTTTTGTGTCACCAAGCCCTCGATTGCCGTCAATGCTTCGAATCCGTTGCAGAAAGTCGTGTCGATCGAGGATCTTTTGCCACTGTCCTTCCATGAGACCCCCGAGAATTATCGCACCGAAATCATGCGCGACCCCCGATTGCAGATCGAACCTTTGACCGGCGATGACTTTACCCGTCGCTGTTACGGCATGATTCTGGCGGGGCGTATCGATGCCTGTTATCAGCCCGACCATTATCCCATTCAATTCGAGGCGGGCCGTGAAGAATTTGTATCCAGGATAAGAATTCTATATCTCCCCGACCCGCCGATCGGGCTATACTCCGTCTTTTCGAAAAAGAGTGCCGCAAGATACGTGAAGGCATACGAGACCGCCCTGGCTGTCATTAAACGGCAACAGTCGTATGGCGCCATATTCGACAAATTCATTGTCGATTATGAAAGCCCCTGATGATTCTCCATTTCCATAAAATGCGTCGTGGCGCGCTGCCGTCACTTCACCGATGGCGCATCCATGCCGGATGGCGCTTTACTGCCGGGGGGGGCATCTGAGATGTTAGGCGCTATCGCTGGGGATATTATCGGGTCCGTATATGAATCCCGTCCGATCAAGACCACCGATTTCCCGCTATTTTCGCAACACGCCACGTTCACGGACGACACGGTGCTGACGATCGCTACGGCCTATGCCATCATCAACGGGCTGGCGTATGGCGATGCCTATCGAATGATGGCCCGGGCCCACCCTTATCGGGGCTATGGGGGATCGTTCGATCGATGGTTCCAATCCGATGCGGCGCCGCCCTACCACAGCTACGGCAATGGATCGGCCATGCGGGTCAGTCCTGTCGGGTGGGCGTTCGATGACGAAGAAACCATCTTGCACGAGGCTCGTGCAAGTGCGGCGGTCACCCACAACCACCCTGAAGGCATACGGGGTGCGCAGGCAACGGCACTGGCAGTTTATCTGGCCAGGACGGGAATGAGCAGCAAGGACGGCATCCGCCGATCGGTCCAATCGCGCTTTGGCTATGACTTGCAACGTACCGTCGACAACATCCGGCCCGGCTATGGTTTTAAAATTTCCTGTCAGGAAACCGTACCGGAAGCCTTGATCTGCTTCTTCGATGCCGAGGACTACGAATCCACCGTCCGCAATGCCGTTTCCCTCGGAGGAGACAGCGATACCCTGGCTTGTATCGCCGGCAGTATCGCCGAAGCCTTTTACGGTCCCCTGCCGGAACCTATCCGATACCAGGTTGACCGGCGACTGCCGGAAGCATTCAGGGAAATCATCACCGTCTTTGCAGAACGGTATATGCTGGAGCGCTAACCCTCCGGTGTAAACAACGCCCACCCGGTAGATTGCCCCGATCTGGCGCCGGCACCTCGCGATCATGACAACAGACCGTGTCTCCCGCTGAAGCGCCGCCTGGACATTCAACCGCAATCCCACGCATGTCACGATGATCGTTTTCCTGGATGGCGAATACCAGTGCCAGTGCCAGACCGCCCAGGAAACCCGCCAAGTGCCCCCAGTAGTCAGCCATGCCGGTCGAAACGGCACGTCCGCTGAAATCTCGAATGAAGAAAAAGCCGATACCACCCAGACCGATTACTGGTGCCGGCAGTAAGAAAAACGGGCGGCGTGGCAGGGGCGGGCCGCCCGATGGCCGCGCGAGACGACGGTTCATTACGCAGAGACCCATCAGGGCCGCAATCGCTCCGGAAACCCCTTCCGGAGGATTCCGAAACAGGTGAAACGATGCGTCCAAAAAGTCTGCCTGCGTCAGGAGAATGTTCAGGCGGATAAGGCTGGCAAGAATACTGCCGAAAAGAACCGTCGTCAGATAGCGCCCCGGCCCCAGACAGGACTCCAGGATGACCCCGAGAATAAACAAGTACGACATGTTGATGTAAAAACAATCGGAATCCGTGTGAACAAAGGTGCGTGTCAGGGTCGTCAGCACCAGATGCAACAATTCGAAATCTTCAGATGCAAGGTAGGCGATACGGGTGACGTCGATCGCGGGTGAAACGCAGAAGACCATCGTACAGACCGCCATCAGGCTCACAGACACCACCGGAAACCTGGCGTGTTCGGGCTTTGTTCCCGGCACTGTGCCCGAGGGCCTCCGCCTACCGAACTTGCCTGCC
>Ga0316195_10000694_pt1 | contig 14068 bp, 11 predicted proteins | sample Phised1_MG_FD_204937 | JGI IMG/M metagenome (GOLD analysis project Ga0316195, IMG submission 204937) | Coastal sediment microbial communities from Maine, United States - Phippsburg sediment 1 | ecosystem: Environmental > Aquatic > Marine > Coastal > Sediment | place: USA: Maine | collected... | reverse complement strand
AAACTTTGTCGGGCACGATATAAATCTGGTGAAGCTCGATGAAAATGCCAATCTCGAAGAATTAGAAAACTGGATGAATTGGGCGGATCCGAAAGGACTGATAGAGCCTGCACCTGATCATATTACTTTCATGGGTGGCGTAAATGATATGCCGGCAGGAAATAAAGGCTATTTCACGGCAACTTTAGTACCGGGTAAGTACGCGCTCATTTCAGAGGTACCAAACACTACTCAAAAAAATCTGTTCAAAACATTTGAGGTGATCGAGTAGTATCCTTTAAATGATACTATTGGCAATCAGGTCATCATGAATGTCAGGTCGATGCCATTTAAAACCCTTTTGTCTGACAAGCGGATGGGTATTTTAAATTCCCGTTCGGGAAAACAAATTATGATTAGAAAGGATGATCAATTTTTTTAAACGATTGCGACACCGCCTGCTTTCAGGAGAAAAGTCTGGAAAATCCGGTTTACAGGCAGGAAGATATCTCAAATATGCCATTGGCGAGATCATACTTGTGGTCATTGGAATTTTGATCGCCCTGAGTATAAATAATTGGAACGAATCAAGGAAAGATAAAATTTTGGAGATGAAAATTTTAAATGAGATCAATATGAATCTCAAAAGCACCATCTCGTCTTTGAATAGAACAATTGAATCCGAAGAAGCATATTTGAATTATAATTTATTGATTCTGGAACACATAGATGGTCGAAAGGAATATAATGAAACACTTGATGAAGCTTTTGGCATGTATTTCTGGACAGTAACCTCACATCCTGTTTCGGCGGGATACGATTATTTAAAAACAAGAGGGCTTGAATTAATTACCAATGATAGTTTGCGAATAGAAATTAGTTTGATCTTTGAAAATGAACTTCCTATTATACGGTCAGAAAATGAAAAATGGGCGAATAATTTGCAGCAAAATGTATCGTACCCCTACCACATAGAGCATTTTATTAAATATTACGACAATAACAATATTGACGGCATAGAATCTGCTAAGCCAAATAACTACAAAGCCTTAATGGAAGATCCCAAATTTAAAAGTATCAATACTGAGATCATCTCCAACAGGAAATGGAACATAAGATCCTTAAAAGATCTAATCGAAAAAATAAGAAAATTAATATTGAAGATTGAGGAAGAGGTTGAAAAATGACCGGATCAAACCGAAAAAATGTTGGAGATAAAAGTTTCAGAACAGATAAACAAAAAGAGGGTCAATGATAGTACTTTATCATTTACACTTTTAAAAGTGGAGGAGAAGGGAAAAAATCAATTTTTTTAACGATGATTTAAGGGATGTTTGCAGACAAGATATTTTTGAAATATAAATCAAAATATCCGAAAAACAAACTATTATAATTTTGATATTTAATAATGCTATTTGGTAATTAGAATTTTACTTTTTTAAACAATTTGGTCATTGGCATGGTAGACATATTTAGCACAACTTAAATAAATTAAGTTAACTATATGGCTACAAGAGATTGTTTTGCTTTAAACTTTCTCTAATTTCATTATGATCTTGCCAGAATTTGTTCTTTATATCTTTCATTGTTTTTTTATAATCCTTATGAGACTTTAACTTTTTTATTAGTGGGTCTTGCTCCAGAAAAAGAACCAGCCAATATTGAAAATTACTTTTATTTGAGAAGGCTTTAAATTGAGAAATTGCCGCCTCATTATCTCCATCGTATAGATGCTTAAAGGCCATACTAGCGGGTTGATAGATGGATTTATCGCTTTCGCAATAGTTTGCATAACTGTTATAAAACTGCTTTGCCTCCTCAATAAGACCCATTTTTTCATAGCAAATGGCAATCTTCAAATTTTCCTGTGGAAACATATTTATTTGTCGTTCATTTTTTATGCTGTTATAAATACGGTAGTATTTAAATGCTTCTTCATAGTTTTCTTGGTAGTAGTTTAGTTTGGCCACTTCGTTTAAAATATCTAGCCTAGTGGTGTCTTTTTCCCATTCGCTTTTTAGTAGTTCGGTGGTTTTTTCAAGGTTTTTATACTTAGCGTATTCTATGAAAACTTTAAGGTATGGTGCATATTCATTTTTTGGGTAATAATTTAAAGATTTGTCGATGTATTCTAAAGCCTCGTCTACAAATCCCGCTTGAATCAAGGCGTTACTTAAGTGGAGATAAATATAACTTTTCCCAACGGAATCATTAGCTTCTATATTGAGTTGAATGCCTTTTAATGCGTATTTTAAATACTTGGCTGTATCTGGTGCGGCGCGTGCATATAGATCGGATAAAAATAAAATAACACCTGTTGAATTAGGATTATATTCCAAAGCTTTTTCCAGGTGTGGAATAGCCAAATTAAACTCAAAAGTAGAGACATAGTATAAGGCTTTAGACATAAGACTTATATCAGATTTTGAATCGTATAATAAGGCCTTGTCAGCGTTTACATTTAGCTTATCGGTATATTTTTTTTCAATTTTGAATTCATCTAAATAGTAGTATGCAATGGCTTTTTGTGCATAAACCAAAGCAAATTCGGGATCGTATTGGGTGGCCTTATCATAAAATGAAATAGCCTTTAGTAAGTTGTCTGTGCCTCCATTTTGGCTTATCTCATAACCTTGCAAAAACATATCATAAGCTTCAATGTTTTCTGTTGGTTTCTTGTCTATTCTCTCTAGTTCTCTTGGGGTAATATTGGCCTCAATTGCCAAAGCTATTTGTTTTGCAACTGTATTTTGAAGTTCAAAAACATCGTCTAATTCATAATTGTATTGCTCAGCCCATAAAGGTTGGTCTGATGTTGCCTCAATAAGTTGAATATTTAACAAAACTTCATTATTGTTCTTTTGTCCGCTGCCTTCAACAATATATTTAACATTTAGTTCTTCGGCAATTTCTGAGATCGACAATTTTGTATTCCTATATTTTTCAACAGAGGTTCTGCTTATGACTCTTAAATCTTTAACTTTTTGAAGCTTACCTAAAGAAGCTTCCATTAAGCCATTTACAAAATAGGCATTGGAAGAATCTGCACTCATATTTTTGAATGGTAACACAGCAATTGATTTTTGGCTGTCTAAACCATCGACTGTTTCGGTTGAAGTACTGCCAAAATAAAAAGCAATAAAAGCAATAATTAAACCTGAAAGTACAATGATTAGTTTGTTTCTGTGAATACTTAAAAAGGTCTTGTGTTCTTTGTGACGTGGTTCAATATTTTTTTGAGAAGTGGCATCTAAACTCTCATCTTCAGTTAACTGTTCTTTTTCATATTTGGCTTCTTCAATTTTTTTTCGCGATTCACCAGGTGGAAATCCAAACTCTTCTCTAAAGCATTTAATAAAATAGGAATTATTGCTAAACCCTACTTGATATGAAATCTCTGAAACTGTGAAATCGGTTTCGTCTAATAAGGCCTTTGCCTCATCTAAACGTACCTTTCTAATAAACTGACTTGCCGACAACCCGGTTTGCTTTTTTATTTTTCTCAACAAACTGGACCGACTCATGTTCATACCTTGAGCCAATTCTGAAACTCCAAACTGTTCATTAGAAATTTCATTTAGAACCAATTCTTTTGCTCGATTTAAAAAGTCGCCATAAAGAGAAGTTTCAGACATAAAAAGAGATAAAAAAACAAGATAAACATTTTCTCGAAATTATTTACAAACTATCTGGTTATTATGGCTTGATACAGGTGCATGCATCATAATTTATATAACTGCATCATAGTTTATACGTATGATGCAAATTTAATATCTATTGAAACACAATTGTTTAATCTTGCGCCAAGACTTATCAGACATTTGTATCATCAATTTAAACCACATAATTATTAAATTTTAAAACAATGAAAACATTTAAAATCAATTCAATTAAAACAGTCATGTTATTTACTTTGTTAGTTACCCTAATTACAAGTTCATGTAATAAACAAAACAAAGAAATATTGTCTGAAACAGTGCAAACCGCTACCGTTGAAGTTCCAAAACAAGACATTCACGAGGCAATTATTACTAACAATTTTGAGGTCTTAAATCAACACATTAAAGCTGGAAGAGACATTAATAAGAAGGAACCTATGGGCGGATCTACACCAATCATTACAGCCATAACTTTTGATAAACCCGATATGGTAAAAGCGCTACTAAAAGCCAACGCAGATTTATCTATACAAAATAATGATGGCTCTACTGCTTTACACACTGCGGCTTTTTTCGGGAAAGTAGAGATGGTGCAAATGCTTATTGATGCCAACGCAGATCAAACTGTTAAGAACAATTTTGGTGCAACTGCGAGAGAAACAGTTATAGGTGATTTTGTACAGATCAAACCATTTTATGAAATGATTATGACGCAATTAGAACCGATGGGATTTAAATTGGATCTCAACGAAGTTGAAAAGGCCAGACCTGTAATTGCGTTAATGCTTCAATAATTAATTATCTAACTAAAAAGTAGGACAATATGGAACGGCGATATGATATAGACTGGTTAAGAGTGATTGCAATTGGATTATTATTGATCTATCATATAGCAATTGTCTTTCAGCCATGGGCAATGTTTTTAGCATTTTTAAGAAGCGATGTGCTGTCTACAGAACTTTGGCAACCAATGACCTTATTAAATGTTTGGAGAATACCCATCTTATTTTATGTTTCTGGCATGGGATTATTTTTTGCCATGAGAAAGAGAAACATCAAGCAACTTATTGGTGAGCGTACACAACGTATTTTGGTGCCATTTTTATTTGGTGTCGTTGCCATTACCCCTTTACACATGTTTGTCTTTCAAAAGTATTATAACATGACCTTAAATTATTATCCGCATATGGGGCACTTATGGTTCTTAGGAAACATTTTTGTGTATGTTATTTTACTATTACCGCTGTTTATGTTGCTTAAAAAAAATGACAATAGCAAACTAAAACTGATATCACAAAGGTTGATGGCTTATCCTTTTGCCCCATTTATTGTGAATATGTTTTTTATTGCTGAAGCTTTAATTCTAAAACCAACTCCGTTTTCAATGTATGCGCAAACCTGGCATGGATTTACCTTGGGCTTCTTGTGTTTCTTCTTTGGGTTCTTTTTTATGTATATAGGTCAACCATTTTGGAAACACGTTTTGAAGTGGAGATGGTTATATCTCAGTTTTGCCGCAATTTTATTTACAATAAGATATACTATTTATGCAACGGAAGCACCGGGATATTTAATGGTGGTGGAATCTAATAGTTGGATTTTTGCAGTATTTGGATTTTGTCATAAATATTTAAACAAACCAAGTAAGCTGTTATCTTATTTAAGCACAGCGGCATATCCTGTTTATATCATTCACATGCTTATACTTTACATGGTATGCGCTATAATTTTACCACTTAAGCTAGCTGTATACATATCATTTCCTTTGATAGTAATTGCAACCTTTGTCGTGTGTTATGGTATTTATGAATTTTTTATAAGAAGAATCAAATTATTGCATCCTTTTTTTGGATTAAGGTGGCGTTTCAATAGTAGCCAAAATAAACAAAAACAATCAGTTATAATTAAATCAACGGAATAATGAAATTTTTTGGAAAAATCAGGTTTCAATTTCTCAAAATGGAAAAGACAACACAGTACCTTAAGTATGCCGTTGGAGAAATTTTATTGGTAGTCCTAGGAATATTAATTGCCTTGCAGATTAATAACTGGAACGAAACGGCAAAGGAAAATAGAATTTTAAATGATTATTTGGTTAAAATAAAATCTCATACAAGCGAAGATTTACGCCAGTTAGATACCATTACTAGAGGAAGAAAACAAATCGCAGATTTATGCAAAAAGGCCAGAATGGCCATGTTAACCAATACAGAAGAAGAACATATTTACGTTATGATGGCAAGTGGTACTGCTTTTGCGGATTTTTTCTTTAAACCAAAAACTGTTGGTTACGAATCATTTAAAAATTCATCGTCATTTGTAAAAATTAACAATACCGTACTCGATTCTCTTTTAATTCAATATCATAACATTATACAAAATATTGCAGAAAATGAAAAGAGTTATAATGACTATATTCTAACTCAAGAAGCGCATATATCTAAAGAATTTGACAGAGGTTTAGTTCTGGCTGCAGCATTTATGTCTCAGGATACATTAGTAAAATTGGCCATACCAGAGTCAAGGTTTATGAAGACCTTTAAAGAATACTCATCACTTACGTCCTTTAGAAATGTTGTTAATCTTGCGGCTTTTCAATTTGATACGATGATAGATCAATATGCACAACTGCATGAAACAGGAAAAAACGTCATCAAAGAAATAGATGCTCTCACTGAAAAATGAGTTTACCATTCAATTAACGATCAAAACAAATAACAATTCATTCTCAGTTTCATTAAAATTCTATTACTAGTGCAAAATTTCAGCTGCATTAATAAAGAACAATAATCATTTCGAGTTTGATCTTCAAAAAACTAAATTTTTAGGCGTTTGGCAGTTTGATAGATTAGAGGCATAGAACCAAAAAGTATTAACTGGATGAACATTTATTATCAAAAAAAAATTAAAAAGTAGAGTCAAAAATTTATAGGTAAAATACCCTTTGTTATTTCCAATTCAATTTTTACTAGAATATCAAAGCAAGCATTTAATCTAAGAATAATTCGAAAAAGTAATAAAGATGAAAATATTTAAGTGTTTATTAAAATTTGTACTAGCCCTTATTGGTGTGATCGTAATAGCTGTAATTATTTCACTTTGGGTTGATTCACAAAATACCAGTTATTTAAAAATTGATAAGAATAAGTCAACATTTAATAATACTTATTTAATTATCAACGCCAATGTAATACCAATGAACCGCGATACAGTTTATGTGAGCAAAATGGTATACATCGAGAAAGGAGTGATTAAAAGAATTGCCGATTCAGTTCAGGTTGAAGGGGTTCAAATTTTTGACGCTAAAAATAAATATCTAATGCCCGGCCTTATTGATATGCATGTTCATGTCTGGGACAGGTATGAACTTGGACTCTACTTGTCAAAAGGAGTTACTTCGGTTAGAAATTTATGGGGTATGCCAATTCACTTACGTATTAAAAGTGATATTAAAAATGATGCCATTTTTTCTCCTTCATTTTTTACAACAGGTCCAAAACTTACGGGGTCAGAATTTATTGGTGATGATAATTTAAATCTAACAGACCCAAATGAAGCCAAACAAAAGGTAAGTTCATATAAAAACAGAGGTTTCGATTTTATTAAAACCTATTATGGATTAGATAAAGAGATCTTTGATGCGGTGATAGAACAGGCTAAAACTTCTGAGATAGATATTGTAGCACATCCTTCACAAAAAGTACCATTTTCATATCATTTACATCCGCAAATCAAATCTATTGAACACGCCGAAGAAATTGTACAGCAACCGCTGCAGTTTGACTTAGATACCTTAAAATTACGACCGATTATAGACTCGATTTCCAATTCAAGTCACACCCGGTATTGTCCTACAATTACGGTCTTCAACAATATCTATCAGATGATAATAAATGATTCCATTTTGGATTCAGAATCTTTAGGGTATATGAATCCGCTAATTAAAAAGGTTGATAGTAAAAATCAGTTTGATCGTTGGAACTATGCAAAACATAATGATTCCACTGTAAAAAATAGAATCAAGCGCCAACATGATTTTCACTTGGCCATTGTTAAAAAACTTCATGATTCAGGAGTACAAATAATTTGTGGAACAGATGCTGGAATAGGTGTCACCATACCTGGATATTCAATTCGCAAGGAATTACAATTTTATAAAGAAGCTGGACTCTCTAACTATGAGGTATTAAAAACAGCCACCGTTAACGCCGCTGCTACTCATGAAATAATGAATTCGGTAGGAACAGTAGAAGAAGGTAAAATGGCTAATTTACTTTTACTCGATCAAAACCCATTAACAACATTGTCCACGCTTGAAAATCCGAAATTTGTTTTTATTAAGGGACGTCAACTAGATAGAGGGACGCTGGACTTTTTTGATGAAAAGGCAAAGAATAGGAAGAATTTAATTGCTTCTGCTATAAGGTATTTGGAAAATTTTGTTTTTGAAAAATAAGACAAGCTCAAGAAATTTAAATAATTTAAATATTTAGTGTAATTCCAAAAGCTAAATTATGATATACTGATAAATAGTAAACTATGAATAAAAAGCAACTTAATACTTTGATCATCAGAATTCTGCTATTTGCAGGAACTGCTATATCATTATTCTTTGTACCTTGGATTTTAGTAAAAGCCTGGATTTTACCATTGCCCGATACAGTACAAGAACAAGTTAATGAGGCTATTGGTCACGGATTTGACGGCATGATTGTTTATGTTGACCAAACGGGAAAACCACCAGCCTTCTATGCAGGTGGATGGAAAGACCGTAAAAAGAAAATTCCAGCCGATCCAAAGTCATTGTTCAAAATTGCCAGTATTAGCAAGTTATATACAGCTGTCGCACTTACTAAAATGGTCAAAAGCCAAATGCTCTCATTTGATGATACCCTTGTTGATCACTTGCCAGAACTTGCAGGTAGAATAGAACATGCAGACAAAATTACGTTGAAAATGATGGTGCAACATAGGTCTGGTATTCCTAATTTTACCGATAACCCTACCTACTGGGAAAACGAAGAGGAAAATGGCCAGAATGCTCTTGATTTTGCTTTGGATTTACCAGCTAGTTTTAAGCCCAATGAAGGCTATGAATATTCGAACACAAATTATTTGTTACTGAGAAGGATAATGGACAACGTATTAGCATATAGCCATCATGCATATATAAAGGAGAAAATCCTAACTCCTCTAGAGCTAAAAAATACTTTCTTTTCGATCAGTGAAGTCCATTTGGATGATGTGATGAGTGGCTATTATGTGGGTTATGATGAAGATTTTAAAGCGCGTGATTATGGTATGCTGGCAACAGCACAAGATGCGGGTATATTCTTGAGAGCTTTAAACGATGGGACCGTATTTGATGAAGGTGAGCAGGACATCTACCCTTATGAATATAATCATGGTGGCTTGGTTGTTGGCTATCAGAGCCTCGCAGAATATCACGAAGATATTGATACTGTTGTTGTTCAATTTATAAATACCACTGATTTTAATGGCTACGAGTGGAATTTATCAGAGATTATTATTAATCGTATTGAGAAGATAATTAAATCAAATATGTAATTATAATATGAAAATTTTAGTAATAGGCGCAAGTGGAGCAACAGGTAGACATGTAGTACAACAACTTCTGCTTAAAGGGAACAATGTTAGAATCATTGTGCGCTCAAAAGAGAATTTACCTAGTGCATGGCATGAGGATGAAAATTTAAAAATTATTACCGCAAGCCTTTTAGAATTAAATGAAAATGAATTGCTTAAGTACACTTCTAATTGTGATGCAATTGCATCCTGTTTGGGCCATAATATAACTTTCAAAGGTATTTATGGAAAACCAAGAAAACTTGTGACAGATGCAACCAAGAGACTTTGCAAAGCCATTAAAAATAGTAAGCCCAAGAGCCCAGTCAAATACGTATTAATGAACACGTCTGGAAACAGCAATCGAGATTTAAACGAACCTATTTCATTTGCACAGAAATGTGTTATTAGTCTTCTTAGATTGTTGTTGCCACCACATGTAGATAATGAACAAGCAGCTGATTTTTTAAGAACTCAAATTGGGCAAAATGATAGGCATATAGAATGGGTGGCTGTTAGACCTGACGGCTTAATTAACCAAGATACAGTGACTGATTATGAGATTCATCAATCACCAATTAAAAGCGCTATTTTTAACGCTGGTAAAGTGAGCCGAATAAATGTAGCCCACTTTATGTCTAGTTTAATTACGGACAATACACTATGGACTAAATGGAAAGGTCAGATGCCTGTAATTTATTCAAAAACAATCATATCCAGTTAATTAGGAAATCAGAACCGTTTAAACCTGAGAAAGAGAATTCAAAAAAGTTTCATTAAAACGATATTTCCTAAACATATATTTTTTGAAAATAAGAACTGTCGAACTACTAGAATCCCCCGCTACCGCGCGAAATCGAAGATTCAGCGAAGCTAATCCTTTCGCGTGGTTTTTGATCTATTCTAGTACCAAAAAGAGTTAATTCAAATTTTTAGCTAAATATTCAACAGGTTTTCTTTTACCTGCATCAGAGTCAAAAAAAACGAAAATTACCTCGGGATTTAAACTTGTAAATATCTATTTTAGTAGCCATATAACGAGTTGCCAACCATTAGACAAAAATTGCGAATGATAGAATATTTCCAACTTCAATTTAAAATGATAAACAGGAAAATGATTGATTTTGGAATTCCACTTTTGATTGGATATACACTTTTGCCACTTGTTTTTATTTTGCTGTCTAATTACTTATTTGAAAAAACAGAATTTGCGAATTATGTTTATGGATTATTCGCATTAAGTTTTGTTTCAAAGTTAAGCGAACCTATCAGGAATGATTTTTTAAAATCTATATTTAATAAACACAAATACAAAAAATTAAGAGCAATAGAAAACCTTATCTATTGTTTGCCTTTTACTCTTTTTTTGATTTATAAAAACCAATTTGCGTTTTCTGTAATATTAAACTTATTTGTGATTCTAATCACCCTTTTCAATTTCAGTACAAATCTAAATGTTACATTCCCAACACCATTCAGCAAAAAACCATTTGAATTTACAGTTGGCTTTAGAAAGACTTTTTATGTTTTTCCAATAGCTTATTTTTTAACGTATATTTCAGTATCACTCGGAAATTTTAACCTTGGTGTTTTTTCTATGCTATTAGTTGGAATAACTTGTTTTTCTTATTATTCAAAAATAGAAAACGAATATTTTGTCTGGAATTACAATTTGTCGTCTAAAGAATTTTTATTGGAAAAAACGAAAACTTGCTTGATTTATTTTTCACTTTTAAGTGTGCCTATTATAGTTACTTTAGCTGTTTCTTTTTTTAATGAAATTGATATTTTAATTGTATTTTTTCTTTTGTCCTATGCTTATCTCACGACAATAATATTCGCTAAATATTCTTCTTTTCCAAACGAAATGAATATCTCTCAAGGAATTTTAATTGCTTTAAGTTTTATGTTCCCACCAATACTTGTAATATTTATTCCTCTTTTTTATTCTCAGTCCATTAAAAAACTAAATGCCATTTTAAATGATTAAAATTGAAAAATTATCTAAGTTTTATGGTAAAAAACAAGTTCTAAATTCAATAGATTTGGAATTTAAGAAAGGTAAAATATATGGAATAGTTGGAGAAAATGGAGCAGGAAAAACAACGCTATTTAGATGTATTTCAGGACTTGAAAATTATAAAGGAAATATCACATCTGACTATAATAAATTAAAAGACCATCTAGGACTTTTATTAACAGAACCGTTCTTCTTCTCTAAAATTACTGGAAAAGAATATATACGACTACTTGCCAACGCAAGACAAAAGAAACTAACTAATATTGAGGACAAAAACATATTTGATTTACCGCTAAATCAATATGCTTCAACCTACTCTACTGGAATGAAGAAAAAATTGGCTTTAACTGCCATTCTTTTACAGGAAAATAATGTCTTTATTCTGGACGAGCCTTTTAATGGTGTTGATATACAAAGTAATTTAATCATAACGGAAATATTAAAAAGATTTAAAAAATTAGAGAAAACAGTAATTATTTCATCTCATATATTTTCAACTTTAGCGAATACTTGTGATGAAATTTATTTAATGAAAAACGGAGAAATTATAAAAAAAGTAGAACAAGTAGATTTTAACAAGCTTGAAAATGAAATGAAAGAATTTACAGTCGGAAATAGAATTGACAAACTTGAATTGAAATAAATAACCCCCTAGCTACCGCGCGAAATCGAAGATTCAGCGAAGCTAATCCTTTCGCGTGGTTTTTGATCTATTCTAGTACCAAAAAGAGTTCATTCAAATTTTTCGCTAAATATTCAATAGGTCTTCTTTTACCTGCAACAGAGTCAAAATAAAGAATAATTTCCCGGGATCTTACTTGTAAAAGTTTATTTTAGTGCACATATATCGAGCTGTGCTTCATCCCGAGTGCTCGGGACAAACCACTAACCAATGATATTGCTAAAATGCAGTTTTGCCCAGCAAAACCAAACGTCTGGCAGACGTTTGATGGAGGCACCCGCGATAGCGGAAAACAATTATGATGTTAAGATAGCCGCTTGCGGACTTATGAAAAATAAAAATATTAAGTATGATCAAGTTCTTCAGACATATCAGACAAAACTTGCTGATGGAAAATAAAACAGGAAAATACCTGAAATATGCTATTGGTGAGATTCTTCTGGTGATTATCGGAATCCTTATAGCGGTATCTATTAATGGTTGGAATGAAGACCGAAAGCTAAAAAAAGCAGAGCAGTCTATTCTCAAAGACCTTAAACAAGAAATGATAATAAATAAGAAAGCTTTGGAATTCGCAATTGAGGAAAACGAAAAATCCTTTCAAACCGCAATAGAAATGAGAGCGCTTTTTAGAGACCGAGCAGCTTTTGATAAAATGTCAGATAGTCTGTTTTTTGAATCATTCAGAAAATTGAATTGGAACGTCACTTATGATTCGCAAAATGGGATACTTAATTCTATAATCTCTTCAGGACAAATCAATCATCTTTCTAATAAGGAACTAAAATATTTACTCGCATCTCTAAAGGAATTGACAATAGATGCTATAGAAAATACACGAAAAATTGAAGCCCAAAGAGATGATTTGATTAAATCAGCTTGGACTAATGCCATGATTATTAAAGATGGAAAAAATGTAGGATTAAATGTGAAATCAATGTATGAGAATCCAGAATTTAGATGGGCAACGAACCATCTTTTTTATTTTCAACGTAAAGATGGATTAAAAGAAGAAAAAGAGCTAGCCGCAACTTTAGAGAATATTATTGAACTTATTAATGAAAATATTATTAAATAACGAAAGCACAACAAAGAACTGAGTTAAAAAACAAGTTCTTTTAGTTCAATTTTGACACATAATTTTCATGATAGGACAACCCACTTTTTGCAATGGCAAAAGCCTGTCTAATCAATTTGTTCACCACAGCTATCAAAGCTAGCTTTTTGCTCTTTCCCTGTGCCACAATACGTTCATAGATTTGTCTGCAGGCCTTGTTGTACTTGCATGCTGAAAAAGCACACAGAAATAACAGATTTCTAAGTTTTTGGTTACCCATCTTACTGATTCTGCTCCTTCCCCTGACACTGCTTCCGGATTTACGGATGGTAGGCGTTGTGCCTGCAAAGCTGCACAGTTGTGATGCTGTCTCAAACTTGGTGAAACCATCGGTGAGAACTATCAATAATGCTGCTGTTTTGTCGCCCAGTCCCGGGATGCTTTTTAGGTGACAAAGCTGTTGTTGGTGCTCTTGTTTGACCATGGACAACAAGCGCTCCTCTAGGGTCTTTATCTCTTTGTCCAGGGCTTTTCTCGACCTCACCAAGGATCGGTAGACTGCTTGTGAAGGTATACCTAAGGCCTGCTCCCCATGGATCTTGTTCTTCAATTGGGTTCGCTGTTTGAGGTAAAGCTCTAAAAGCCTAAGAAGCTGCAAACATTCTGCTTGATTTTTGTCCTTACCTGTATAAAGCGGAACTTGGTTCTGCCCAGCATACTCGCAAATGGCCTTGGCATCGCTCTTGTCGGTCTTGATCCTAGACAGACGCATCTGGATAAACCGTTTTACCGATAAAGGGTTCACCACAGAAACAGGCTTCCCAAGATTATATAAATACTGGGCCAAACAATAGTGATAGTAGCCTGTGGCCTCCATCACTACCAGTGCAGAGCCTTCCATGTCCTTGACAAACTGCTTAAAACCTTTCAGGCTATTGGAATATTGCTTATAAAAGCCTGTAGAGCTGACAACATCAAAGACTTCCTTGCTAATGTCTACACCATAAATTTCATTATATTTACTCATAACAACTGAATTTTGGAAAGGACAGGCTACTTGGGTATCAACAACTTTAAAACGAGTT
>Ga0316195_10000690_pt1 | contig 14091 bp, 16 predicted proteins | sample Phised1_MG_FD_204937 | JGI IMG/M metagenome (GOLD analysis project Ga0316195, IMG submission 204937) | Coastal sediment microbial communities from Maine, United States - Phippsburg sediment 1 | ecosystem: Environmental > Aquatic > Marine > Coastal > Sediment | place: USA: Maine | collected... | reverse complement strand
TAGGGGCACGCGCGCTCGTCGATAATCGCGGGCCAGGCTCCAATGCCGGCAAGGATTTCTGCAGAGCCCGGGGCGATTGCAGAAACTCTCAAGGAAGTTTCGTTGCCGACATCGAAAACCGGGCGTTGCCCGGAATCAAGCAACGTAATGCTCAGATCGTCGTTTCTTGCAAGCAAACCGGCCACAGCGAGGCCAACCATTCCACCGCCGACGATCGTGATGTCATAGCGGCGCTTCATTCAAGCGGCACTCCGCGGGAGAGCCTGGGCAGCCGGCCAGCCAGGCCCATGGTGTGTTTGGCAAAAGCTTTCCGGACTCCCGGTACCAGGTCAAATCCTAGCATGCCGATATTGCGCAGCGTGCGCACGCCTGGTCGCCGGTCGCGGAACAGCCGCACGAGGCCGTCGGTAAACCACACCAGTTTTTCCTGGTCCGCTTTGCGCCATGCGGTATACGATTCCAATATCGATGCCCTTCCACAATCCAGGCCGAATTGCGTTCGCCCATCACCAATACAATCACAAAGTGCGGCAACGTCACGCATGCCAAGGTTAAAACCCTGCGCGGCGACCGGATGAAGTCCGTGTGCGGCATTCCCCACAACAACGCTGCGTCGCGATACCAGCGAGTTGGTTTTGCTCAGGCTGAGTGGATACGCAGCACGTTTGCCTACCCTGGAGAACGTTCCAAGCCGGTAACCGAAGGCTTCCTGTATTTGTGCGGTGAATTCATCGTCGGACAGCTGCAGAAGTTCATTCGCACGCTCCGGCGGCAGGATCCAGACGAAAGCGGCGCGATCATCGGCGACCGGCAGGATGGCGATCGGACCTTCTTCTGTAAATCGCTCGTAGGCCCGGTTCTGTGGCGCTTTTTGCGGAAGCAGATTGCCTATAACGGCCCACTGTTGATACTCGATGCGGCGGGCACTGATGCCGATCATTTCACGCACGGCGGAATTCGCGCCATCGGCAGCGACCAGCAACTTGCCGGTTAATTGACGCGAACCCGTTTCTTCCTCAACGGTCACCTCGGCGTACTGGTCGGTGAGCGACACCGCCGTGATCTTACCCGGACAAATGACGTCGAGCTTGTCCACTGTCGCCAGTGAATCCTGGAGTACCTGGCCCAGGACGCGATTTATGACAACATAGCCTAACGCTTCGACCTTTTGCTCTTTTGCATCGATATGCGAAAAACCGAAGCGGCCTTTTTCAGACACATGGATAGATTTGATCGGCGTCGCGGCAGCAACAATCTGTGGCCACAGGCCCATGGCCGCAAACATTCGCTGACTGCTTCGCGATAGCGCCGTTGAGCGATCGTCAAAGCTCGGCTGCTGTGCCGCGCTGCGAGCGACGGCTTCCACAATAGCGACGCGCAAATTCAGCGGCGCCAACGCCAACGCCAGGCTGGTACCAATCATGCCGCCACCGGCAATGATGATGTCGTAGTCCGACTGTGACGCGTCGAATTTGGACATATTCACGCCGCCATCAGCTTCTCAATTTCGTCGGGGTCTTTGGCAAGGCCCTTGCTGAGAACGTCAGGACCGCTATTGGTTACGGCAACATCGTCTTCTATGCGAACGCCGATATTGCGCCATTTCGCCGGTACCTTGCGATTGGCTGATATATAAATCCCGGGTTCGACCGTCGTCACCATGCCCGGTTCGAGGAAACGCCATTCGTCACCGACCTTGTAGTCACCGACGTCGTGAACGTCCATGCCAAGCCAATGCCCGGTGCGGTGCATGAAGAACTCGCGATAGGCGCCGTCCCTGATCAGTCGCGCCACCGTCCCGTCCAGCAGGCCAATTTTTTTCAGCCCCTTTGTGATCACGCGAACCGCTGCGTCATGTGGATCATTCCAGTGATTTCCCACTTTGGTGCGCTCGATCGCCGCCAGTTGAGCTTCAAGAACAATTTCGTACACAGCGCGTTGTTCGGCGGTGAAACGGCCACTTACCGGTATCGTGCGAGTTATGTCCGAAGCGTAGTAGTCGATTTCGCAACCCGCATCGATCAACAACAGGTCACCGTCCTTAAGTTGCGCGTTATTGCTTACATAGTGCAATGTGCAGGCATTCGGGCCGGTGCCAACAATGGGCGCATAGGAATTTGTCGCGTTGTGGCGGCGGAATTCATAGATGTACTCGGCCTCAACCTCGTATTCAAAAAGACCGGGACGAACATGAGTCATCGCGCGCGTGTGTGCGCCAACGGCGACCTTTGCCGCTCTGCGCATCGCCGATATCTCCGCCCTGCTCTTATACAAGCGCATGTCATGCAGGATGTGATCAAGAGCAACAAATTCATGCGGGGTATGGATGCCCGATGATTCCCGATTCTTGAGCGACTTGACCCAACCTGTGATCCGATGATCAAAATCGGCGTACGCACCCATTGTGTAATAGAGGCGATTCCTCGTTTCGAGGATTCCCGAAAGAATGTCATCGATGTCGTCGATTGGAAACGCATCATCAGCCCCGAAATGCTCGACGACACCCTCGGGACCGGCCCGCGAACCGTCCCACTGCTCCTTTAGCTTGTCACGCTCCCGGCAAAACAGAATATATTCGCCATTGGCGCGACCGGGCGCGAGGATTGCGACAGAATCCGGTTCCGCAAATCCTGTCAAATAATAGAAGTCGCTGTCCTGGCGGTAGCGATATTCGACATCCCGGCTGCGGGTTCTCACGGGGGCGCTCGGCAGGATAGCGATGCCATCCTCCCCCAGCATTCGCATCAGTGTCTTGCGGCGTTTCACAAACTCATTGCTGTTCATTAAATAGGGACTCGAATTAACTGGTTAGTGAAGGGTATCCGTTTCACGAGGTAGTACATCTTCCGTGGCGGGGCGAAAATCAGCCAATTCCTCATAAGCCAGCTGGGCCGCAATCCGCAAATATTCCACCAGCTCAACGTAGGCCGCTTCTTCAACTTCATCGTCTTCCTCGTCACTGGCCATCGCCCTCGTGATTTGCAACATATCCTTGATGACGTCATCAAGGGGTGCGCCAGACAGCCGTTTCTTCAGCTCTTCACTGTGTTTCTCCGAAACCAGGCCATGCAGGAAGCCCTCGCACCACTGACCCATCGCTTCAGCGCGGACCGCAGTTGACTCCTGGTCATCCGGCAGCAAGAGCTCGAATTCGGACTGGCGTTCGACCAGCTGGCGCCAGGTTTGAGCGCACATGGCATCCAGCATCGCCTCACATTCACGGTGCAGCGCATTCCGCGGATCCACCTGGTCGAGCACTTGCGCAATTCCGAGCGTCGCCCCCGCCGCTCCGGACACGACAAGCCGTCCGCACAAATACCCCTGGGCCTGGCCTGCGTTCCAGCTCGAACCACAGCGCTCCAGCGCTGCATCGAGTTCATGATAGTCGGTGGCTTGATCCGTCATTGCTGCTCAAACTTATTCCGTTTTGCCGGGGCGGAATGATCCCATGGAATGCGCTTTCTGGCCACGCAAAAGGCCGGATCCGCATCATTCGAGATTGATTCTGGTCGTTGGCAGTTCTATATTGCACGCATGGCCGACGATACTAGTGCAATGTTTGAAAATGAACTGAAAAGACTGGAGAAGCGTCTCGACGCTCTCGTTCAGGTCTGCGACCAGCTGCAGGACGAAAACCGCTCCCTGAGGCAACGCCAGGACAGCCTGACCGCGGAACGTGCCACGCTCCTGCAGAAAAACGAACAGGTTCGGGCGAGGGTCGAGGCAATGATCGGGCGCCTGAAAGCGATGGAACAGGGAGGCTGACCGGATTTGACCGGACACCGGAGTACCACCGGTAACCTCATGTTCCATCCCGCTCGCTACACTAATTATTTCTAACCCCGCGTGCCGCGCATAGCAATTGCGCGGGCAGTTACGGAGCACCTCAAATGACAGACATGTATGCCCACGTCAGCGTTCGTATTCTGGAAAAGGAATACCAGGTTGCCTGCCCGGCCAGCGAACGGACTGATTTGCTTGACTCCGCCGAAATGCTCAATGCGAAAATGCGCGAGATTCGCGATAGCGGCAAAGTTGTCGGACTGGACCGGATAGCCGTGATGGCGGCACTGAACATGGCCAACGAATTGCTGCAATCCCGGGCAAAAGATGAAGTGCTGAAAACAACCCTCGCGCCGCGGCTCCGGGTTCTCAATGAGCGTGTCGACGCCGTCCTCGGCAATCAGCAACTGGAATTGTCGACAGGAAACTAGGCCGCAGATGCGGTAAGCTTGACCTTGGCGTCTCCTGCGGTGTTCGATGCCGACCTGGAAACCTTTCGACCCTAACTTTTTAACCCGGGGTCGTGTTCTGTCGGCAGCATATGTGCAGTACCACCTCGGTGGAAAGCCTGTTGCTGTCACGGCTGACCCCACTTGTTGCTCTGGTTCGAGAGCGACGGTCGGTAACGGCACAGGCGGGAGGCGTCTTTCTTTTTTTCAATCCGCGACGATTTGTCATACATGACTCGTTTACGAATCTTCGATCCGTTCTTCGATAACAAACCCCATGCAAAATGATGCGCGAAGATTTGGCCTCCAATCGAGATCCGCATTGAGTGTTCCTGAACGCGAAATCGCATCCGAAAAAATTGCCGAAAAAGTAATTCACTCGCCCTGGTTTCGAAAGGCTCGCACCATCGGCTGCTATCTACCCACACCGGCAGAGGTGGACACCCGGCTGATAATTGCGCGCGCATGGCGTATGAAAAAGCGCATTTTTGTCCCAGTTCTAAAAAAAAATCAGCGGATGATTTTTCAGGAAATCGGTCCCGAAACGGACCTGCTGCTCAATCGATTCGGAATTTATGAACCCAAAAACGGCGATTGCATCCCGGCCAGGGATCTCGACATAGTCATTACGCCGGTGGTTGCCTTTGACGACTCGAATAACCGAATCGGAATGGGCGGCGGCTACTATGATCGTGCTTTTTCGTTCCTCCAGCATCGAAAATTCGCTTTCCGGCCCCGCCTGATTGGCGTCGCCTTTGCTTGCCAAAAAGTCGAGCAGATAGCGCCAAACCCTTGGGATATACGGCTTTTCGCCACATTTACGGAAGTAGCCACGGCTGAACGGCGTTAAAAACTGCGCTGCAAAACGCTGGCCGGCGCAATTCAGGCGTAACCGCCAAATACGTCGTCGTCATGCTGGCTGGTAACCTTTCAAGACCGATTTTTTTTCGGCTCGCTGACTCGACGCCGATAAAATTTTTGCGACCGCCGGCAAAAATTTGCCGCAATCGTTTTTGCGAATCGGGAACCGTCCAGGATTTGTCACAAAACTTTGGCTAACTGCAGGATTTTCGTAGTGTTAACGGCGTCACGTTACATGCTGGATTTTTAGACTTTGTTGTATATACTCAGCCCCGGGTACCCGACACGGAGAAAATATGATGGCTACCAAAAAGAAGTCTAGCAAGAAAGTAAGCAAGAAGAAGGCAACAAAGAAGAAAGCAGCTCCTAAACGGAAAGTTGCCAAGCGCGCAGCGAAGAAGAAAGTCGCCAAGCGCAAGACGAAGAAAAAGGCTGCTAAAAAGAAGGCTACAAAGAAGAAGGCCACAAAGAAGAAAGCTAAGAAAAAGGCAACAAAGAAGAAAGCTACAAAGAAAAAGGCAACAAAGCGCAAGGCTAAGAAGAAGACAGCCAAGCGTAAGACGAAGAAGAAGGCATCAAAGAAAAAGTAGGACCGATGCCGCAAGTAGTCTGATGCCCTTTGGGCTGGGAGAAGTTGGCCTTCTTCCAAGACAAGAAACATGCCCGCTTCGGCGGGCATGTTTCGTTTTGCAGGTCTGATTTCTGCTAAGCTCTTGGCCCACACAGATTGCCCGGACAACCATGGATCAGAAAAGTAAAAAACTGCTGGCCGCCAAGGCTTCACTGGAATACATCCCCCAGGGCGCAACTCTGGGTGTTGGCACCGGGTCGACGGTTAACGAACTGATCGACCTGCTACCCTCGATCAGTGATCGGATCGACGCGATTGTTTCCAGTTCCAGGGCTACAACCGAGCGCCTCGAAAAACTGGGTTTCGAAGTATCGACACTCAATGCGGTTGGCGATGTGGACGTCTACATCGACGGTGCCGACGAAGCAACCAAGCATATGCACTTGATCAAGGGCGGGGGTGGAGCGCTGACTCGCGAGAAAGTCATCGCCGGGGCCTCGCGCAAGTTTGTCTGCATCATCGACGACAGTAAGTTGGTCGGCATGCTGGGAACATTTCCTCTGCCGGTCGAAGTCATTCCGATGGCGCAGTCCTTTGCTGCCCGTCGGATGGTCAAGATGCGTGGCCAGCCTATCTGGCGGGAAAACTTTGTAACCGATAACGGAAACCATATTCTTGATGTCCACAATCTCCAGATCAGCAATCCGCTGGAAATGGAGACCCGGATTAATCAGATTCCCGGCGTCGTCACGGTTGGTATTTTCGCTCACCGACCAGCCGATGTGCTGATCGTGGCCAGCGAGACCGGAGTCAGGGTTACCGGGAACTAGCAAGAACTGGCGCAGATTGTGGCGTATGCAAGAGCCAGCTGGCTGAAGCCGCTACTTTCGTCGCAAAAGACTCGCTGCAAGAGCAGTCCTGTTACCGGCTGCCGCGCAGGACTATCGCGCCGCTTCGCAGTCGTGAAGGCGGCAACCGCATCCGCTCCGGGCACAAACCGCAATCCGCTGATTCCAATCTCTGAAATTAAAAAGGCCGCCTGGTCAGGCGGCCTTTGGTAGTTGGCTGGGGGACAAGGATTCGAACCTTGGTTGGCGGAGTCAGAGTCCGCAGTCCTACCACTAGACGATCCCCCAATTCTCCAAAAATCCTGCGAACGCGACGACAGTCAGCAAAATTGGTGCAATCTCGATCGCCTGGAAATCAGCAGCTCAATACTTGCCTGGCCCCCGGTCGCCTTCGCGCCATCTCGCAGCGCAACAGCAACCAGACGATTCTCGCGGCGAGATTAGCGTTTCGAGTACTGGGTTGCGCGACGAGCTTTGCGAAGACCGACCTTCTTGCGTTCGACTTCACGTGCATCGCGAGTAACAAACCCTGCTTTGCGGAGCTGTGGGCGCAATGCTTCGTCATAGGCCATCAGCGCACGCGTCAGCCCATGGCGAATCGCACCTGCCTGGCCGGTCGTACCGCCACCGCTGACAGTGACGTGGACGTCGAATTTGTCCGACATTTCCAGCAGCTCAAGCGGCTGGCGCACGATCATGCGCGCCGTTTGCCGACCAAAAAACCGATCAAGGGAACGATCGTTGACCGTGATTTCGCCTGAACCATTTTTCAGAAATACTCGCGCCGTTGACGTCTTGCGTCGTCCGGTGCCATAAAAATGCGCTTCACTCATACTTGTTGCCTCTGTCCCGGTGCCGACTGCACTCAGGCGTTAATTTCCAGTGGAATCGGCTGCTGAGCCTCGTGATTGTGCTCAGGTCCCGCAAACACGCGTAGCTTGGAGAACATCTTACGACCGAGGGGGTTACGCGGCAGCATACCCTTAACGGCGAATTGCAGAGCCCGCTCCGGCGTCTCCTTTAACAGTTTCTCCAACGGTACTGACTTCAGGCTGCCAATGTATCCGGTATGCCGGTGATACATCTTGTCCTTCATTTTATTGCCGGTAACCCGAATCTTCTTCGCGTTGACCACAACAATATAGTCGCCGGTATCGACGTGGGGCGTGTATTCAGGCTTGTGCTTGCCACGTAAACGACGGGCTATTTCGGTAGAAAGTCGTCCGAGGGTCTTGTTGGTAGCGTCTACCACGAACCAATCGCGGCGTACTTCTTCCGGCTTGGCAGAAAACGTATTCATGATCTTGTTATCCAGTTGGAAACCCGCTTTTCTTCGGTTCGGGTTCAAAAAACGACCTTTCCGGCCGCAGATCCTGGCCCGGGCAGGCGCAAGAATACACAGCCCCGGCGAAAGGCGCGAAATTCTACTTGACGGAATGCCGCATTGCAAACTATGCGGGAGATTTTCGGCAGTTTTTCGCCTTCCAAATCCCGCTCAAATTGTGCTTTATTATCAATACCTTGCGATGACCCGCTCCACCTCGCCCGTGGCCGCGGTCGCTTTTCGTCATGGACGTGAAAATCATGGTTATAATCGCGCCCATGCAAGACCGACAGCTTACACCATTCGATCGTCTCCTGGCCGCCGTTGATTCGTCGCTCAGAACGATCAGTTCGGCCCCCACCCGTGCGACCCGATCGAACCCGGCCGCCGGAATTGACGAAGGGACCCTGACTGCTGACGAAAAAGCGCATGCCGCTGGCCTGATGCGGGTCAATCACGCTGGAGAAATTGCGGCACAGGGACTTTACCAGGGCCATGCGGCGGTCGCCCGCGATCCTGCTGTCGAAAATCAGATGAAAAAGGCGGCGGACGAGGAACTGGACCATCTGGCCTGGTGTGAGGAGCGTTTGGCCGAGTTGGGTTCTGGTCCCAGCGCATTGCGGCCGCTCTGGTACGCCGGTGCCTTTGCAATGGGTGCCGCCAGCGGTGTACTTGGCGACAAATGGTCGCTCGGCTTTATCGAAGAAACGGAACGCCAGGTGTCCGATCACCTGAGTGGGCACCTGGAGCGACTTCCGGATGGCGATCTAAGAAGCCGCGCAATTGTTTCGCAAATGCGTGATGAAGAGGAAGTGCATGGCGCAAATGCCGGTGCAGCGGGCGCGGCGCCGCTACCTACCCCAATTCGCGAACTGATGCGCGCCGTAGCGCGGGTGATGACTGGCACCGCCTACCGTTTTTGACATCGCTGGTTTCCATGCGCCCCATTCAATATAATTCCCAGAAGTCTCGTTTGAGCGATAATTCAAATGAAATTACGGACTTAGCTTGCTCTTAGCGGCTGTCTGTATTAAAAGAATGAGCGTAACTTCGTCGAGGGCAACGAAATGCAGACAACTGCCAAGAATATCAGTGATGTTCCGGCTATAAACCGATTCCTGAGCTACTGCCGCGTGCGGACAGTTCCTTCCAAAACAGTCATGATCCACGCTGGCGATCTACCCGACGTGCTTTACTACATCGTCGACGGCTCCGTTGAGGTGATGATCGAGGACGAGGACGGCAATGAAATGGTTCTTGCCTACCTTAACAAGGGCCAGTTTTTCGGCGAAATGGGGCTTTTCTATGAGCAACCCATCAGAAGTGCCTGGGTACGCACCCGGACCGAGTGCGAAATCGCCGAGATGACCTACCCTCGATTCCGCCAGATCGCAAGCGAAAGCCCGGGGCTGGTCTTCGAGCTCGCCACTCAGCTCGCTACGCGACTGGATCGCACAAACCGGAAGCTCGGGGATCTTGCTTTCGTCGACGTTACCGGTCGTGTGGCGCATGCGATTATGGATCTGTGCAATGAGCCGGACGCGATGACGCATCCTGATGGCATGCAAATCAAGGTCAGCCGCCAGGAACTCAGTCGCCTCGTTGGCTGTTCGCGGGAAATGGCCGGGCGCGTGTTGAAAGTCCTTGAGGATCAGGGCCTGGTATCGGCCAGCGGCAAGACCATTGTGGTTTTTGGCGCGAGGCCCAATCGAAAGATCTGACCGGCTCGCGACGATCGCGCGCTCTGCCAGTTAGCCGCCGCGCCCGGGTGAACTGCCACCATTAAGGGCAGCGCCAGCATCACACTGCGGCTACCGCGTTACGAGTCGCCGCGCCACGCAAAGCCCCCTATCGGCAAGCCGCTGAAATTTCCGACTTCATTTTCGCGATGGTCTTGGCGTAATCATCGCTGCCAAATATTGCTGACCCCGCCACAAAGGTATCTGCGCCCGCTGCCGCTATCTGTCCGATATTGTCCGTCTTGACGCCGCCGTCTACTTCCAGGCGGATATCGCGACCGCTGGCATCGATAAGCCGTCGAGCCTGCTGCAGTTTTCCCAAAGCAGACTCAATAAATTTCTGGCCACCAAACCCTGGATTGACGGACATCAGCAAGACCATGTCGAGGTCGTGGATGACATGCTCCAGCCAGTTCAGTGGCGTTGCCGGATTAAACACGAGGCCCGCCTTGCAGCCACACTCGTGGATTAGCCCGATGGTGCGATGCACGTGCGTGCTCGCTTCCGGGTGAAAGGTAATGTAGCTCGCGCCAGCCCGCGCGAAATCCGGGATGATACGGTCAACCGGTTCAACCATAAGGTGTACATCGATGGGCGCCGCGATGCCGTAGTTCCTGAGCGCCTCGCAAATCATCGGACCGATCGTCAGGTTCGGCACGAAATGGTTGTCCATGACGTCAAAATGCACGATGTCTGCGCCGGCATCGAGCACGGCGGCAACGTCCTCACCGAGGCGCGCGAAGTCCGCGGAAAGGATGGATGGCGCGATCAATGGTTCCACAAGATTTCCTCGCAATTTTTCCTGGCAACTTTAACAGATTGGCGATTTTCGATTAGCGAATACTTCGGCGCGCTTTGAGCATTTCGTAGGCGCCTCGCACTTCTCGCGTGCGCCGCTCCGCCTCTGCGATGGCAGCGGCATCCGGATTGTCGGACACAAGTTTGTCGGGGTGATTCCTGTTCATGAGCCGACGGTAGGCTTTCTTTATTTCCTCATTTGAGGTCGACTTGTCGATTCCCAGCGTCTTGTAGGCAGCAGCCTCGCGCCGTGAATCGGCATCGCCGGCTGCTGACCGCCGAAAGCTGCGCTGCGCGCGTAACATGGCTTCCAGCTGTGCCAGCTCAACCCGACCGATTTCGAGTTCGGTGCAAACCGTCCAGAGCATCGCGCGTTCGCGTTGGTGCAATGCAGGTTTCGACAACGCCACCTCGAGAAGCAAGCGCACGAACAACGATCGATTCTCAGCCGAGCGCGCACCCTTGTCGCGCAGTGCGCGGACGGTAGAACGCAGGGGAAACGACGATACCTTACCCTCTTCAAACCAGCTCATCGCCTGCCGAACCGCTACGGGACCCAGGCCCAATTGATGCATCAGTGCCCGCGACGCACGAATTTCTTCTTCAGATACCCTACCATCTGCTTTCGCAATATGGCCGACAACGAGGAACAGGGCCTTGACGAATTCATCCGGAAGCGCTTCAAGGCGGCCATTCGACACGTCGGGTCCGAATTTCCGGAATTTGGCAGCATAGCCCCGATCGAACTGGTGGCCGAGAATCGCGCCGAGCAGCATTATCCAGGGCTGGCCGGTTGCAAGACCGGCCAACGTCCCCGCGACCTTACCCCAGTAAGGCATTTGTTACCGCCCCAGAAAATGGCCATGCATTCATTCCGCAATGCTAACCGCAGTCAACGGATATTCCCATCCCGCTGACTTGCGCAGTCGCTGTGGAACGGCCATCATCGACGCGACCTTCACTGTGTGTATTTCTCATGAACGACACTGACGCACTATTTGAATCCGCCATCCCCGGACTCCCTATCATTGGTCGTGGCAAAGTCCGTGACATTTACAGCGTTGACGACGATCACTTGCTGATCGTGACCACGGACCGTTTGTCCGCCTACGACGTGATCATGCCGGACCCTGTGCCTGGCAAGGGACGGGTGCTGACGCAACTATCAAACTTCTGGTTTCGCATGATGGAGGATCTCATCCCAAACCACCTGACGAACATCAGCCTTTCCGCCGTGATCAACGATCCGTTGCTGGCTGAGTCGCTGGCATCGCGCGCTATCGTTGTAAAGCGACTTAAGCCGCTTCCCATTGAGGCCGTGGTGCGAGGCTACCTCATCGGCTCTGGGTGGCGCGACTACCTCGAGACGGGCGCAATATGCGGTATCCCTCTCCCGTCGGGGCTTCCACAGGCGTCGCGACTCCCGGAAACGATTTTTACGCCGGCGACCAAAGCGGAGGCCGGCGATCACGACGAAAACATCAGCTTTGAGAAGGTTGCCTCGCTAATCGGCACGGACCTTGCCGATAGAGTGCGTGACATGAGCAAGAAGATTTACGAACGTGCCGCGGCATTCGCGCTGGACCGCGGCATTATCATTGCTGACACGAAATTCGAGTTCGGACTGGACGACGAAGGCGACCTGTACATCATCGACGAAGTGCTGACGCCTGATTCATCACGTTTCTGGCCTCTCGCCGAGTACTCGACCGGCATTAGCCCACCCAGTTTCGACAAGCAATTCGTGCGCGACTACCTGGACACGCTGGACTGGGATAAAACGGCACCCGGGCCGGACCTGCCGGCTGATGTTTTGACCCGTACCAGTGAAAAGTACCGCGAGGCACTCAGAATTCTGACAAGCTGAAACCGATGTACGGCGCGTTTCAAACCTGGATCACGATTCGCGGAGCCCGCGCGATGTACAATGAACACCCTGCAGACAGACCGGCGGTCCTGCGTTGATCAAATCGTTAGAAAATTATCTGCAAAACATCATCTGGAGCGACCAGCTAAGCAAGGTCGGTGCGCCGGGCCACGTACTGGCGATTATCCTGCGTTACCTGTACGCGATGATTCGCGATTTTTTCTCCGGCGGACTTACGATGCGTGCCATGAGCCTCGTCTACACGACGCTCTTGTCAATTGTACCCCTGCTCGCATTCAGTTTCGCAATCCTCAAGGGCTTTGGCATTTTCAAGCAACTTGAACCTTACCTTGACACTTTGCTTGAGCCACTTGGACCTCAGGGCGAACAAATTGCGGACCAGTTACTTGCCCTTGTAGACAACGTCAAGGGCTCGGTGCTGGGTGGTGTCGGCCTCGCTTTTTTCCTTTACACGGCCATCAGCACCGTGCAAAAAGTTGAAGAGAGTTTCAATTACACCTGGTACGTCACCAAGCCACGAAGCTTTTCACGCCGTTTCACCGAGTACCTTATAGTCCTCCTGGTCGGCCCGCTGTTGATGGTTACCGCCATTGGAATGCTGACCAGCGTCCAGAGCAATACCATCGTCCAATGGTTGATGTCAAACGATGCCCTGGGCCCCATTTTCGTTCTGGTCGGCAAGCTTATGCCCTACTTGCTGATTTCGGGCGTATTCACGTTCCTGTATATGTTCATGCCCAATGCGACGGTCAATTTCAGCTCGGCGCTCGTCGGTGGAATTGCGGGCGGATTCATGTGGGCAACGGTGGGCGCCATTTTTACGTCGTTTATTTTATATGCCTCCCGCACGCTGCAAATTTACGCGGGATTTGCCGTCGTGATTACGACGCTGATCTGGCTGTACCTGAATTGGCTGATACTGCTGATTGGTGCGCAACTTGCTTTCTATCATCAGCGACCGGCATTTCTGCGCCTGGGCCGGCAGGAACCCCGGCTGTCCAATTCGATGCGCGAGCGAATTGCCCTGAACATCATGTTCGAGGTTGGGAAGGCATTTCGCAACAAGGGCGAAATGGTCACAGCAAGCGATATTAGCGGGCGCATCGACATTCCTTCGCTCGCGCTGTCACCGATCATCAGCGCGCTGGAAGAGGTCGGGTTGCTGAAATCGACCGAAAATGAAGAATTGCTGCCCGGCCTGGAGATGTCCCGAATCGGCTTGAGCGAGGTATTGAGCGTCGTCAGGTCAGTTGGCGAGACAGGCTCGCATCGCGAGCCCAGGTGGACTGCTACCGTGAACGCGCTCGGCGACGATCTTGATGCAGCGATCGATCAGGTTGTTGCAAGGCAAACACTGGCAGATCTGCTTGACGAGTACGAAAGCAAAACGGCAGCAAAATAATTAGCTGCCTGCGATCTTCATCTCGCTGATCAGTATCGAGCCGCAGCGGATTCCGCCACGAAGGTCCTGATCGTTGCCAATGGCAACAATTCGCTGATAAAGATCCCGCAGGTTTCCCGCAATTGTTATTTCATGCACGGGATACGCGATCTGTCCGTTTTCGACCCAGTAGCCAACTGCGCCCCTGGAATAGTCGCCGGTTACGGCGTTGACACCGTGACCAATGAGTTCATTAACGAGGAGTCCGTTGTTCATTTCTTTCAAAAGCGAAGACAGTCCGTCCGCGTTGCCCGCCACGAGAAGATTGTGAGCGCCACCCGCGTTGCCGGTACTCTCCAGTCCAAGGCGTCGCGCGGAATACGAACTCAGGATATAGCCCTGCAATACCCCGTCTGAAACGATGTCACGATCATTGGTCGCGACACCCT
>Ga0316195_10000689_pt1 | contig 14092 bp, 8 predicted proteins | sample Phised1_MG_FD_204937 | JGI IMG/M metagenome (GOLD analysis project Ga0316195, IMG submission 204937) | Coastal sediment microbial communities from Maine, United States - Phippsburg sediment 1 | ecosystem: Environmental > Aquatic > Marine > Coastal > Sediment | place: USA: Maine | collected... | reverse complement strand
TCGGCGGTCAGGCCCATCATGTTGGAGGCCTTGGCATATTGCTTCGAGGCGGCCGGGTTGAGGTCGATGCCGTGCATCATGCCGACGTGGCCCATGTGCTCCACGCCGCCGATCACGAAAACGTCGCCCTGGCCGGTCATGATCTGGGCCGCAGCGGTATGCAGGGCCTGCATGGACGACCCGCACAGGCGGTTGACCGTCTGGGCCGGCACCGTGTGCGGCATGCCGGCGAGCAGGGATGCATAGCGGGCAATGTTCATGCCCTGCTCCAGCGTCTGGTTCACGCAGCCCCAGATCACGTCTTCGACTTCAACGGGGTCGACGCCGGGATTGCGACTGAACAAGGCCTTGATCAACTCGGCGGAAAGCGTGTCGGCGCGGACATGCCGGAACATGCCGCCTTTCGAGCGGCCCATTGCGGAACGCACGCCATCGACGATTACGACATCGCGGGGATTGAGGCTCATCTTGATCTCTCCAGGATTCTTGGGTGGACCGCAGGGTCAGGCGAAAAACTTGCGGCCCGACGCCGCCATGTCACGCAACAGCTTCGGCGCCTCGTAGAGCTTGCCGAGCGACGCGTACTTGTCGCACATCGCCACGAAATTCGCGGGTCCGGTCTGGTCCACGTAGCGACAGGCGCCGCCCCGGAATGGCGGGAAGCCGATGCCGTAGATCAACGCCATGTCGGCCTCGAAGGGCGTGGACACGATCTTCTCCTCCAGGCAACGCGCGATTTCGTTCACCATCGGGATCATGCAACGCGCCACGATTTCCTCGGCAGTGAACTCGCGGCGCACCGCCGTCACCGGTGCAATCAGCTCGTAGGTCGTCGGGTCGACCGTCTTTTTCGGCCTGCCCTTCTTGTCCGGGGCATAAACGTAGTAGCCCTTGCCGTTCTTCTGGCCCAGGCGGCCGGCTTCGACCAGTACCGGCGTGGTGCCCTTGAAGTCCGGGCGCATCCGGTCGGGGAAGCCTTCGGCCATGACCTCCGCAGCGTGGACGGCGGTGTCCATGCCCACGACGTCCATCAGGTACGCCGGACCCATCGGCCAGCCGAACCGTTCCATGGCCTTGTCCACGGCCTGGAAGTCGGCGCCGTCGCGCAACAGCATGTGGAAGCCGGCGAAGTACGGAAAAAGGACCCGGTTGACCAGGAATCCCGGGCAGTCATTGACGACGATCGGCGTCTTGCCCATCTTCTGCGCGAGCGCAACCGTGGTCGCGATGGCCGCATCGGACGACTTGGCGCCGCGGATCACCTCGACCAGCGGCATCATGTGGACCGGGTTGAAGAAATGCATGCCCACGAAATTCTGCGGCCGCTTCAGGCCTGCAGCGAGTGAAGTGATCGAAATCGTCGAGGTGTTTGATGCGATGATCGTGTCCTCGCGCAGCAGTCCCTCGACCTCGGCGAATACCGCCTTCTTGACCTTCGGGTTTTCGACCACCGCCTCGATGACGATGTCTACCCCACCGAAGTCGCCATAGTTGAGCGTCGGCCGGATGCGCCCCAGCGTCTCGGTCACGGCCGCCAGCTTGATGCGACCTTTCTCGACCTGCTTGGACAGCAGCTTGCCGGCCTCACCCATGCCCAGCGCGAGTGCCTCTTCGCGGATGTCCTTCATCACGATCGGCGTGCCCTTGACGGCGCTCTGGTAGGCGATGCCACCCCCCATGATGCCGGCGCCGAGCACGGCAGCCTGGCGGATCTCCCGGGTGGCTTTCTTCGCCCAGCTGCCGGAGATCTTCTTGACCGCCTGGTCGGCAAGGAACAGTCCTATCAGCGCCTCCGCCTGGGGCGTCACGGCCGCCTTGGCAAAATGCTTCGCCTCGATTTCCAGCGCAGCATCCCGTCCCAGCGTGGCGCCCATCTGCATGTTCTTGAGCGCCAGCATTGGCGCGGGGTAGTTGGGCCCCGCCTTGCCGCCGACCACCGCCATCGAGGAGGTGAAGGCCATGAGCTGTTCGGTGGCGTTGAGCTTCAGCGGCGCGAGCTTCTCGGCGCGCTTCGCCTTCCAGTCGAGCTTGCCGGCGATGCACTGGCCGACCAGGGCGAGCGCCGCATCGCGCAGCTTCTCGGGCGCCACCACGGCATCTACGGCGCCGTCCTTGAGCGCGTCATCGGGTCGCTTGTCGCTGCCGGTCGCGATCCATTCGACGGCGTTGTCGACGCCGATGATCCTCGGCAGGCGCACGGTGCCGCCAAAACCGGGGAAGATACCGAGCTTGACCTCCGGCACGCCCATCTTGGCCGCCGTGGACATGACCCGGTAGTCGCAGGACAGCGCCAGCTCGGTGCCTCCCCCGAGGCAGATGCCGTTGATGGCCGCGACCGTGGGAACGGGCAGGTCCTCGAAGCGCGAGAACATCCGGTCGACCTCGAGCACGTTGGCCGCGATCGACTCCTCTCCCTTGGCGAACATGCCGCCGAATTCCGTGATGTCGGCACCGACGATGAAGACCGCCTTGCCCGAGGTGACGATCACGCCTTTCACGCTGGCGTCCTTCGCAATCGCCTGCGTTGCGGCGTCGAATTCCTGTAGCGTCGTCTGGTTGAGCTTGTTGACCGACTCGCCCGACAGGTCGAGTTTCAGCTCCGCAATACCGTTACCGACGGCCGCCACGCTGATGGCGGATCCCGAATAGATCATGTGCAGTCTCCGTTCCTTTCCAGGGGGTAAGGCCCGCCTCGCAAGCTGCGCGCGCAACCCGGACTACGTGTGCCCCACATGTGGGGCACCGCTGTCCGCTGATATTATCGCGTTCACCACTCGCCTGCGCTGACTCGGTAATCCACCAGTTTCAGGCCCATGCGAGCCTTCCGGAGAGATGCCATGTCGCCAAAACGCCCGAGCCGACCCCTGCCACCCCCGCTGCCCGAGTGGTTTCCCCGCGGCGCGGCGCTTTTGCGCGACCCGACGCTCAACAGGGGCACGGCCTTCACCCTGCGGGAACGCGACATGCTCGGACTGCGCGGGCTGCTCCCACCCCATGTCGTGACCCAGGAAAACCAGGTTGACCGGGTCCTTGAGAACTTCCGGCGGCTGGATTCCGACCTGTCGCGCTACATCCTGCTCGAGGCCCTGCACGACCGGAACGAGGCCCTGTTCTTCAGGGTAATCGCGGAAAACCCTGATGAAATGATGCCAATCATCTACACGCCCACGGTCGGGCTGGCCTGCCAGCAGTTCGGCCACATCTACCGGCGGCCACGGGGCATGTACATCTCCGCGGCCGACCGCGGTCGCGTGGTCGAGGTAATGCGCAACTGGCCCTACCGCGACGCACGCATGATTGTCGTCACCGACGGCGAGCGGATCCTCGGCCTGGGGGACCTCGGCGCCAATGGCATGGGCATCCCGATCGGCAAGCTCGCGTTGTACACCGCCTGCGCCGGACTGCATCCGCGGCATTGCCTGCCCGTGATGCTGGACGCCGGCACGAACAACGAGGCGCTGCTGGCGGACCCCCTGTACATCGGCCTCAGGCAGCATCGCCTCTCCGGCGCGGCACTCGACGAGCTGGTGGACGAGTTCGTCGAGGCTGCCCAGCAGTCCTTCCCGGGCATCGTCATCCAGTTCGAGGACTTCGCCAACCACAATGCATTCCGGCTGCTGCGCAACTATCGGGACAAGATCTGCTGCTTCAACGACGACATCCAGGGCACCGCCTCGGTGACGGTTGCCGGCATCTTCTCGGCCCTGCGGGTCACCGGCAAGCGCATGTCCGAGCAGACCTTCCTGTCCTTTGGTGCCGGCGAGGCGGCCACGGGCATCGCCGATCTGCTGGTCGCGGCCATGGTCGACGACGGCCTGGACGAGAAGACTGCGCGCGGCCGCTGCTGGATGGTCGATTCCAAGGGCCTTGTGGTGGCCGGACGCCAGGAACTGGCCGAACACAAGAAGCCCTATGCCCACGCCCATGAACCGATCGGCAACTTCGCCGAAGCCGTTCGCGCGCTGTCCCCGACGGCGATCATCGGCGTCGGCGCAACGCCGCAGACCTTCACGCGCGAGGTCATCGAGGAGATGTCCCGTGCCAATGAGCGGCCGATCATCTTCGCCCTGTCGAATCCGACGTCCAAGGCGGAATGCACCGCCGGACAGGCCTATGAATGGTCCAACGGCCGGGCATTGTTTGCCTCCGGCAGCCCATTCGACCCGGTGGAGTTCGGCGGCAGGCGCTTCGTGCCACGGCAGGGCAACAACTCCTACATCTTCCCGGGCGTCGGCCTGGGCGTGGTGACGATGCAGGCCTCACGGGTCACGGACTCGATGTTCATGGCGGCCGCCCGGACGCTTGCCGAATCCGTCACCGAGGAGGACCTGGCCCAGGGAAGCCTGTACCCGGCCCTGTCCCGCGTCCGCGAAGTATCGGCGAGGATTGCCGCGGCGGTCGGCGAAATCGCGGTCAGCGAGGACCTGGCCGGCATCGATCCGCCGGCCGACCTGCACGAACTGATGCTGCAGCAGATGTACGACGGGCACTACGTCAGCTTCGTCCCCTGAGGCCGCGGCGCTTCCATAGCAGGAACACCGACGGGATCACGACCAGCGTCAGCAGCGTGGCGCTGATCATGCCACCGACCATGGGCGCCGCGATGCGCCGCATGACCTCGGAGCCCGTGCCGCTGCCCCACATGATGGGCAACAGGCCGACCATGATGGTCAGCACGGTCATCAGCTTCGGTCTCAGCCTGAGCAAGGCCCCTTCGATGATGCTGTCCCGGACGTCGGTCTCGTTCACCGGCCGCCCGGCGCCAGCCGCGACATCCTGATAGCGCTGCCAGGCCTGGTTCAGGTAGAGCAGCATGACCACGCCCGTCTCCGCCGCCACGCCGGCCAGGGCGATGAAGCCCACCGCCACCGCGATGCTCATGTGATAGCCCAGCAGGTACAGCAACCACAGCCCGCCCGTCAGCGCAAAGGGCAGGCAGCCCAGGATCAGCAGGACGTCGCCGAACCGACGGAAGTTCAGGTAAAGCAGCAGGACGATGATGGCAAAGGTAAAGGGCACCACCACGCGCAGCTTCGTTAGCGCCCTCTGCCAGTACTCGTACTGCCCCGACCAGCGCAAGCTGTAGCCGGGTGGCAGCTCGACCTGGTCCGCCACGAGCTGCCTCGCCTGGGACACATAGGAGCCGAGATCGCGGCCCTTGATGTCCACGTAGACCCAGCCCGACGGCCGGGCGTTCTCGCTGCGGATCATCGAGGGTCCGTCGGTGATCCTGACGGCTGCGACGTCGCCAAGGGTGAGCTGCGCACCGGTCGGCGCAACGATCGGCAGCTGCCGCAGTCGTTCCATCGAATTGCGCCAATCCTGCGGATAGCGCAGGTTGATCGGATAGCGCTCCAGTCCTTCGACCGTATAGGCCAGCGTCATGCCGCCGATGGCCGTTTCCACCACTTCCTGCACGTCGGCGATGTTCAGGCCGTAGCGCGCCGCGTCGACGCGGTGGATGTCGACGTCGATATAGCGTCCGGTCGCCGCTCTTTCGGCATAGACCGACGCCGTACCCGGCACACCGTCGAGCGCACGCTCGATGTCCAGGCCTACCCGCTCGATCACGGCGAGGTCCGGCCCGGTAATCTTGATGCCGACGGGCGTCTTGATGCCGGTCGCGAGCATGTCGATGCGGGTCTTGATCGGCGGCACCCAGGTATTGGCAAGCCCGGGGACCTGCACCACGCGGTTGAGCTCTTCCTTCAGCCTTTCTGGCGTCATCCCCGGGCGCCACTCGGTCCGTGGCCTGAGCTGGATCGTGGTCTCGAGCATCTCGAAAGGCGCCGGGTCGGTCGCGGTTTCGGCCCTGCCGGCCTTGCCGAATACGCTCTGGACCTCCGGCACGCTCTTGATCAACCGGTCCGTCTGCTGCAGCAATGCGCGAACGGTATCGGCCGAGACGCCCGGCAGCGTCGTCGGCATGTACATCAGGTCGCCCTCGTCGAGTTCCGGCATGAACTCGCTGCCCAGATGCGACAGGGGCCAGGCGGTAGCGAGCATCAGCAGGAACGACGCGGCCACGACGGTCCATGGATGCCGCAACGAGACCTCGATGGCCGGGCGATAGACGGCCATGGCCGCGCGGTTGACCGGGTTTTCGTTCTCGGGACGAATGCGGCCACGAACCAGCAGCGTGATCAACACGGGCACCAGCGTGATGGACAACAGCGCGGCCGCCACCATGGACCAGGTCTTGGTGAAGGCCAGCGGTGAGAACATCTTGCCTTCCTGGGCGTCGAGCACGAAGACCGGCAGGAACGAGAAAGCCACGATCATCAGCGAGAAAAACAGGGAGGGCCCGACTTCCCGGCAGGACTCCAGCACCAGCGCACCGCGATCGGACTCCCCGCCGCTGTCTTGCTCGAGTTTCTTGTGCACGTTCTCGATCATGACGATGCCGGCATCGATCATGGCGCCTATGGCGATTGCGATGCCGCCCAGCGACATGATGTTGGCGTTGAGTCCCTGCAGGCGCATGACCAGGAACGCGGCCAGGATGCCGAGCGGCAACATGATGATCAGCACCAGGCTCGAGCGGAAGTGAAACAGGAATATCGCGCAGACCAGCATGACGACGATGAATTCCTCGACCAGCTTGCCGCGCAGGTTGGCCACGGCCCGCTGGATCAGCGAGGAGCGGTCATAGGTCGGGACGATCTCGACACCCGGCGGCAGGCTCGCCGCAAGCTCGTCCAGCCTGGCGCGGACGCGGCGGATCGTCGCCTGTGCATTCTCCCCGCTGCGCATGATCACGATGCCCCCCGAGACCTCGCCTTCGCCATCGAGCTCGGCGATGCCACGCCGCATTTCTGGTCCGATCCGGACATCGGCGACATCGCCCAGCAACACCGGGACGCTGCCGACGGTCTTGAGCGGCAAGGTCTTGAGGTCGTCGATACCCTTGATGTAACCCGAGGCGCGGACCATGTACTCGGCTTCCGCCATCTCGACGACCGAGCCGCCGGCCTCTGAATTGCCGCGATCAATGGCCATCCTGACGTCGGCAAGGTTCAAGCCCTGGCCGCGCAGACGGACCGGATCGACCACGACCTGGTACTGCCTGACCATGCCGCCGACGGTCGCGACTTCCGCCACGCCGGGTACCGCCTGCAGCTCGAACTTCAGGAACCAGTCCTGCAGGCTGCGCAGCTGTGCCAGGTCGTGACGTCCGCTCTTGTCCACCAGCGCGTACTGGTAGATCCAGCCGACGCCGGTGGCATCCGGCCCCAGCGCCGGGTTGATGCCCGCGGGCAGGCGCGGCGCTGCCTGGCTCAGGTATTCCAGGACCCTCGACCGTGCCCAGTAGAGGTCCGTGCCGTCCTCGAACAGGACGTAGACGAACGAGTCGCCGAAGAAGGAGTAGCCGCGGACGGTCGTGGCACCCGGCACCGACAGCAGTGCTGTCGTCAGCGGGTAGGTCACCTGGTCTTCGACCACGCGCGGCGACTGGCCCGGATACGGCGTGCGCACGATGACCTGCACGTCGGACAGGTCCGGGATCGCGTCGACCGACGTATGCAGCATCGCCCAGGCACCGGCAGCCGCCAGCAGGGCCGCCAGCAGCAGTACCAGCGACCGGTTGGCCAGCGAGGCCCGAATGACGGCTGCGATCATGTGCCCTTCTCCGGCATGGTGGCGTGATCGTGCCCTGCAGGATCCTGCTCCACCTGCGGCGCGTCGTAGCGCCGCAGGCTCGAGCGCACCTGTGATTCGGAGTCGATCATGAACTGCCCGGAGACGACGACTTCCTCGCCGGCCTCGAGTCCGGCCAGGATCTGGATGTCCTCGCCGCTTTCCCTGCCGGAGGTCACGTCACGGGCGGCAAAGCGGCCGTCACCGAGCGCAACGATCACTCGCTCCGCACGCCCGGTGCGGATCAAGGCCTCGATCGGCACCATCAACGTCTCGCTGCCATCGCCGCCCTCGATGACTACGTCCGCCCGCATTCCCGCTGCCAGCCGGCTGCCCGGATTATCCAGTTCGAGTCGCGCCTGCAGCGTGCGGGTCGCCTCGTTCAGTTGCGGCAGCACTTCCAGCACCCGCGCGCGGAGGCTCTCGCCTGGCAATGCGGGGAACGACAGTGACGCAGCCGCACCCTGTCGGATGCGCGCGGCATCCGCCTCCGGGATCTCGGCGATGACCCACAGCCTGGAAATCGGCACCACGGTCATGGCGCTCATTCCGGGTTCGGCCAGCGCGCCTTCGCGCACGCCCAACACTGTAACCACGCCGTCTTCGGGCGCGTAATAGGTCACGCGCCCGGCGACCTTGCCCGTCGTTCGCAGCCGCTCGATGGTCGCGGCGTCGAGGCCGAGCGCGGCCAGCCGGCCGGCCGCGGCGTCTGTCAGCGCCGGATCGCCGAACGCGAGGGCATGCAGGTACTCGCGCTGCGCGACGGCAAGCCTGGGCGAGAAAGCGGCGAACAGCGCCTGCCCGCGGCGGACCGACTCGCCCTCGGCGCGGACGGACAGCCGCTCGACGTAGCCTTCCGTGCGCACGCGCACCTCGATCCTGCCGCGCTCGTCGTAGGCCACGCTGCCCACGGTCCGGACAGACGACTCGAGCTGGCCGGGGCGCGCCTTGGCCGTGCGCACGCCAAGGTTGTTGATCATCGCCGCCGACAGCTTGATCGCCCCCGACTCATCGGCCTCACCTTCGTCATAGACGGGCAGGAATTCCATCCCCATCTCGTCCTTGCGGGGAACCGGCGAGGTCACCGCCGGGTTCATGGGACTGCGGTAATAGAGGGGCTCTCTGTCCCGTGGCCGCGCCCCGGGCCCGGGCTGGGCCTGCGCAGGCGCAATCGGCACCAGGGTCATGCCGCAGATCGGGCAGGTGCCCGGTTCATCGGAAGTCACCCGGGGGTGCATCGGGCACTGGTAGGCGGGATCGCGGTGTTTCGCGGCGTGCTCCATCGCTGTTTCCGGCCCGGCCGGAGGGCGCGCCTTGCCACAGGCGCCCATGAGCAGGGACAAGGCGACCATCGTGGCGATCGCGAGGGTGGAGAGGTTCATGGCTGGTCTCCGGCAAGATAATTGATCTCGGCCAGGGCGACGGCTCGATCCTTGCGCGCCTTCGTCAGGCGGTCGCGCACGTCGAGCACGCGCCTCTCCGTGCTGACCACGGCGGACAGCGCGCCGTCACTCGAGCGGTAGCTGGCCAGCGCGGCCTCGACCGAGACGTCCGCCAGGCGCTGGATCTGGGATTCGTAAAGCTCGACGATCGAACCCAGCCGCAACGCGCGGGCATACTCCGAACGCAGCCTGGCCTCGAGCTCGCGCGCGACATCGGTGCGCCTGGCGTCGGCCGCGCGGGCCTGCGACCTGGCGGCACTCGCTTCGCGATCCTGCCGGTTGCGTGTGAACAGCGGCACGTCAAAGGTCAGCATGGCCGTCAGCAGGTCCGGCCTCGAACCGCCATTCATGCTGCCCTGGCGGAAACCATAGGACAGGTCCACGCCGAACGAGGGCTTGTAACGCTCGCCGGCGAGGGCCGCCTCGTTGCTGGCGACATCGCGCGCACGATCCAGCGACTGCAGCAGCGGATGGCGGTCCAGCCTGTCGAGCAGGCTTTCGAGGGCTGGCAAGGCGTCCGGCGATGGCGCCGCGGCGGCGCGCTCACCGAGGGCCGCGTCACCGATCCAGCGGGACAGGTCGGCACGGGCCGCGTCTCTCTGGCGCTCGACATCGATTCGCCGCTCCTCGATGTCCAGCGCCATCAGGCGTGCGTCGAGCAGCTCGGCCTGGGCGCCGTCGCCGGCGGCATAGGCCGCCTCGGCGCCGTCCACCAGCGAACCTGCCCACCTGGCTTCGTCCTGGAGCAGGGCGAGGGACTGTTCAAGGTAGTCGAGTTCCCGCCAGCTGCGCTCGACTTCCAGCCGGACACGTCGGTCGCGGTCGAGCGCCTCGGCGTCCGTGCCCAGCGCGCGGCTTTCGTATCCTGAGCGGGAAAGCTCGCGCGTGCGACCGGCGGGGAAGCGCTGCATGACCCCGACCTCGAGCATGGTCATGTCTTCGGCATCCAGCGCAAAGGAATCGGTCGGCACGTTGACCGCGCCGGCACGCGCCTCGGGATCGGGTAGCTGGCCGGCGGAGATCGCCATGTCACGCATGGCCGAGGACTCTGACTCCAGCGCAGTGCGACCCGGGTCCCGTTCCGTCGCGATCCGCTGGGCGTCGTCCAGGGTCAGCGGTCCGGCAAATGCCGGCGCGGCCCAGACGATACCGAGCAACAGGATTGTCAGGGCTGTTTGACCCGCCCCACGGTCTGAAGTAATACGCATGCCATCTCCTGCAGAAACGTCATCCAGACGAACCCGGCAGGAAAGGCTATTTGAGGAAGCTGCAGAATCTCTGCTGGATGGAAGCCGAGGGCGGCCGCCAGATGGCAGGGGCGCAAGTGGGGGTCCCGGGCCGCTGCGCGCTCCGCGCGAGCAGCGTCGGAACCGGCAGGTCCATGAACGCCCAGGTGTCGAACCTGGGCTGCTCAACCGGCTTGGCCATCGGACCTGGGATCCCGGCGCTTTCGCAATTCAACGCCGTGCCAGTGCCGCAGCCGTCGTCGTCGGCCGGCGTGGGCGGACAGTGGGGGCACTCATGGCCGGCGCCGCCGTGGCCGTCGTGATGGGTCGCCGTCCCGGCGTCGTGGTGGCCAGGACCCTGCGCCATGGCCGCGCAGGGCTGCACGGCCAGGCCCAGCCAACCGACCGCGAACAACGCGACCAGTGCCCGTGCCATTGGCACCTGCGAACGCCTCAGACTTGCAAGCAGCCCCATGAATACCCGCCAGAACCCGACAAGTCGCTACACGCTACGCGCGCGAGGATTGCGCGTCAAACGTATTGCCACCAGGGTTGCAACCCGTCACTGTTCCGGGCGCCCGAAAGGCCGCCAAGCTGTGGTAAAATCGCAACTTTCCGCAAGTCACCCGCTCGAGCAGCACCAAGAAACCGAGCATTGAGGAGTCCTCGATCCATGACCACCGTAAAGATCACGCCGCCCGCGACGGGCGAGAAGATCAGCATCAAGGACGGCAAGCTGACCGTCCCCGACCACCCGATCATCCCCTTCATCGAAGGCGACGGCACGGGCCCCGATATCTGGCGCGCCAGCGTGCGGGTGCTCGATGCAGCCGTGGCCAAGGCCTATGGCGGCAAGCGCAAGATTTCCTGGATGGAGGTCTATGCGGGCGAGAAGGCCAATAACCTGATGAACACCTGGCTGCCCGAGGAAACGGTCGCGGCTTGCCGCGAGTACCTCGTCTCGATCAAGGGTCCGCTGACGACGCCGATCGGCGGCGGCATCCGCTCGCTCAACGTCGCACTGCGGCAGATGCTCGACCTGTACGTCTGCCTGCGCCCCGTGCGCTGGTTCGTCGGCGTGCCCTCCCCGGTGCGCGCACCCGAGAAGGTCGACATGGTGATCTTCCGCGAGAACACGGAGGACATCTACGCGGGCATCGAGTTCGAGGCGGGGGCGGCCGACAACAAGAAGTTCATGGAACTCTTCAAGCAGGCCTTCCCCAAGCACTACGGCAAGATCCGCTTCCCGGAGTCCTGCGGCATCGGCATCAAGCCGATCTCCCGCGAGGGTACGGAGCGCCTCATCCGTTCCGCAATCCAGTACGCCATCGACAACAAGCGCAAGAGCCTGACGATAGTCCACAAGGGCAACATCATGAAGTTCACGGAAGGCGCCTTCCGGAACTGGGCCTACGCGCTGGCCGAGCGCGAGTACGCGGACTCGACCTACACCTGGGACCAGTGGGAGCGCACCCGCGCCGCCAAGGGCGACAAGGCCGCCAACGAGGAGCAGAAGGCGGCGCTCGCCTCGGGCAAGGTCCTGGTCAAGGACGCCATCGCGGACATCACGCTGCAGCAGGTCCTGACGCGGCCGGATGAGTTCGACGTCATCGCCACCATGAACCTGAACGGCGACTACCTCTCCGATGCGCTCGCCGCGCAGGTCGGCGGCATCGGCATCGCGCCGGGCGGCAATGTCAACTACATCACCGGCCATGCCGTCTTCGAAGCGACCCACGGCACCGCGCCCAAGTACGCCAACCTCGACAAGGTCAACCCGAGTTCGGTGATCCTCTCCGGCGAGATGATGCTGCGCTACCTGGGCTGGACCGAAGCGGCCGACCTCGTCATCAAGGCGATGGACAAGAGCATCGGCCAGAAGGTCGTGACCTACGATTTCGCGCGCCTCATGGAGGGTGCTACCGAGGTCAAGTGCAGCGAGTTCGGGGACGTCCTCATCCGGAACATGGACTGAGATCCCGATAGCGGCCTTGGGCGAGCAAGTCCTTCCTGACGACGACATGACCCTGGCGCAACGTTGCGCCAGGGTCATCGTCGATGGATTCGCCTACTACAATCGCGAGTTCCGCGTCATCAGCCGCCGGGCACCGGAACGCTTCGAGAATCGCGACTGGGCCGGCACCCAGCAGGATGTCGTCGAGCGGCTCGACCTGTACACCGAATGCGTCAACCGCGCCGTCGACGACCTGACACGCGCACTCGGCGGGCGCGTTCACGACGTGCCGCTGTGGCGCCTGATCAAGGCAAGCTTCGCCGGCCAGATTGCCGAGCTGGCTGATCCGGAATTCCTCAAGACCTACTTCAGCTCGATCACCCGCAGGCTCTTCGGCACGGTCGGCGTCAATGCCGCCGTGGAATTCTTTGTCCTCGACCTGGATCCCCTGCGCGGCATCACGACCCAGGTCGTCAGCAACACCTATTCGAACCGGGGCTCGCTGGAACTGTTGATCGAGGAACTGCTTTCGGATTTCAGGTTCCGCACGCCCTGGCGCGACTTCGAGGGCAGCGTCAGGCACGTTGTCACCGACATCCGCGCGCACCTGCAGCGTACGGGCGAGAGTCGTCCGATCACCGAGGTCGAGGTCATCCGTCCGGTCTTCTACCAGATGACCCGCGCCTACGTCGTGGGCAAGATCAAGGGCGACGGCTATACGGTGCCGCTGACGATCGCCTTCCGCAACGGTGAGCGCGGCGTGCTGGTCGATGCCGTGATGCTGAAGGAAGGCGACATCTCGGTGCTGTTCAGCTTCACGCGGTCCTACTTCCATGTCGACCTGGAACGCGTCGGCGAGGCCGTGCTGTTCCTCAAGTCGATCATGACCCGCAAGCCGGTGTCGGAGCTGTTCACCGTCCTCGGGCGCGCCAAGCAAGGCAAGACGGAGCGCTTCCGGGAGATCTTCCGCCACCTGGACGAGACCGACGACAGGTTCGTCATGGCGCCCGGTGAAAAGGGCCTGGTCATGGCCTGTTTCACGCTGCAGTCCTTCGACGTCGTGTTCAAGGTCATCCGCGACCGGTTCCCGGCGGTCAAGAACGTGCTGCGCGAGGAGATCATGGCCAAGTACGACCTCGTGTTCAAACACGATCGTGCCGGCCGGCTGGTCGACGCGCAGGAGTTCAAGCGCGTGCGCTTCCCGCGATCGCGCTTCGACCAGGAGGTCCTGGAGGAGCTGCTCGGCGAATGCGCCGCGACCGCGCATCTCGAAGACGACAACATCATCATCGATCACGTGTACATCGAGCGGAAAATGACCCCGCTCAACCTGTACCTGCGGACCGCCACCCCGGAGCAGGGGGAACTTGCGGTCATCGAATACGGCCAGGCGATCCGCGACCTCGCCTACACCAACATCTTTGCGGGCGACCTGCTGCTGAAGAACTTCGGCGTCACGCGGCACGGACGCGTGATCTTCTACGATTACGATGAACTGTGCGCCGTGACGGACTGTCGGTTCCGCGATCTGCCGCAAGCCTCCAGTTACGAGGACGAGATGCGCGCCGAAAGCTGGTTCTACGTCGCCGACAACGACGTCTTTCCGGAGACGTTCATCAATTTCCTCGGTTTCGACGAGCACCTCAAGCAGGTCTTCCTCGACAAGCACGGCGAGGTGCTGGAGGCGGACTGGTGGCGCCAGCTGCAGGAACGGCTCGCCAGCGGCGACGTTGTCGAGGTGCTCCCCTATCACCCGCACCGGGTCAGGGTCGCCAGCAGTTTCTGATAGGGGACATTCCTATTTTCCTTTTTTCGGCAGCGCCGGCGTAAAC
>Ga0316195_10000688_pt1 | contig 14093 bp, 14 predicted proteins | sample Phised1_MG_FD_204937 | JGI IMG/M metagenome (GOLD analysis project Ga0316195, IMG submission 204937) | Coastal sediment microbial communities from Maine, United States - Phippsburg sediment 1 | ecosystem: Environmental > Aquatic > Marine > Coastal > Sediment | place: USA: Maine | collected... | reverse complement strand
CCCGCCAGGACTGACCACCGAGGGATAGCAATTTTCCAGGCTCGGCTTTGCTTCCTGTAGCTGTCTCAGCACCGAATGCATGGCCGCCAGCAACGACTCACTCTCAAAGCCCGCCACCGCGGCGGGGATTCCGTGCTTTGTGGAAACAAACTCCCACTCTTCCGAGCCCATGACAGTCGCCACATGACCCGGTGCAATCAAGGCGTCGAAACCCGGCTCACCCGAATCAAGCAACAGCGCCACGGCGGGCCAGGTCAGCCTGCCGGAGAGCAGCACGAGAAGATTATCCGGTACGCCCTCGGCCAGCATGGCGGCCACCGGCGCAATGGTGGTTTCAAAACCGGCAGCGAAAAAAACCACTCGTCTGTCAGGCTGCTCGCGTGCAATTCGCACCGCTTCCATGGGTGTCGCGATCGGACGCACATCACCGCCTGCCGCCTTGGCCTGCTCCAGGGAGCGGGGCTCACTGCGAGGAACATTCACCGGCACCCGGAGCATGTCCCCAAACGCCAGCAAGGTCAGGGGCTCATGCAATGCAAGTTGAATAGCCTCGTACACATCCTCTTCGGGACAGATACACACCGGACACCCCGGCCCGGGAATCAACTCGACCTCCGGTGGCAAAACCCCTCGAATGCCGGCATGGGAAATTGATCTTTCGTGCCCGCCGCAAACATTCATGATTTTCACCTTCCGGGGCAGCTCCATGCTCCGAATGGAATCAAGCAACTTGCGAGCCCGGGCACTCATCCATCGCTCTCCCTGGGCGTGAACTGACTCAGGTGTGGATGAGTTAATACATGGGCCTGGCCCGTCAGGGGCCTGAAATGCCCCATGGCGCCGGTTTCCCTGGCACCCTTGAACCTCGTAATCTGCTCACCCAGCCAGTCCAGCCATGGTTGCAGTCCTTCCGCACTTCGCACGTTTACATTCAATAGCGGCGCGTCACTGGCCAGGCTGCGCAACGCAGTCTCGGCACGCTGGGGTGAAAACTCCGGTAACACGTGAAGCAGGTCTGTCTTGGAAAGCAGCACCGCATCCACCGCGCGAAACATCACCGGGTACTTGGCCGGCTTGTCGTCACCCTCGGGGACTGACAGCAAGGCGACATTGATATGCTGACCCAGGTCAAAACTCGCCGGGCACACAAGGTTGCCCACGTTCTCGATGAACAGCACATCGATATTGTCCAGGGACATCTGGTGTAAGGCCTGGTGCACCATGTGGGCGTCAAGGTGGCAGGCGCTGCCGGTGGTGATTTGTACCGCGGGAATCCCACACTCGCGCAAGCGCTGTGCATCGTTCTCGGTTTCCAGGTCACCCTCGATCACTGCGATGCCCAGTTTGTCGCCCAAGGCCCGGACCGTTGCCTCAAGCAAGCTGGTCTTGCCCGCCCCGGGTGAGGACATCAGGTTGATCACCAGCACGCCGTGGCGGTGAAAGTGTTCGCGGTTGTGATCGGCCTGGTGATCGTTCTCCGACAACAGGTTCTGTAGAACCTCTACCGACTCGTGTCCCGAGGCGCTGTGAGAGAACTTTCCACCAGCCTCCACCAGGTGTTTATTTCCCGGGGTAATGTTGCAGCCACATGTATCACACATTGCTCACTCCTCAGCGTTGGCCGGTGGACTCATTACCATTGGCGGCCCTGGTCTCCAGCTCCACTGTCTGGAGTACCATTTCATCCCCTGATGCCAGGCTCGTGCGCCAGTTGCCACATTCAGGGCAAAGCAACTTGTTGGCCGCCACCTCCGACGTAGTCATGCAGTCAGGGCAATACACGGTGACCGGCGCGGCCAGGAATTCCAGTGCAGCACCCTCGCAGCACGTTCCCGCGCTGGCCAGGGGAAAAGCCCTTCGCAACAACTCCGACTCCACGCCCGACAAGGGTCCAATTTTCAGCATCAGTCTGATGACTCTCGACTGGCGTTCCCGGGCAATCCGTTCAGCCTGCTCTACAAGGGCCTGGCAAACCGACAGCTCATGCATCGTAGGCCAGCATTTCGTCGAACAATTTCCAGGCTTCTGCGGCATCGCTCGCCGATACCTTCTTGATCGCGTATCCCACGTGTACCAGCAAATGATCGCCCGGCTCTATGGCCTCATCCTGAAGCATGAAAAGACTGACGTCCCGATGCACACCCATGGCCTCGCAACTCGCCACAAAGCCGTTGACCGACTGGACTTTCATTGGCACTGCCAAGCACATGACTACCACCTGTTATTTCATCGGATTTACTCAATCTAACTATAATCATTCCCAGCAGATAAGGTCTAAGTAGATACCCTGATACCTATCCGCTTGCAGCGCAGTGTATGGTTTCTGCGAACAGGTCTCGTTTTGATCGCGTGCCCGACCCTGCAAGGGGGCGGCGGAGACCGGAAATATAATAAGAATCAATTTAAACAACCGCCGCAGAACTGACGAGGATCGTCGGGTGGAAGACGTTGTTGACATCGACTTATAGCAGAGCGCCCCACGGAAGGGGTCACGAGCTTGTGGGCAACCACACGGCCCTGCAACACAACACCCCAACAGTCCCGGAAGAAATTCATGGCTGGCAGACCGGTTACACGGTCTCCCGGCACTGTGTTTTCACTGAAATAGACGTTGCAGGCCGGTAAGTGAATGGGCGGGTGATCGCCCGGCATTTCAGGCTACAACATTCGGACATGGAAGAATCGAACAGCATAAGCCTGGAGGAGTGACATCGTTATGGGTATACAAAAAACTTTCTACGAAACCATGCGTGAACATGGTGTTACTCGGCGCAGCTTTCTCAAGTTCTGCAGCCTGACTGCTGCCGGGCTGGGCCTGGGGCCCGAATTCGCTGGCACCATTGCCCACGCACTGGAGACCAAGCCTCGCACCCCCGTCATATGGCTGCATGGCCTGGAATGCACCTGCTGTTCCGAATCCTTCATACGCTCGGGTCATCCGCTGGCATCGGACGTTGTGCTGTCCATGATCTCGCTGGATTACGATGACACCCTGATGGCCGCAGCCGGTCACCAGGCCGAGGAAATACTCGAACAGACCATCGAGAAATATGACGGCAACTTTATCCTGGCCTGCGAGGGCAACCCTCCTCTGAACGAGGACGGCATGTACTGCTTCCAGGGCGGCAAGCCCTATGTGGAAAAACTGCGCCGCATGGCCAGTCACTGCAAGGCAATCATTGCGTGGGGCTCCTGCGCTTCCTGGGGTTGCGTGCAAGCAGCCCACCCGAATCCCACCCGGGCAATGCCCATCCACAAGGTGATCACCGACAAGCCCATCATCAAGGTGCCTGGCTGCCCACCGATTGCCGAGGTCATGACGGGTGTCATCACCTACATGCTCACATTTGATCGCTTCCCGGAACTGGACCGCCAGGGCCGGCCAAAGATGTTTTACAGCCAACGTAATCACGACAAGTGCTATCGACGCGCCCATTTTGACGCCGGTCAATTCGTTGAGCGCTTCGACGATGAAGGCGCCCGCAAGGGTTACTGCCTGTACAAGATGGGTTGCAAGGGACCGACCACCTACAACGCCTGCTCCACTATCGAGTGGAACGAAGGGCTGTCCTGGCCGGTGAAGTCCGGTCACGGCTGCCTGGGATGTTCCGAAGATAATTTCTGGGACCGTGGTTCTTTCTACAGTCCGGAAACCAACCTGACCGTTGGAGGAGGAATTGAATCCACTGCCGATAAGATCGGCGGAATACTGGCCGGCGCAGCTGCCATTGGCGTGGCGGCCCATGCAGCGGCATCGGTGATCAGCAAGGTAAAGAATAGTGACAAGGGAGGGGCCAGCCATGACTGAGTCTGTAACCGCTAACGGTTTTGCACTGGATACAAGCGGCCAGCGCGTGGTGGTAGACCCGATCTGCCGAATTGAAGGACACCTGAGAATTGAGGTAAACCTGGATGCGCAAAACGTAATCCGCAATGCCGTCTCTACGGGCACCATGTGGCGTGGCCTGGAGATCATCCTCAAGGGCCGGGACCCTCGCGATGCATGGGCCTTCACAGAAAGGATATGTGGCGTCTGCACGGGCGTACACGCACTGACCTCGGTACGTGCGGTAGAAGATGCGTTGGGTATCAAGATTCCCACCAATGCCAATCACATCCGCAACCTGATGATGCTGGCGCAATACACCCAGGATCACCTGGTACATTTCTATCACCTGCATGCCCTGGACTGGGTTGATGTGGTCAGCGCACTCAGCGCCGATCCCAAGGCCACCTCTGCCCTGCAACAATCCATTTCCAGCTGGCACAAGTCCTCACCCGGGTATTTCCGTGATGTGCAGGCACGTATCAAACGGTTTGTGGAATCCGGTCAACTGGGACCGTTCTCAAATGCCTACTGGGGCAGCCCGGCGTACAAGTTACCGCCCGAGGCGAATCTGATGGCGGTTACCCACTATCTCGAAGCCCTGGATTTCCAACGTGAGATCGTCAAGATTCACACCGTGTTCGGCGGTCGCAATCCGCACCCGAACTGGGTTGTGGGTGGCATGCCCTGCTCGTTCAGCCTGAACGAAACCGGCGGCATCAACATGGAATGGCTGAACCTGGTGTCGTCCATCATTGATCGCTCAATTGAGTTCATTGACAAGGTATACATCCCGGACCTGACCGCTATCGCATCGTTCTATCCGGAATGGACTACCTACGGTGGCGGACTGTCCAGCACGAACCTGCTCTCCTACGGCGATTTCCCGAGAGTGGCCAATGACTGGTCCCAGGAGAATATGTACATGCCCGGCGGAGCCATCATCAATGGCGACCTGTCCACCGTGCACGAGGTGGATACCCGTGATCCGGAGCAAGTGCAGGAGTTCGTCGCTCACTCCTGGTACAAGTACCCCGACGAGAACAAGGGCCTGCATCCCTGGGACGGCGTTACAGATCCCAACTTCGAGCTCGGCCCCAACACAAAGGGCACGAAGACCAACATCCAGGAAATTGACGAGGGCGCCAAGTATTCCTTCGTCAAGGCTCCGCGCTGGCGCGGACACGCCATGGAAGTCGGTCCCCTGGCCCGCTACGTGGTCGCCTATGCCAGCGGCAATGAGGAAATCAAAGCCCAGGTCGATGGTCTGCTAGGCGCACTGGGTCTGCCACTGACGGCGCTCTTCTCAACCCTCGGCCGCACAGCGGCAAGGGGACTGGAGTGCTCCTGGGCGGCACACAAGATGCGGGTTGTTTTCGACGACATGATGGCCAATTTGAAGGCCGGCGACACCGCCACCTCGAACATGGATCTTTGGGAACCCAGCAGCTGGCCCAAAGACACCAAGGGCGTGGGAAGGGTGGAGGCACCGCGAGGAGCGCTGGGGCACTGGGTCCATATCAAGGACAGCAAGATCGAGAACTACCAGGCCATCGTTCCGACCACCTGGAACGCTTCACCCAGGGATCCGGCCGGAAACATCGGCGCCTATGAGGCGGCCCTGCTGGGCACCCCCATGGCCAACGCAGAGCAACCACTGGAAATCCTGAGAACTATTCACAGTTTCGATCCATGCCTTGCCTGCGCCACCCATGTCATCGCGCCCGACGGCCAGGAACTCGCAACGGTCAAGGTCCGCTAGAAGGAGGACAGCGACATGAACAGCAATGTGGCAAGTGGACTGCGCGGAGCTGGAGGGAAAAGGGCAGAGTATGTGTTCGAAGCCCCGGTGCGATTGTGGCATTGGGTACATACCTTCAGTTTCCTGACACTTGCGGTGTCAGGCTACCTGATCGCCCACCCTCTTCCGTCACCAATCGGAGAAGCCAGCAGCCATTTCCTGATGGGAAATATTCGCCTGGTTCACTTCATCTCGGCTTACTTCCTGGCGATTGGGTTTGCAGTCAGGATTTACTGGGCCTTCGTCGGCAACAAGCACTCTCGCGAAATATTCATACTGCCCATATGGCGCAGCAGATGGTTGAGCGGGCTCTTGCACGAAGTGAAGTACTACCTTTTCTTGACGCGAAGAGAAGACACGCGCCTGGGGCACAACCCGCTGGCCCAGACCGCCATGTTCTTCTTCAACACCGTGATGACGTTCTTCATGATAATCACCGGCTTCGCACTGTATGGCCAGGGCCTGGGACAAGGCAGCTGGGCTGACAGGATGTTCGGCTGGATCATTCCCATGCTGGGCGATGGAGAAGGAACCCGGAACTGGCACCAGATGGGAATGTGGGTCATGCTGATGTTTGTCATCATTCACATCTATATGGCGGCCAGGGCAGACATGGTAGGCAAGCGCAGCAGTGTTAGCGTAATCATCGGCGGCTGGCGCATGTTCAGGGATGATGATTCCTGATGGTGGCTGAGGGAGAAACCGAAACCCTTATCCTGGGCATAGGCAACGTACTCTGGGCCGACGAGGGCTTCGGAGTACGTTGCGTCGAGGCCCTGAATGCCCGTTTTCACTTTGACGAATCAGTCCGCCTCATGGACGGCGGGACCCAGGGTCTGTTCCTGCTGCCCTGGGTCAGCAGCGTGCCCCGATTACTGCTTTTCGATGCCATAGACTTCGGCCTGGATCCTGGTGAATTGCGTGTCATGCGCGATGACGAGGTACCCCAATACCTGGGCGCCAAAAAAGTGAGCATGCACCAGACCGGCTTCCAGGAAGTCCTGATGTCGGCAAAGCTGCTGAATGACAACCCGAAACAACTGGCGCTTATCGGTGTACAACCGGAGATGCTGGACGATTACGGTGGAAGTCTGCGGCCATCGGTTCGCCAGCGCATACCCGAGGCCGTTGATCTTGCATGCTCGATCCTCAGCGAATGGGGCGTGGATTTTCACGAGCGGGAAGAGCCCCTGACCACAGTGGAATTGATTGGGCCCGGAGCGCTGGAGCTGAGCATTTACGAGTCGGGAAAACCCGGATGAGCCATCCCCTCGTGCAACGATTGATCGATGAGTGCGGCTATCCGGAAGTGACCCTGGAGTCTCACCAGGAATTCATCAGCCAGCCAGGTATCAACGTACTGTTTTTCGCCGGTGACGCGAAAAGCTTTCGCGAAACCACCGACGTTGCGGTGGTGCTGCCGGAGCTGATTGATGCCTTCCAGGGCTCCCTGAAACCAGGTGTGATTACCGCCGAGGCCGAAACACAACTGCAGCGACACTACGGGTTCCCCACCTGGCCCGCGCTGGTATTCCTGCGTGACGGCGGCTACCTGGGCGCCATCGCCGGGATTCAAAGCTGGTCGGAGTACCTGCAGCAGATTAATGAACTGGCGAGGTCCGAGGTCAAACGGCCGCCGGGCTTCAAGATTCCGGTTGTTGCCGGCTAATCCCAACGGGTGCAGAACAATGAAACTAGCCGATATTCCAGTCACGCTAAGCGGCCCGGGCAGCCAACCTGCAGAGGAAGACCAGGCGGAACTGGGGTTCATTCCCATGCCACGAGAAATGAGTAGCTACAGCGCGCCGGACATCCCGGAACCCGAATCCGTGCAGCACCTGCAAGGCGCGAAAGCCGTGACGGACTGGATAAGCCAGGCACTGGCGGACTACCGCGTGGGTGGCGATGCGTTGATCGCCGACATCTCCAGCCTGGATCCTGGCAGTCGGGAACTGGTTAACCAGATACTGGGCGAAGGCGAGGTCAGTCTCACCTACACCGAGAATGATGTTCGGGTGCGGATGCAGGAGGCCGTGCTGGCAGGTATCTGGCGCACCTTCTACCTGGATTCCACCGGCAAAATCAGCCGTGATTTTATCGAGATATGTGACGTTCCGGTACTGGCCCGGCGCGTGCCGGATGCGGACAAGGCAGCACAATTGCCGCAGCAATCTGCCCCCGAGGACGTGATGAACGCCATGCCGCTGCTGAGTGAATTGCATGAACACGTGAGCACCTGGAAAGCAGGAGACAGGGGGCGGGTAATCAATCTCACCCTGCTCCCCTTGTCCGAGGGCGACATCTATTTTCTCGGCGAGACGCTGGGATCCGGACCCGTTGAAACCCTGTCCCGCGGCTACGGCGACTGCAAGATCAGCAGCACCGCCTACCCGGGCATATGGTGGGTACGGTATACCAATTCCATGGGTACGCTGATCCTGAACACCCTGGAAACCACCGATATCCCCTCGGTAGCCTGCGCCGCCCAGGAAGACCTGGACGATTCGCGAATGCGCTTCGCCGAGCTACTTGAACCGTATTGGAAAGAACTGGGATGAACCCGGAACAGAGCCTGGCCAGGGTGCAAGACGATACCCGGCTGGAATGCCGGATTTGCTGGTACCTCTACGATCCTGCCATTGGCGATGAGATTGAGCAGATACCTCCCGGAACCCCCTTCACCGCGTTACCCGAACACTGGCGATGCCCCCAGTGCGATGCCGCCAGGGACAAGTTTCTACCTGCGGCGGACGGCTAGAATCATGCATCCCGGCGTGGAATCACTGGTAAGCACCTACCGGGATATCGTGCAGCCGCGGATGTCGTCCCTGCCAATGTTCAACGAGGCACTCCGGGTGGAGGCAGTCGATTTCCAGGCCCACCAGGACCGCATTTTCGGCGTGATCATCACCCCCTGGTTCATGAACCTGGTCGTGCTGCCGGCAGAGGACGACGACTGGATGAGCCTGGCGACAGGAGAATCAGTCAAGGTGTCCTTGCCTGGGGGCGATTATGAATGCACGGCCAGCACCGTGGAGGGCCTGGGGACGCACCTGGCCTTGCCACTGTTCACCACGGTCAAGGACTTCACCGACCAGGACACTGCTGTACGCATCGCCCGGGACATACTGCAACGCCTTCGCGGCGATCACGACGATCCTGTTGAGAACACCAGCAAAACTCCCCAGCCCGGCAAAAGCGGATGGCCATGGCCCTTGTCGCGCCGGGACGTGCTGCTGGGCAAGCCCAAGCCCGGGAAGTAAAACCAGGCCGTTTCAGCAGCCCCGGAACTCGGACATAAACCGGATTCCGGGCGCCGCGAATCCTGAAGCGCCGGCTTATAACTTTGGAATACCTTGCACAGGGTTCGGGGACATGGGCACCTGGTGGCGCTATACTCGATCTAACTGGTAAACTGATATCCACCCAAGACCCTGATTTAAGTAGAAATATGCAGTTCTCCCGGGGTCGTCCGGAAGCGCCACGCGGCAAGCCGGTATTCTGAATCCGTTCCGGTAGGTACATCTCGCGATTGGAAGCAATTTATACTTGGGCGAACATCTTCTTAAAAATCAGAACCTATTGAATCAAAGCAAGAAATTCTTGCCTGCCGCGCAGAACACCTGACATCGATGAAGGCAAATTTAAGCAAACTATCGGCTTTGTCAGCAAAGCCCGATTCCTATCCTTGGGCCCCCGGGTCCAAGCGGCCTGCTGTGCCTGTTTCCCGGGCGCGCTTTCGGCCATCCAGGGGTATCGAAACAATCCGGGGTATGGACCCCTGGCTTGCGGCCTTCCTGGTTTCCAGCGAATTCGAAACACAATTTCTCTGGTCCGGTGATTGCGGAACACGGAAATTCGCTGCCATGGGTGAATCGGCCCGGGCAACCATGGATACCCTCGGGAGCTTGGCCAATAAGGCGGCCCAGGACATGGACTTGTCAGACGAGCTTGCCCGAAGCCTGCCCTTGGGTTTGTTCGTGGCAGGTGAAACCGACCACCGGCCGAATGCCTTCGAGAGCGGAGAAACCGAAACCCAAACCCGCTGCTGGATTCCGGAATTATTGTTGCTCCAGGATGGCGATTCGGTACTGGTCATTTGCGCCGATCCCCAACTGCGAGTGCGCACAGCCTCGCACCTGCGGCAGATACAGCGCAGCCCCGGAATGGCCAAGGTACGCAAGCGCCTCACAGGAACGCATTCACGGGTCCAGGAAACCAACACCGAAAACCTGCAGCAGTGGAGCGAACGCATAGATGCCACGCTGGCGGCTATCCAAGGCAATAGCATCCAAAAGGCAGTGGTAAGCCGTCGCATGTCGATCACCCCGACCCAGGGCCAGTTCTGTGCCTGGGCAAGCGCCTGGCAAGTGCAGCAGGCCAGCAACCTTACCGGCTTCGCCATCAGTACCGACCGGGGACATTCCATGTTCCTGGGTGCGACACCGGAGACCCTGCTGAAAGTGAAAGACGGGCGCCTGACCACCCACGCCCTGGCCGGGACATTGGCCGGAGACAGCAACCTGGAACACTTCATGGCCTCATCCAAGCTGAGGCAGGAACATGCATTTGTGTCGGATGGCGTATCGGCCACCCTGGCGCCTTTCACCACCGGCATCTCCGCCCAGCCCCTGCGTATCAGGCGCTCCGGGACGGTAACTCACCTGGAAACCCCATTGGCAGGACAACTGCGGGATGACGCCGATCCACTGCGGGTTCTCAAGGCCCTGCACCCGACCCCGGCAATCGGCGGCTGGCCCAGGGCTGCCGCGATGAAAGCCCTTGAAACCCTCGAGCCTTATAGCCGAGGCTGGTTTGCCGCACCGGTTGGATGGCTGGCAGCCAACGGCGATGCCCACGCAGCGATTGCTATTCGCTCCCAGTGGGTAAATCCTGACAGGGCAGTAATGCTGGCTGGCGCCGGCATCGTAAAGGACTCGCTCCCGAATGAAGAATGGAGCGAAACTGAAAACAAGTTCGACAACATGCGCTGCATGTTACGAGGCCAGGTCCATGACGACTGACCAAATCCCACATCGCAACGCCGAGTTCGCACAGCAGCTTGTACAGCGACTGTGCGAGGCGGGTTGTGCCGGGTTCGTAGTCTCCCCGGGTTCGCGCAACACCCCGATTGTCATGGCAGCCGCAAATACCGCCACACCGGTCAAGGTGATCCTGGATGAGCGCAGCGCCGGCTTCTTCGCCCTGGGTTGGGCAAAGGCCGCCAAACAACCCATTGCCCTGGTTTGCACCTCGGGCAGCGCAGGCGCCCATTACCTGCCTGCGGTTATCGAAGCCCGGGAAACCGGTGTCCCCCTGATCGTGATCACCGCGGACCGCCCACCTGAGCACCAGGATATCGGCGCTCCGCAAACCACCTTCCAGGACGGTTTTTACCAGCGCCACATCAAGGGTTACCTGGGCATCGGCGCGGCGGACGATGAACAGTCATTGGAAAAACTCCCGGAACTGGCAAGCCTGGTGGCGACAGTCAGCCAGGGCAAACCCGGTCCTGTACACCTGAACATCGGTTTCCGCGAACCGCTTTGGGAAGCGGCCCCCAGGGCCTTGCCCCTAAACCAAGCCATTGAAGCTGTCGGGCCAACACCATCATTAAACGAACTGCCAGAACTGCCTCGCACGCAACGGGGCCTGGTGGTCGCCGGCCCCATCCAGGAAGCACATCCTGAAGCCCAGGCAGCCGCCCAGGCCGTGATTCAAATGGCCCGCCGGTTGGGCTGGCCGGTGCTGGCGGATATCGCTTCCGGCCTGAGACAGGGCCCGGAAAACTCGGCGAGCCTGGTTAGCGGCTATGACCTGTTTCTGCGCTCCGAGACAGTGCGTTCAGCCCTGGAACCGGATTTCGTCCTGCATATCGGACGCATGCCTACCTCCAAGACATTGTTCACCTGGCTACAAGCACTGGAGGACAAGGGAAAGCAGGTCTGGAACATCACTACCGATGGCCAGGCACATACCCTGGCCAGCAAACCCAGGCTGGTAAGAACCAGCTGGCGCGCACTGGGAAATTACTGCCAGGCCGAGGCCACCGGGACGTACCCGGAATCTGACTGGATGGAGGGTTGGAGAAAAGCGGAGACGATGACCCGGGAAGTGATCTCCGAACAAACTGCTGATGTGGCGCTCTGGGAAGGTGAGATTTCTGCAATCGCCAGCAGAATTCCGCGCAAGGGCAGACTGATACTGGCCTCGGGAATGGCTATCCGGGATGCGGACTCCTATGCCTCAAAACTGCCTCCGGACAGCGAATGCCTGGTAAACCGCGGTGTGAATGGGATAGACGGGCTGATCGCCACCGCCGCGGGCGTGGCCTTTGAAGACAGCACCAGGCAAGTCCGGCTGCTGATTGGCGACCTGGCTTTCCAGCACGATCTTGGTTCCCTGGCCACCGCAGCCATCCAGCCGAACCTGGACATCGTGGTGATTAATAACGGTGGCGGCGGGATTTTTGAATTCCTGCCGATACGCCAGGCCACAGACAAATTTGATCGATTCTTCCTGACCCCTCAGAATCTGAATATTCCAGCGATCACTGCCGGCTTTGGAATTGCATCTTATCGTTGCGAATCCGCCAGTGAACTGGAACTCGTCCTTTTAGGGACGAAAACCGGTTGCCGGGTCACCGAGGTGATCGTGGACCGCCAGTACAACGTTAATATTCACAAAGCTATAGGGTCGGCAGTAATAGCCCGGCTCGATAAAGAATTCCTACTGGAGCAAGTTGATGGAGAAGGAAATGCCACCCCAGGAGGTGGTCTGGAACCGGGTAAAAGATTTTCAGGACATTGAATATTTCACCTCACCCGACGGGATAGCGAAAATCGCTATTAACCGGCCCGAAGTCCACAACGCATTCAGACCCCAAACCCTGTTCGAACTTCGCGAGGCTTTCGAGCTTGCCCACGAGGATCCTGATGTCGGCGTGATCATCCTCACTGGTAACGGCAACCGGGCATTTTGTTCCGGTGGCGACCAGCGAATTCGCGGCGAGGCCGGCTACATCGATCCCAAGGGCGTGCCGAGGCTGAATGTCCTCGACCTGCAGCGCCAGATTCGCACCCTTCCCAAGCCCGTGGTGGCCATGGTGGCGGGCTATGCAATCGGAGGCGGTCACGTGCTGCACGTGGTCTGCGACCTGACGATTGCTGCGGATAACGGCGTGTTCGGACAAACCGGTCCCAAGGTGGGCAGTTTCGATGGCGGATTCGGCGCCGGCTACCTGGCTCGTCATGTGGGCCAGAAGCGTGCCCGGGAGATCTGGTATCTGTGTCGCCAGTACAGCGCCGCGGAAGCCTACGAGATGGGCTTGGTGAACAAGGTGGTTCCGCTGGATCAACTGGAATCGGAAACCGTGCAATGGTGCCGCGAGATGCTGTCCATGTCCCCCATCGCCCTGCGCTTTCTCAAGGCCTCGTTCAACGCCGACTGCGATGGTCAGACCGGTATACAGGAACTGGCGGGTAACGCCACGATGCTGTACTACATGACCGAGGAAGGTCAGGAAGGCAAGAATGCGTTCCTGGAAAAACGTAAACCCGACTTCAAGAAATTCAAACGACTGCCGTGAAACCCTCGTTATTTAAAGCCTGGATTGCCGCCGCAAGGCCACAAACCCTCACCGTCGCCGTGGCGCCGGTGCTGCTTGGCGCCGCCCTGGCTGCCGAGGTGACCAGCTTGCGGATATCCCTGGTGCTGGCGGCCCTGGTGGGCGCTATCTGCATCCAGATAGGCACCAACCTGTTTAACGACTATGCGGACTTCAAAAAAGGCGCTGATGGAGAAGATCGTCTCGGGCCGGCCCGGGCCTGCGCCAGTGGCTGGCTCAACCCGGCCCATGTACTCAGAGCCGTCTGGGTCACTTTTTTCATCGCCGTTCTAGCCGGCTTGTATCTGGCCATGGCCGGTGGTTGGCCCATCGTGTTGATCGGCGTTGCCAGCCTTGCCTGCGGCCTGGCCTATACCGGCGGACCCTGGCCCCTGGCGTACGTGGGTATTGCCGACCTGTTCGTGTTCGTCTTCTTCGGACTGGTGGCGGTGGGCGGCACCTACTTCGTGCTGACCGGCAGCCTGTCATCCACAGCGGTTTTCGGCGGCGCGATACTCGGCTGCCTGGCCACCGCGGTGCTGGCTGTGAATAACCTGCGTGATCGCAAGGGCGACAAGCAGGCGGGCAAGCAAACCCTGGCGGTACGTTATGGCGAGGCTTTCGCCCGCAACCAGTTTGCCCTGCTGATTACCGCCCCCGCCTTGCTCGTGGTGTTCGTGGCCCTGTTTGTCCCCGGTGCCGGCATGGGCTGGCTTGCACCACTGGCCCTGGCGCCGTGGCTGGTGCAACTCACCCGTGACGCCTTCCGCCTGGACGGCATGGAACTGAACGACTTGCTCAAGAAAACAGCGGTTACCGAACTGGCCTTCGCCATCTTGCTCAGCGCTGGAATCGTATTG
>Ga0316195_10000687_pt1 | contig 14095 bp, 13 predicted proteins | sample Phised1_MG_FD_204937 | JGI IMG/M metagenome (GOLD analysis project Ga0316195, IMG submission 204937) | Coastal sediment microbial communities from Maine, United States - Phippsburg sediment 1 | ecosystem: Environmental > Aquatic > Marine > Coastal > Sediment | place: USA: Maine | collected... | reverse complement strand
AGGGTGGAGAGATAGCTGTTGCCACCAACCTCCTCAAGCGTACCCTGCTCTTTGAGCACGGCCGTCAAAGTCACCAGGTCTGCGGGTTCGTAACGTTCAGAAAGGGTTATCAGAGCAGAGAAAATCTTGCGATGTGCCGCCCGGTAAAAATCTGATGGGCGCAGATGTTCGAGAGCCCGATTCAGGGCTTCGTTATCCAGTAGAACCCCTCCCAGAACAGACATTTCTGCTTCCAGGTTCTGGGGCGGCAGGCGATGTTCGGTGCGATCTGGCACGTTCGCCCTCAATGGAAAGACAGGGGCCCGAAATCAGGCCCCTGAAATCAACAAATGATTTACTTCTCTTCCTCGGTTGCTGCCGGCTCGGCTTTTTTTGCAGCTGGCTCAACCGGAGCATCTTCACTGGTGACTACCACCTTGACGGTCGCATTAACGCCAGCGTTCAGCCTGATGTCAATGTCGTGCTCACCAAGGGTTTTGATCGGCTGCTCAAGAAGAATCTTGCGACGATCGATTTCAACGCCCCGGGCAGCCAGCGCGTCGGCAATTTCCATACTGGTGACAGAACCGAACAGCTTACCCTCTTCGCTGGCCTTATGCACAAAATTGCACGTCACGGCTTCAATGCGGGCTTTAACATCAGCGGCTTCCTGGCTCAGCTTCTCGGCCTTGTGGGTCAGCTGGCGCTTGTGATGCTCAAGTTCACTGAGGTTGCGTACACTGGCGACAACAGCAAGGCCCTGCGGGACCAGGTAATTGCGACCATAGCCGGGCTTGACCTTGACAACTTCACCAATTGTTCCAAGGCCTTTAACATTTTCAGTCAGAATAACATCCATCTCTTTATCCTCCCAAAATCCTTATGATTCAGGTTCTCTAGGTTTGCGAAAATCTGCCCACAAGTCAAACACGCCGATGCCGGTAACCAGCATGGGTAAGGGGTTGACCAGTGTAACCAACAGGTAACCGATCGTTCTGATGACCGGTGAAAAAGCTTTGCGGCGGAAGAAACAGTCGATAACCGCCAGTCCCTGCAGAAAATAAACCGGCAACAAGATAACCAGAAGGTTCAGGGCAAATGTTGCAAGCCATCCGTCTGCAAAGGCCACAATGAATCCCGACAGGATCAGAACCCAGACCAGTGGCTCCGGGGCTTTCCATTCCGGGAAAGCTTTGCCAGGCAGCGTATACCTGCCGCGCGCCAGCAGCGCCAGCAGTAGAACCAGGCCAAGGGTCATCAGGCCGGCCACGGTTATCACGATACCGGGATAGGCCTTCTGCAGGAACACCGCCATGTTTTCGATGGCCTGTGCGACCTCTTTGCTCTGGTCAGCCGGCAGGTCGGCCCCGGCGAACATCTCCTGCATCACCGTCGAGGTCTGGGCGATCTCCTTATCGATCAAACCACCAGTCACGGCGAGTGGAGACTCGCCTGCCGCGACCGAGAAGATTAGAAGCACTCCAAGGCTCGCAGCAACCATGGTCCAGAGGACCACAACGACTGTCTTGTCCCAGGCCATGCCGCGATTCATCAACCACGGCAAGGCAACCCCCGGGATGCCAAACTGGATCAGGTACATCACCCCCTGCGTCGGGCCTCCGGTCAGGAGGACAATAAGCAGGGTCAGCGCGACCGTCATGCCGCCAGAGGCTGTCCCGCAACGCATACCGATGAAAGCTGCCGGCAGGGGCGTAAACAGGTTGACAATTACCGCAGCAAAACCGAACGCTGCGTATGTACCGAACAATGCATACCCGGCCAACGCACCGAATACAATGTATAGTCCCCGCCGCATAGTCATCGTCTGGCTGTTGTGTTTAACCTCTCTCGAGAGAGTGGCTTGCCGTAAAGGGCAGCAGCGCGATATTGCGAGCTCGCTTGATCGCTTCGGTCAGCTTTCTTTGATGATCCGCACAGGTACCGGAAATCCGTCGCGGGGTAATCTTGCCACGCTCGGAAATGAAGTACCGCAGGGAACGGATGTCCTTGTAATCGATCGTGGCCTTCTTGTCAGCACAGAAACGGCAAACCTTGCGACGGCCATAACGCCGACGGGGCCCACCACTGGTACGATTTCCATCACCATATGCCATGATTATTTCTCCTTCTTCATCGTCGTCAATTAATTCGAGACTCAGGCTTCTTCTGTGGTCTCTTTGGCTTCAGCCTCGGTTGCCGCCGGCGTTTCGGTCGCGGCAGCCTTCTCTTCAGTTGCTTCAGCAGCCTCTTCCACGTCTGCTTCGACAGCCTTTTCTGCTTCTACCTCGGCAACAACAGGAGCCTGGTAACCGTTTTCCAGCAGAACAGTCTGGAACTTGATCACCATTTCATCGATGCGCATACGGCGCTCGTACTCCGCGATCACCGTCGGTTCCGCATCGAAGATCATCAGGACATAACAGCCTTTGGATTGCTTTTTAACCTGATAGGCCAGGGTCCGGGTACCCCAGTTTTCGACCTTGAGGACTTCCGCACCCTGATCCGACAAAATGGTCTTGTATTTGTCGATGATCGCGAGTTGGTCGTCCCCGACAACTTCCGGGTGGACGATGAAGATTGATTCGTAGGTTCTCATATAAAACCTCCTCTTGAGTTATTAGCCCCGCTTAGCGGAGCAAGGAGCGGAAACACCCAATATGCTCCCGTCGAAAGAACTTTGTTTTCTACCACACACTTACGCGATAGGCAACGGAAAACTCTTGTAATCTGTATTCTTAACGCCGAGCCAAATCCAGTTCCTGACCACCAGTAACCAGCAACCGGCTTTCATACATTGAACCGAAAGTGCATAACGTTGCCATCTCTGACGACATACTCCTTGCCTTCGAGGCGCATCAGTCCTTTTTCCCTGGCTGCTGATTCGCCCTTAGACGAGATATAATCCAGGTAGGAGATGACCTCGGCCCGGATAAAGCCCTTTTCAAAATCAGTGTGGATAACCCCGGCCGCCTGCGGGGCACGAGCCCCATCGCTGACGGTCCAGGCTCTGACTTCCTTGACTCCCGCAGTAAAATAAGTGATCAGGCCAAGCAACCTGTAGCCGGCATGGATCATCCTGTCGAGACCGGATTTTTCAAGGCCCAGCTCTTGGAGGAAGTCATCTTTTTCATCTCCTGGCAGCTCGGCAATCTCCGCTTCGATCTTGCCGCAGATGATCACCAGCTCGGCACGCTCTGCATCAGCATGTTCACGGAGTCGATCGACAAAGGGATGCTCACCGGCAAGATCATTCTCGGCAACGTTGGCAACATACAGGACCGGCTTGGCGGTGATCAGGCACAGCTCGCGCAGATCAGTCCATTGGTGTACGGTAACGTCGGCACGCCGGGCCGGTTGACCGCTGTCGAGGCAATCCCGGACCTTTTCCAGCAGGCCCAGCTCTTCCTGCATTTTTCGGTCGCCGCTCTGCGCCTGCTTCCTGACCCTATTGATGCGTTTTTCGACCGTATCCAGGTCAGCCAGGTTAAGTTCTGTCTGAATGATCTCAACATCGCGCAGCGGGTCGATACTGCCGTCGACGTGAACGATATTGTCGTCTTCAAAACAGCGGACGATGTGGGCGATAGCATCAACCCGGCGGATATGTCCCAGAAACTGGTTGCCCAGACCTTCACCACGGCTTGCCCCTTTGACCAGCCCAGCGATGTCGACGAATTCCATGGTTGTCGGCAAGACCTGCTGCGGCTTGACAATTCCGGCAAGAGCGTCAAGTCTCAGGTCCGGCACCGTGACGATCCCGACGTTCGGCTCAATCGTGCAGAACGGGTAATTGGCCGCTTCGGCGCCAGCCGAGGTGATCGCGTTGAAGATAGTCGATTTGCCGACATTGGGCAGTCCGACAATACCGCATTTAAATCCCATGTTTTAGTCCGTGAGGCGTTAAAAATCGTGAGCTGTGATCCGCGGCTTACTGTCTGAACAAACAGGTCGCCGGTTACGGATTACGGATCACGATTTAGATTGTTCCAAATGATAAAAACGATAGCCGGGGCGTTGCCCCGGCTATCGTCATGTCTACCTATTTATGTCCGATTCAAATCAGCAGTGGTGCAATAACCAGAGACACGACACTCATCAGCTTGATGAGAATATTCATGGCCGGACCGGAAGTGTCTTTGAAGGGGTCGCCAACCGTGTCGCCGATAACTGCGGCATTGTGTGCGTCGCCGCCCTTCTCTTCACCGGCCAGTTTACCTTGTTCGATATACTTTTTGGCGTTGTCCCAGGCGCCGCCGCCATTGGACATCATCAGGGCAAGCAACACACCGGCCAGGGTGGCGCCGGCGAGCATGCCGCCGAGAGCTTCCTTGCCGATAATGAAGCCGATCAGGACTGGAGCAACAACAGCAACGACACCCGGCAAGATCATCTCGCGCAGAGCAGCTCGGGCAGAGATGTCAATACATTTTGCCGAATCCGGCTTGACACCTTCCTTGCCTTCGAGCAGGCCGGGAATCTCGCGGAACTGGCGACGGATTTCTTCAACCATCTGGGCCGCGGCACGACCAACACTGGTCATGGTCAGGGCACCGATGAAGAACGGCAGGGCGCCGCCGATCAGCAGACCGATAACGACCTTCGGGTCAATCAGGTTAATAACTTCGAGTTTAACCGTCGTTGCATAGGCCGAAAAGAGTGCCAGGGCTGTCAGTGCAGCGGAGCCGATGGCAAAGCCTTTACCAATGGCGGCAGTGGTGTTGCCGATCGCGTCGAGGCCGTCGGTGATCTTGCGGACATCGGGACCGAGGCCGGCCATCTCGGAAATGCCGCCGGCATTGTCAGCAATCGGGCCGTAAGCATCAACGGTCATGGTCACTCCGACAGTAGCCAGCATGCCGACCGCCGCAATACCGATACCATACAGGCCGGCAAAAACGTTGGCGACCGCGATGGCGACACAGATGACCAGGATCGGGCCTGCAGTACTTTCCAGGCCAACAGCAAGGCCAGTGATAATATTGGTTGCCGGACCGGTCTTGCTCGCTTCAGCGATGCGATTAACCGGGGTATGTGCTGTGTAATACTCCGTGATCTGTCCGATCGCAACACCGGCCAGACAGCCGACCAGCACAGCAAGGAAAACACCGAACTTGAGACCCATGCCCCAGATCACCAGGATCGAAACGACCAGGAAACCGCCTGCCGCAACAAAAGTCGTATAGTGAAGGGCCTTGGCAGGGTCCTGGTTGCAAAGCTTCTTCATCGACCAGATACCAACAAAGGAGAAGAGCAGGCCAGTTACGGCCAGAGCGATCGGCAGGTACATAGCCGCAGCCTGAACGCCTTCACCGGTACCGAGCTTGGCCAGCAGTTCCGGACTAGCGGCGGCGGCAATAGCAATCGTCGCGATAATCGAGCCGACATAGGATTCGAAAATGTCAGCGCCCATACCGGCCGTATCCCCAACGCAATCGCCAACGTTGTCAGCGATAACACCCGGGTTACGCGGATCATCCTCGGGGATGCCTGCTTCGACCTTGCCGACCAGGTCGGCACCAACGTCAGCGGCTTTGGTGTAGATACCGCCACCGACACGGGCAAACAGGGCAATCGAAGAAGCGCCCATGGCAAACCCGTTGATATATTTGACGGTTGTGATGTCACCGCCATAAGCCATGTAGGCGATACCGACACCGACCAGGCCCAGGGAAGCAACGGCAAGCCCCATGACCGCACCACCATTGAAGGAGACCATCAGCGCATCAGCCTGGCCCGATACGCGGGCAGCCTCTGACGTCCGGACATTGGCCCGGGTTGCGGCCTTCATACCGATAAAACCGCAGGTCATCGAACAAAGAGCGCCGCCGAGGAAAGCGAAGGCGGTCTGATAATTCATGCCGACCGTGATGATCAAAAAGACCAGGGCGATAAAAATAGCCAGGACCCTGTATTCACGACCGAGGAACGCCATGGCGCCGTCATGTATCTGGTCGGAGATGTCTTTCATGGTGTCGTTGCCAACCGGTAGGCTCTTGACCTTTTTGTACAGGACAATCGCGATTATAAAACCGATAATGCCCAGAATGGGTGCTATAGCTTGCATGTCTTTCTCCCTTTAAGCTTTATTGCGTGTTTACTTAGTCAACAAATCACGATTGTTATAAAGGTTCATGGCTTCCTGCGGCCCTTTTTGCACAAGGAGCTCAAGAGCATCGGCAGCCTTTTCCAAATATTCGTTCAGTTGTGCACGTTCGGCGGCGTTGAAACAGCTTAAAACGTATCTTGAGACATCACCGCCGGTCGGTGGTCGTCCGACCCCCAGTCGCAGCCGGCTGTACAATGTCTCGCCAAGAGACCCGGCGATGCTGCGCAGCCCGTTGTGGCCGCCATGACCGCCACCGGCCTTGATTCGTAGCGTTCCAAAAGCCAGATCGATTTCGTCGTGAACCACAACCAAATCCCCCGGCTCAACACCGAGAGATTGACAGGCAGAAGCGACGCTTGCACCACTACGATTCATATACGTCTGCGGCAACAGAATCGTTGCCTCTGTACCGGCCACCCGCCCTACACCATAGAGCCCCTGGTGACCTTTGCGTTTCAGAGAGATCCCGTTTCGCACAGCGAGGCAAACCGTGGCCATAAAGCCAATATTGTGGCGCGTTGCGGCATATTCCGGGCCCGGGTTGCCCAACCCAACGATCAGTTTCAAAAGAAACCTCTACTTTATGCTTCGCCGGCTTCCTCAGACCCCTCTTCGGCAGCTTCACCCTCAGCGACTTCACCTTCAAGGATCTCTTCTTCTTCGGTCTCTTCGATTTCTTCAGCAATACGAGCGACAATCGTCAGAACCGTGAAGTTGTTATCATGAGGGGACTCGACGCCATCCGGAAGGGTTATTTCGTCAATATGGACAACATCGCCGACTTCCAGTGCCTCGACATTGACTTCAATCGACGTGGGGATGTTGGTCGGCAGGCAGAGGAGCTCCAGTTCATGACGAACCAGCTGCAGTGTGCCGCCCTCCAATTCACCCTTGGACTTGCCCTGGGGACTTACCGGGACCAAGAACGCTATTTTCTTTTTCAAGTCGAGAGCATAGAAGTCGACATGCTTGGGCTCGCGACGGATAGCATCGATCTGCATATCCTTGAGAACCACGACCTTGCCGTCAAACGGACCATCGCCCTTCAGGGTGATCAGGGTGTTCCAACCTGCCTCGGTGGCAACTGCCTGCTGCAGGGCTTTCGGGTCAACACGAAGATTAGACGGTTCAATCCCCTTGCCATACACCACGGCCGGCACCAGGCCGTCAGCACGGACTTTTCGGGAGCCGCCCTTGCCGATGCGAATCCGCGGTTCAACGTTCAGTACCGATTTGGCCATTTATCTGTTCCTCCATCCTTAAAGCTTCTTGAGTTTATTGTCTAAACGTCTGCTCGTTCAAACGAAGAGCGAGCTGACCGATTCATCACCATGAATACGACGGATAGCCTCCGCCAACAGTTTTGCCACGGAAATAATCCGCAGGGGTGGACATTCCCTGACTTTCTCCTCAGCAGGAATCGTGTTGCTGATCAGGACTTCCTTGAGAGAGCTTTCGTTGATACGCTCCAGCGCCGGACCGGACAGAACTCCATGGGTTGCCGTGGCATAGACGTCGCCAGCCCCGTGGGCCTTGAGTGCCGTTGCCGCCTGGCACAGGGTGCCGGCCGTATCGATCATGTCATCGACAATGATACAGGTCTTGCCGTCGACATCGCCAATGATATGCATGACCTCTGAGACGTTTGCCGCGCTGCGACGCTTGTCGATAATAGCCAACCCTGCATTCAGGCGCTTGGCAAAGGCCCGCGCGCGCTCAGTTCCCCCGGCATCCGGAGAGACGACGACCATTTCACCTGAAAAACGGGATTTTATATCATCGAGAACCACCGGGGCCGCGTAAAGATGATCCACCGGAATATTGAAAAACCCCTGGATCTGTCCGGCGTGCAGGTCAACACAAAGTACGCGCTGGGCACCGGCCGTCGTAATCAAATCGGCGACAAGCTTACTGGTAATCGGGGTTCGCGGCGCAACCTTGCGATCCTGTCTGGCATAACCGAAATACGGGATAACCGCAGTAATGCGGGCAGCCGAAGCACGTTTAAGGGCATCGATCATGACCAGAAGCTCCATCAGGTTCTGGTTGGCAGGCTGGCAGGTCGGTTGCACAATGAAAACGTCCCGACCGCGGACATTCTCGTTGATCTCAACCATTATTTCGCCGTCGGAAAAAGTCTTGACGCTGGCCTTGGCCAGAGGCACGGAGAGATAATCGCAAATTTCCTGAGCCAATGCAGGGTTTGCGTTCCCGGTAAAAATCTTCAGTTCTTTGAGCACATTATCACCTTGCGGGAAACATCAGGCCATGGTTTGCCCTGATCTGCATATTATCTCTGCATATTTAACGACAGTCGCCAGCCACGGCTCGTCAACAATGCTGTTTAAGTGGCAGGGGCGCCAGGAATCGAACCTGGGAATGCCGGAATCAAAATCCGGTGCCTTACCGCTTGGCGACGCCCCTGTGCTAAAATATTTCCTAAATCATTCATAGCGGGTTCACAACTTCAACCCACCAGTCGTTTTCCCTGGAGATTGCTTCCGCCGCCCGCTCAGCACGGCTGCGTTCTTCAAACAGGCCAAACACAGTAGGCCCGCTGCCGGACATGAGTGCCCCTTCTGCCCCACCGGCAAGCAGACGTGCCTTGATAGTCGCGATCACTGGATGGCGTTGGCAGGTGACTACTTCAAGATCGTTATGCAGCAGACGCACTAAAGCACTCATTCCCTGGGGAAACTTCGGAATTCTAGCGATTGACCTGTGGTGTGTCAACCACAAATTTCGAAAGACCCAAGCGGTCGAAACGGCAAGCCGGGGATTGACCAGGACCAGCCACACCGGCGGCAATCCCGGCCAGGCAGAAAACTGGTCACCGACCCCAGTTGCCCAGGCTGTTTGCTTGTAGAGGAAAAAGGGGACATCAGCGCCCAAATGCCGCCCGAGCGCCATCAATTCAGCGCGCGGCAACTCAGTGCCGAGCATATCATCAAGGGCCTCCAGGACAGCAGCCGCATCAGATGACCCACCGCCCATGCCCGCCGCAGAGGGGATATTCTTTGTCACGACAACGGACAGCCCCTGCTTCGAATTGACATGTTGCAGGAATAACCGTGCCGATTTTTCAACTATATTTTTCTCACCATCAGCCAGTTCGAGACCGGGGCACTCGACAGTAACATCATGACCGCAAACCAGTTCAATATCCAACCGGTCATAAAGTGCGACCCGCTGCATCAGCATCGCAAGTTCATGATAGCCATCCTCACGCTTACCAAGAACGTGCAGGCAAAGATTAACCTTGGCCGGCGCGAGCACCGTTTTCGATCGATTCATGATTGTACCGGGCCACCGTTTACTATGCAGACGAGCTGCATCATAATGACGAATACACTCTCAGCGTCAAGCAGAAACATGACGTTATAACCTGCACGACCACCGCGTTGACTTCCCCGCCCTGCCCCGGGGCCTTTCCCGCTGTTACAAATGAACATGACCACTGTGGTTCTACAGTCAGAATCTGCTTCGCAAGACGTGGCCGTTTTTAGCCATATCGAACCATTTTGGCCATCTCCCATCATACCTCCGTAACTCTCGCCACCAAATCCGGTGACAAAACCATTCGATAGTATGTGCAAAATTCCGTTCTATAGCCATAGCACCTGTATTTTCTGAAGTCTCCCCGGCCTGCATGAAAACGTTGCCGACACGCCCGACTAGGTCAGGACCAGAGCCATGCACCCCCGGCACGATATTTTCGGGCAGAGCAACCCAATCGTCAGGCGCTGCTCTGGGGCAATATAAGATTCAATCTTAACGTACAAAGCGGTATCTGCGCATTTTACTGCATGGATCTTTCCTGGAACACTGGCATGGCATGGCAATAAAGTCTTTTATAACCGTATTGAGAACCATCTTTCATGCTTTTTCAACCCCAACAAAAAGCGATTCCAAGTTATCAAAGTCTTTGCAATAATAAAACATTGTGTTTTAATCTTTACAGTGAAGATTTCTGGTGGCTGTGTTCAGTTGCCTGTACAGGCAATTTGTTCGTTACAGAAGTTAATCACAGCAAATATTTAGCAACAACAACCCAAGAGGAGGAAACGATGAAAACTGTTACACGCACCCTGTCCCTGATCAGTGCACTCGCCCTGGTCGCAGCCTTTGCCATGCCCGGCACGGCCCTCGCAGAAAAAACCCGTCTCGGCTTCGGTGGCGGCCCAGAGGGAGGCACCTTCCAGTACTTCTCCAACGGCATTGCATCCCGTCTTTCTAAAATGCTCCCCGATGTGGAAGTCTCCAACATGTCTTCAGCAGGCTCGGTTGAAAACGTCCGGCGTGCCAATACCGGCGAGATTGACTTTGGCATCGGCTACTCTGGCGACACCTACCTGGCTCGCAATGGCCGGTTGACCAATGACACCAACAAGTACCCCAACGTCATGGCCATGGCATTCCTGTACGGCGCACCTGCTCACCTCGTCGTCCTTGAAGGCAGCGGCATCAAAGAAGTTGCTGACCTCGCAGGCAAGCGCATTGCAGTCGGTGGCGCGGGCTCCGGTGCCGCCGCGGCCGCTCAGCGTTACTTCAGCGCACTTGGGCTGTGGGACAAGATGAATGTCGAGTTCATCGGCTACAGCAAAGCCGCAGCAGCAATCGGTGACGGCCTGATTGACGCCATGTGGGTCTTTGCCGGCTTCCCCAACAGCTCGATCATCCAGGCTGCCGCCAGCAACAAGATCAAGATCCTGAACACCTGGGATGCTGGCGAAAAGGGCGGTGCTTTTGAGCAGTACCCCTTCTACGCACCCCTCTCAATTCCGGCCGGCACCTACAGCGGTGTTGACTATGAGGTCAAATCTTTCCAGGATTCGGCCCTTTGGATTGCCAGCAAGGACGTTGCTCCTGAGCATGTCTACAACGCCCTGGCTAACATCTACACCAAGGAAGGCCTCTCCTACATGGTCAAGGTCAAGAGCACGGCCAAGTCCATGTCTGTGAAAGGGGCTCTTACCGGCATCGTCACCCCGGTTCATCCCGGCGCCCAGAAGTTCTGGAAAGAGCAGGGTCTCACTCTGAACGCAGCACAGATGGGCAACTAAACCATCATCCAACCCGGAGGCGGGGCCGCAAGGCCCCGCTTCTTCTCACTGCAGCATATTTGGTTTTGGGCAACCCAGCCCTCATCTCATAATTTAGGCAGGTAGTAAGTATGGCTGAAGAAATCCAGGAAGAATTGCAGACCCTCTCTCCTGAGGAACAGGAAAAGCTCAGGAAGTTGATGGAGAAGGACTCCAAGTCCTACCGGTCACCGATCGGTTTCTTCAAGTGGCTGGTCGCGGTGCTCGGCGCAGGAATGGTGCTTTTCTATTTCTACACGGCCGGACTCGCGGCCGTTGCGACCCAGTATCATCGCGGGGTCTACGTCTTTGTCACCTATGTGTTGGTCTTCCTGCTCTACCCCGCCGGCAAGACCAGGATGCGCATACCGCTTTCATTGATCATCGGCGCCATATACTCGAGCGCAATTGCCGGATTCGTGGTTTATGAATCGGTTGATACATTCCACGCCGATATATCCAGCGGCAATACGGGCCTGATCGGCGCGATTTTAATCGGTGGGGTAATCATCGGCGGTGTCGCGACCTTTATTGACAACATCCTCATGAAGAAGTGGCCGGAGAACCCGACTCTTTCGGATATCCTCTATGCCCTGGCTTCGGCAGCAGTTGTTTACTACTGGATCCACGAATTCGAAGTCCTGAACTACCGGGCCGGAGCGGAGACCAACCTGGATGCCATGATCAGCATCGTCGGCATTATTCTTTCCCTGGAAGTCTGTCGCCGGGTGCTTGGCTGGTCGATGACCTTCATCGGCATTGCTCTCTTCCTCTACGGTTATCTCGGCCCGATCTTCCCGGAAATTATTGCCCACCGCGGCTTTGGCATCGAGCGCCTTTGTACTGCACTTTACCTGACAACCAACGGGGTCTTCGGCGTTATGGCCAACGTTTTGGCAACCTACGTCATCCTGTTTATCTTCTTCGGCGCCTTTCTGCACAAATCAGGAGCCGGTAAATTCTTTATCGACTTCCCCCTGGCACTGGCCGGGCGCACCACTGGTGGCCCAGCCAAGGTGGCCGTCATCGCATCGGCCTTCTTTGGTTCGGTTTCCGGCAGCGCAATTGCCAATACCGTCTCCACCGGCGCCTTCACCATACCGTTGATGAAACGCGCCGGCTTCAAGCCGCACGTTGCCGGAGCCATTGAACCTGCAGCCTCGATCGGCGGCATGTTCCTGCCTCCGGTTATGGGTGCCGGCGGTTTCCTGATGGCCGAACTGACGGAAACATCATATGCCTACATCATGATGATCGCCATCTTCCCCGCCCTGCTCTACTTCTTCTCGGTCTTCTGCATGATTCACTTCGAGGCCAAGAAACAGGGGATCAAGGGGATCGAGGACGACGAATTCCCGCACTGGAAGGACGTTCTGAAAAAACAGTGGTATTACTCCTTGCCGTTAATCATCATAACGATCCTCATGATCATAGGAAAATCCCCTGGGATGGCTGCCTTCTGGTCTGCATTGTCATGTATTGTCGTAAGCTGGGTGAGGCAGGACAGGAAAGTCTCGTTCAAGGACAGGCTGATTTTTGTACCGTTTACAATCCTGTTTATTATGGTTGTTTCCCTCGGTTATATCCAGCTTCCGATTCATGAATTGTTCGGCTTTAAAATCCAATTTTTTATTACTGCTTCGGCAACGATCTGGTGCCTGCTGGTCAGTGCTTTCCGTAAAGACATTGAGATGGACTTGAAAGGTATATGGCAGGCGATCCTGACCGGCGCCAACAACACCCTGATCATCGGGGCGACGCTCGGCGTCATCGGCATTATCGTCGGGACCATTGGTCTGACCGGAATCGGCCTCAAGTTTTCCGACATCATCATCTCGCTGGCCAGCGGCAACCTGCTCGCGGCAATTTTCCTGGTCGCCCTCGCATCTCTGGTTCTCGGCATGGGTGTCCCGGTCACGGCAGCTTACCTGATTACGGCAGTGCTGGCTGTGCCGCCGCTCATGGAAATGGGTGTCCCCCTGCTCTGCGCTCACATGATCGTCTACTGGTTCAGCCAGGACTCGAACATAACTCCACCGGTTTGCGTTGCGGCCTACGCCGGAGCTGCGATTGCCGGGTCTGACCCATGGAAGACCGGCTGGACCAGCTTCAAATTCGCCAAGCTGTTGTACGTCATGCCGATCCTGTTTGCCTTTACCCCGGCAATCCTGTTCCAGCCACACACGGCCAACGTCAAGGTACCGAATCTTGGTGATGAATTGCCCTTTGCGACGGTCATGGCGGTCGAAGTCAAAGAAGGGCAGAGCTTCAACAAGGGTGATGTGGTTGCCAAGATCATGATTGGTGATGAAATCCGTGATATCAAAGCAAAACGAGGCGGCAATGTCTCCGAAGTGAAGACTTTCGCCGGCGGCATGGTCAATGCGCAGGAAGTGATCATCGAGGCCAATGACCCGGCGACCGGGATGCAGACAGCTTCTTCCTTCTTCTCGGCCTTCCTCGGCACGATCGCCTTCTCGGCGACAACCATGCTCTTCTGGTTCCGCCGCACGACGCTGTTTGAGTGGATAGTTCTGGCAATCGGCACCGTGTTCCTATACTGGCCGACACTGATAACGGATGCAGTCGGCATAGCACTGGTCGGGCTGGTCATTTTCGTACAGGTCACCAAGAACAAGAAAGAACATGGCACTATGCTTGCGCCTAAAATAGGAAAGGAGGGGGCCGGGTGATGAAACAGTTCAACAACATCCTCTTTGCCACTGACTTTTCTAACGCATCAGGCCCTGCCGCCGATTACGCAATAACTCTGGCAAAATTGACGGGCGCACACCTGCATGTTCTCCACGTGATCAACGAGCTCGATGAGCACCAGCGGGTTATGATTCCACGGGAAGCATTCCAGATCCTGGAAAAGGAAATCGAGCTGCAGACTGTCAGAGAACTGAATGTTTTCTGTAAAGGGCCT
>Ga0316195_10000684_pt1 | contig 14123 bp, 11 predicted proteins | sample Phised1_MG_FD_204937 | JGI IMG/M metagenome (GOLD analysis project Ga0316195, IMG submission 204937) | Coastal sediment microbial communities from Maine, United States - Phippsburg sediment 1 | ecosystem: Environmental > Aquatic > Marine > Coastal > Sediment | place: USA: Maine | collected... | reverse complement strand
CGCTCACGAAGCAATACCGCCTGATCGACGAGATCCTGAGGAATGATTGCAGGGTCAACCTGCAGGGGTTCGGCAGATTCCTGGCTGAATGCGTTGGCGAAATGCAGCATTGCTAACACGGCGAGCATGGGTGTGCGGGTCATGTAGGAAACTCCGGTGTCTGTCGGATTGAGATCGCGTATTGTATGTCGCACCCGCGACTTTGGACACTCGAAACAGGACAAATGTCATGAGCACGTCACGCACTCCGAAAATCGGCCTTGCGCTGGGCAGCGGCGCATCGCGCGGCTGGTCGCACATCGGCGTCCTCAAAGCACTCAATCGCGCAGGCATCGAACCCGACGTTATTGCCGGCACTTCAGTTGGCGCCATGATCGGTGCCTGTTACCTGTCAGGGAATCTCGACAAACTCGAAGAGTGGGTGCTGGGCGCAACACAAATCGATGTGTTCAAATTTTTTGAAATTCACCTGACGAAATCCGGCTTTGTCGACGACGAGCGCTTCGCCGATTTTCTCCATGATTACGTCATCGATCGTGAAACATCCTTCGCCGACCTGCCGAGCGCTTTTGCCACGGTGGCGACCGACGTGCAGGCCGGACGTGAAACCTGGCTGACCGAAGGCAATGTGCTCGAGTCCGTTCGCGCGTCCATGTCCTTGCCCGGACTTTTCCCAACCGTCCGCATCAATGAAACCTGGCTGGTCGATGGCGGGCTGGTCAATCCGGTACCGGTTTCAACCTGCCGCGCCATTGGCGCGGATATCGTCATTGCGGTCAACCTCAATACGGATTTGCTGGGCAAGCGGAGCCGCAGCAGCCCAACCCCGAAGCCGCCCGAGCCCGACGGCCTGCTGGGAAAATTCAAACGTTCCGCGAAAGATTATTCGGAAACACTGTTCGGCACGGATCCCGATGGTGCGCCCGGGCTATTTGACGTGGTCGCCAATTCGATCAACATCTTTCAGGACCGGATTACCCGCAGCCGCCTGGCCGGCGATCCGGCGGACATCGCCATTTCACCGAAACTTGCTCACATCGGGATGCTTGATTTTCACCGCGCGGCGGAGGCCATCCGCGAGGGCGAAGAAAGGACCGAGCGAGTAATCGACGAGATCAAGACAGCCGCTTCAATATCTCGCTAACCGCCAGCCCGACAAATGACCCCAGCATCGATCCTATGAGCGCCATGATGACTGCAACGGGAACCAGCTCACGACCGTAAGCGGCACCAACGACCGCGGCCGACGGCGCGCTGCCGATGTTGGCGATCGACGCGATGCCCGCCAGGTAAATATTCATACGCAAGAATCGTGCGGCGAATAGCAGCAGTACCGCATGCACGGCAAGAATCATGAATCCCGATAAAATGTACAGGGGCGCCTCGGCAATTGCCCCGAGACTGACCTCGGCACCGATCAACGCCACAATAACGTACAGCATGATTCCGGAAACCTCGTCGCTGCCGCGGGCCTTGCCCAGCCAGGTCGGTGCCGCGAGCATTCCAAGCAACGACGAAATGATGATGGCCCAAATCATCGTATTTAGAAGCCCGCTGCTGGCCAGCCAATCGCCGGCATGACGGCTGATCGATGCGACGACGAGTGATAACCCCAGCGCCAGCAGCAATCCGGGCATTTCGATTCCCCCCCGGGTCTCGACATCCCCAAGCTTGCCAAGAACATCGTTCAACCACTTGTCGTCCGATCGCAGAAAGGTATCGAAGCTTTTCCTGAATGGTTTTAGCGCGATGATAGCGACGAGCCAAACGGAGTAACAAAGCGCGCCCATCAGGAGTGTGTAGGTCATCGCGGCGTCGGAGACATCCAGGGCCTCCTTCACGGCAACAAAGTTCTGCGTGCCTCCCGTCCATCCTGCGGACATGATGGCAAAGGTAAGCGGAGTCTCGCCGCCGAGAAACGGACTCATCACTTGATGCACGATCACAAATGCGAACATGACCGAAAATGTTGATGCGAGACACAAGGCCGTAAGACGCGCGCCCAGTTTGCGAATTACGACCAGGTTGAATCGCAGTGACATGAGAAAAAGCATCGCCGGAATGAGGTTATCCCGAACCGACGCCCTCGCGGCGCGAATCTCCTCGTTCATTTGCCAGGCGCCCGCGGTATAAAGCGCCATCGAAGCAAACATAACCAGCACAATGGCAGGAAACCATTTAAAAACCGCCGCCGACGATCGGTGTTCTATCCAGACCAGTGCACCGCACAAGCCGAGCATGGCCGCAATGAAGTCAAACCCGCCTGTAATCAATGCATGTCGCTCCTGGCTCGATCTTTGCGACTATAAACAAAACGGGGCGCAAAGGCCCCGTTCTGCTTGCTGATGACTTCGGATCATAGCGGCCCGTGGTTCAGTAAGCCGGCCCATCCTTATACTCAAAGCCGGCTTTTTCGCCCTGCTCCCGGACGGCCTCGAAGATCTGCACATCGAGCGAGTCCTTCATGCCACCCGCCTCTTCGACTTTCCGCGACAGAAACTCATCCCGATCTTCCGCGAGTTTCTGAATGCGGTGCGTGTACTCAGCCCGCTCTTTCGCGAGTTGCCGCACATACGCAACCTGTTCCTCTGGGGCCATCGGCTTCATTGCCTCCGGCAATGCTTCCGGTTCGATGTCAGCCAGCGCCACGTCACCGCTCGCTACCGCTTCAACGAGCTCATTGTCGCCGATCAGGTTGTCCCGCCCAGCGGCCGCGGCGTTGAAAACTCCACGCCTCGCCTGCGAAGCAACCGATGCGGTCACGGCAATTTCCCCGGCAGCGGCAACTTTGTCCCGCATTCGTTTCTGCTCTTCTTCCGGACCATAGTACAAACGGGTGCGATCCAGTCTTGCCGACAGCTCGGCGATTTCGCTGTCGTAGGGCGTCGCGAACGCCACTGCATCGCCGCTCTGTTCAACCTGGAAGAACCGACCACCGCCCAGGCCGGCGATCGTTGTCCATGGTTCTACCGTGGTCGGCAGGTTGCCTGACTGAATGGTGTTTATGACAATGCCCCTTTCGCTTGCCGCGGCGACGATCTCCGGATACCGGACCTCGTTATAGTCCATGTGCGGTGGAGCGTCACCAACGAGGAAAACAACCTGATAGGCCTGGTCGCGCTCGCTCCATGACATTAAATGAACTGCCTCGTAGAGTGCCTGGTTGACGCTCTCGGGCGTATCCCCACCGCCGCCGGCCTGAAAGGCCATCAGTGCGGCGTACACGGAGTCGAGATCTGCGCTCAAGTCAACGCGGGTCGTAACGTAAGCGTCGCCTTTATCGCGATAGCCAATCAGGCCAATGCGAATTTCCGGAGTAGGCTGCGCTGAGGCCATGGTTGACGCAATGGACCAGATTTTTTCTTTCGCCGTTTCGATCAGACCGGACATACTCCCCGTCGTATCAAGTACGAATACGAGGTCCACGACCGGCCGCTGACTGTTTGCAACAGGACGGTCGATTCCCGTCTCAACGGTGATCGCATTGGCCTGAATAGCTGGATACAGGACGATCGTACCCAAGGTCAGTACACACAGGGCAAGCCCTAAAATTTTCGTTTTCATGGTTTGGTTCCTTCTGTCAGGTAAAGCCGCGCGCACGCGGCATCACTTATTGATGAATCAGTTGTCTTAGTGCCGCGTCGGCCTGGCGTCGGGCGCGTTCGAACGCGGCGTTGTCGGCGGCTTGCGGCGTACTGCGTCCCTTGCCAATCGACTTCGGAATGGCAACGAAAAACGCCTGCACGAAGAAAAGACACCAGGTCGCGATAAACTCACTGCCTGTCCTGCTGATTGCCCAGGCGCAGGCGCACACGCTGAATGCCGTTAGCAGGAGATCCAGGGCTGCGGGAAATATTCCGGCGTAGAAATAGAGGCAGCGCACCAGCCAAATTGCAGCGATGTGAATCAGCACATATAGATACAGCGACGGTGCAAACCACCAGGTCGCAATAGCCAGCAAGCTCCACATCGATAAGGTCGTAACGCGTCCGATGCGCTCGTGGCTCGACCTCAGCAGGTACCCCAGGTAAGCGAGCGAAACCAGTGGCACGACCAGTCGAATTACGCTGCTGAACCCGATGAACGGTGTCAGGGCAGCTATGACGACGCTGACCGAAAACGCGAGTGCTGCCGCAACGACGGTACCCTGCGCGAACGTTGGCCGCTTCATGACTCACACCGCTGCGTTTTCTCGCGAAGGAATGCGATTTCAACGTCGTCTTCGCTGACGTTCAGGTCCCTGGCTATCCATGATGTATCGGCAATGCTTCTGGAAACATTCCTCGTTGGACCGTGGCACTCAAATAGCTCGGCCTTTTGCCGCAAACTTTCGAGCGTGCCGCGGTTTTCGTCGATCAGCTTTTGCTGATCCTGGATTGCCGAGGTTATCGATTCAATTTTCGAGTCGAGTCTTTTCAGAATTCGTCCGGACTCAAGCTTCCGGCGAATCAATCCCCTGGCGAGTTCGTCCTTTCCGGAGACAAAGCAAAGATCCAGTTGCTCTTCGATATCCTGAACCGATGACTGGATCTCGGCACGGTGTTCGCAGAGTGATTTCCGTTCCAGAACGCGATGTGCAGTGAGCTGCTCCAGCGATGCCAGTTCACTTTCCATATCGCGAATCGCCTGCTTCAGTAGCGGTTCCGGCTCTTCCATCTGGTCAAGAACGGCATGCAAGTCCGCCTTGAAGAGCCGCGCAACGCGATTGATTAATGCCATGATGCTGCCTCCACAAAATCAACTAATGTGGAAACATGGTAAGCAGGCGGCACCGCGCCTTTAAGACATGAGGACGTAAAAACCGCGGCGGCGGCTTTACATTGCGTTTACACTTTGCAGCCGCAGCCGGCAGAGTATCGGTTCACGCCAGGCGATGACCGATACCTTGCTGACGGGGCTGTATTTACTCGCCCGGGTGATACGTTCGCGACGCCCTGGCTTCGACGTCTTCGCGATAATAGGCAACATCCTTGAACTCGACATCGGCATAACGCTGCGCCTGATCATCGAAATGCGGTGAACCGGGATCACCACTCTGGCCGCCAGCCAGCATGCTCTTGGCCCGGACTTTTTCACCAAATTCGACGACCGCGACAAAGCTGTTGCCCGACGTGCCGTAAATCCTTTTGGTGCCTGGATACCGGCGCGCCCCAAACGACGCAAGCGCACCCCAGGTACTCGACGCCATGCCAATCGGCAACGATGGCTCGTTGTCGTTGAACGGCTGTTGAATGTCCCCGGTAAGCCGCTGGTAGCGATTGACCTCGCCCCACGGCATATCCCAGCGGCCGAAATCGGCGACCAGCATATCGACGGTTTCGCCGAAGAGACGCAGCCGTTCTTCAGTCGGCGAACCCGTGCCAAAATAATCCACACGCTCCATGGCCGATGCGTTGTCCATGTCGGCTGGAATCTGACCAACCTCGTTATAGTGAACACCATAGAAATGCGCGAGCGTCATGGCGACGGAGTCCACGGCGACGCGCAGGTCCCAGTTGCGAAGCACTTCGATGGCGCCGCCAATTTCAGCATTCGCCCGACCTGAGTCGTCGTAAGCCCGCACCAGCCCAGGGATCAGTTTTTCGAAGCCCGGCAGGTAAGGGTCATAGGCGATGTCGATCAAACCATCCAGAGTAAGTTCGGAAATTCCGCTCAGTACGCGCACGGCATGTATGCCGCGGAAGTTTTCGGCGTCCGGCGCCATGTACACCGGGTAGTTTTCTCGTTTCGGGCTGTAGTCTGCGGCCGCGGTAAACGGTGTGGAATTGGTGTTCTGGATCCAGCCGTTGGCCGGATTCACGATCGTGACAAGCTCATCGACGGTGTGCAGGCCCTGCCAGTCCGTTGCCGGGTTGCTGCCATCCACCGGCCGCGAGTAATCAAAAGACGGGTCCCGGCGTGGCACGAAATTGCCGTGGTAGTAGGCGATATTGCCGCTCGAATCAGCGAAAACCGTGTTATTCGACGAGTTCGTGCGTATATCCATCATGTCCCAGAACTCCTGATGGTTCGCGAGCTTGGTACGCGTGAATGACTGGCGCAAAGCATTGACCGGGTCCCAGTTCAGGGCAGTCGCCGTCCATTTGCCGTCCTCGAGATGGGTGACAGGACCGTGATGCGTGCGATACATCGGGAACGTGCGCTCCGACATCTTGTCACCGTCTTTGTATTTCAGCGTGACTTCGGAGACTTCCACCGGCCGCACTTCGTCACCGTAGCGATACAACAGCTTTCCATCTTCCTTGATTACGTCTTCGACGAAATCGTCCATGAAGTCGAGCCGCGTCGACGTATGCATCCACCCGGTATTCTCATTAAATCCCTGGTAAACGAAGAACTGACCCCAGGTTACGGCGCCGTAGGCATTCAGGCCCTCATCGCTGACCACGTGAATCTCGCCGCGGAAGAAGAAGGAGGTATGCGGGTTGATCAGCAGCATCGCGTCTCCGGAGGCGGTGTGCTGACCGGAAATCGCGAAGCCGTTCGAACCACGTGGCTCCCTGAATTGTCGTGACAGCGCGACGCGGCTCTGCAGGCTTTCAGCCGGGTTGGCTCCGCCGTAAAACGCTTCGATACCTGCGATGTCGACCGCTTCAATGTCGCCACCAATCGAGCCTTCGCTGAAGAACATCGGGAACCACGGTTCGAACCGTGTCAGCAATCGCGGCCTGGTTTCGGGGTGCGTCTCCAGGTACCAGTTCAGACCATCCGCATAAGCGTCGCAAAGGTCTTTGAGCCACTGCGGCGCAGATTCGTAGGCTGCTTTGGCTTCATCCACCGTCATGTAAAGGCGCGCCCGCAGATCGCTGTACAGAGCCTTCTCGCCTTCAACTTCCGCCAGCCGACCGGTCGCCCAGATGTAATTCTGCTCAACCCGGTTGAAATCGTCCTCAGCCTGCGCAAACAGCATGCCAAAAACCGCATCGGCATCCGTTTTTGCGTAGATATGCGGCACGCCAAAATCGTCGCGGATAATGGTTACGTTCGTGGCCCGCGCCTTCAGGCGCGCGATTTCGGTGTCCGCTGCCGAGACCTCATCGGCTGGTTTCGGCGAACAGGCGCCTAACAGGAGCGCAACTAGAAGGAACTGAATGAATGCAAACTTTCTGGCTAACATCGGACCCCCGGACATGAAAGTGGCCGTTTTATGGTGGTGGTGAGGGTGCTTTTGTACAGGAAGCCTCTTCCGGGGAAAAGGGTTACCGGCCTCGTACCACGAATGGTTTTTACAAAAACGTTACATTGCGGCACACAAATCCGGCGCCGGTATTGCTAGCCTTTGACCCTGATGAGCAAGAAAATCCGAATACTGGTTGTGGAAGACGAGCCGGCCATCCGCGAGGGGCTGCTGGACGTGCTCGTTTTTCACCAGTACGAGGTCGACAGCGCGGCCACCGGCCCGGAGGGCCTGCAAAAGGCTTTGTCCGGCAAATTCGACCTGGTCCTGCTCGATATCATGCTGCCAGGAATGGATGGCTACGAAATCTGCGACCGAATCCGGGCGTCGGACCCGCAGCAGCCGGTCATCATGTTGACGGCCAAGACCTCGGACGAGGAAATCGTCCAGGGATTGAAGCTCGGCGCCGACGACTATGTGCCCAAGCCCTTCTCGATTCAGCAACTGGTGTTGCGAATCGAAGCCGTGCTGAGGCGTTCGCAGGTCGGGATTCTCGAGGCCCGGACCCTGTCACTCGAGCACGTTGAAATCGATACGGAGAACCTCACCGGCAACAACGCTCACGGCGAGCTCGCCTTCACGAAGCGGGAAATTGAACTACTTTGCTACCTGGCAAAGCATGCGGATCGCCCGGTCACTAGGGAAGAATTACTCTTAAAAGTATGGGGTTACGCTAGAAACCTCGAAATTGAGACAAGGACTGTCGACATTCATGTTGCGAAGATCCGTCGCAAGATCGAGGCCGACCCCAGGAACCCGACCAGCCTCGTCACGGTACGTGGCGCCGGCTACCGCCTGCGAACCCGGGGCTGACGTATGCGGCCGGCGACCCTGCTCCGATCCTATGACGAACGCCGCTTGCGGAATCTGCTCTTGTTGCTGTTCCTTGCGCTGGCCATTCCAACGGGGGCGGTCGTCTGGCAAGCCTGGGGCCAGCTCAAATGGGAAGCGTGGTATCAGTACCGAAACCAGGCCGAGGAATTGACCGACCGCGTCGACCGGGAATTGGGCCAGCGGGTCACAAACGCCGAGGCACGCGCTTTCGCCGATTTCTCGTTTCTGAATGCCGCGCCGAACGGCAGCATCGTTCAGAGATCTCCGCTGTCGGTTCTGCCTGTGTTTCAGGACCTGCCGGGCGTTATCGGCCACTTCCAGGTCAGCCCCGACGGCAGGCTTTCTACGCCACTACTGCCCGACGGGTTTATCACTCCGAGTGCCGCCGGCCTGAGCGAAGACGACTACCAGCAACGCGAGTCACTGGCGAACAATATTCGACGGATTCTGGCCGACAATCAGCTGGTTTCCGACCGTGGCCCTCCCGCTGAGCGATCAAACCGCGCGGTCGAAACCGGGGAAATGGTGCTGACTGCCGCCCGGCGCCAGGTCGAGTCCGAGTCCGAGTCCGAGGCCGAGGTCGACAAATTGGCATTGCCGAGTGCCGCGGACGCGCCTGCGCCTGCCGCCGAAGCGCAGCCGCAGACACCCGCTACAGGCGCACCCTCGCCCACGCAGCAGGGATTCGACCGACTCAACCAGGACACCGCGGCGGACGCTGCGTCGTCGTTGCAGGAGCGCGCACAATCTGCCGCTGGCGGCACCGGGGGCCGCGCCAGCAGTCTTGGCAGGGTCCAGGACCTCCAGTTGGACGAGGCCTTGCAAAAGAAAAGCGAAGACCTGGACATGGCAGACCAGGTACGTGAAAGAAAAGACTCGCCGGCGTCAGACGCAGCACGAAAGCGTCGTTTCGAGGAATTCACGGCGGGCCCGGCGCCGGCTGCCGCAACCAACGAAGTTGGCCCGATCACGGCATTTGAGAGTGAAATCGACCCGTACCAGTTCAGCCTGCTCGACAGCGGCCACCTGGTGCTTTTTCGTAATGTCTGGCGAAACGGCGGCCGCTACATCCAGGGACTGCTGCTGGACGCAGACATCTTCTCCGAGGCGGTGATCGGGTCGGCGTTTCAGGCGACGGCATTGTTCGAAATATCGAACCTCGTTATTGGCTACAACGACGACATCATGAGAATTTTTGATGGCGGCAGCTACCAGGCAGCAATCGGCACCGCGAGTGAGCTTGATGGTTCCTTGTTATACCGCAGCCGACTGTCCGCGCCGTTCAACAGCCTCGAACTGATCTTTGCGGTCCAGCAGATGCCGCGGGGCCCTGGCGCGGCAGTGCTGGCCTGGACAACGATTGTAATCGCCGTGGTCTTCATTATCGGCTTCCTTGCGCTTTACCGACTGGGCCTGGGTCAAATCCGGCTGGCACGACAGCAGCAGGACTTCGTCTCCGCAGTCAGCCACGAACTCAAAACACCGCTGACTTCCATTCGCATGTACGGCGAGATGCTGAAGGAAGGCTGGACGGACGATGCGAAACGCAATCAATACTACGAATACATACACGCCGAAGCCGAAAGGCTCACTCGCCTGATATCCAATGTGCTACAGCTTGCCAGCATCACCCGCAGTGAACCTCAGCTCAACCTGCAAAAAACCCGCGTCAGCGGAATCATGGACCAGATTCGCTCGAAAATTTCCGCACAGGTTGCACAGGCCGGTTTCGAACTGGAACTGGCGGAGGATGAAAGCTGCACCGGGCAATCCATTACTGTTGATGTCGATTGCTTCGTGCAAATCATCATTAACCTGGTCGACAACGCTATTAAATTCGCCAGAAAATCAGGCGAAAAACGAATTGTCATCCGCAGTGCTGTCAAGGCAGGCGGACGGGTCGTCTTCAGCGTGCGGGATTTCGGGCCGGGCATACCAAAGGACCAGCTCAAAAAGATTTTCAAAATGTTCTACCGGTCGGAATCGGAGTTGACCAGGGAAACGGTGGGAACCGGAATCGGGCTTGCGATTGTTCACCAACTGGCAACCGCCATGAAAGGTGACGTAGACGTGGTGAACCGGACTCCCGGCGCTGAATTTCGGGTTACCTTTCCGTGCTAGTTATTGCAGCTTCCATAAAGAGTCACCGGCTCGCCCGCGCCGCCGCAAAATGCCGCGTACGATAACGGCAGGCCGGCAAGCGCCGGCGAAACCCGCAGGTACGAGGTAAGGCTGACGGCACGCAAGCCGTGCCGTGCCCTGGATCGGAATAGTCGCAACATCCATCCGGTATGCTGGCGAAACGGTACTTTTCAAAGCGCGCTTCGAATTCATCGGCATTCCTGGTCTAGAATCGACGCACGCGACCGAACAGCGTTACGTGGAGCAAGAAGAACAATGATGCATCGTTTGCTGGCACTGGTGGCGCTGCAGACTCTCGCGGGATTCTCCCCGGATGCAGAATCCCGGGCCGACGACCAGCGACTGCAACAGATCGAAACCTACGTTGCAGAGTACGTGGACATGGCAGCGTTCGATGGTGTGGTGCTGATTGCGGAGCAGGACTCCAGCGTCTGGGAGAAGGGCTTTGGTAGTGCCAGTTACGAAAACGCATTGCCGATGACAGCGGAAACCGTTTTTCGTATAGCTTCATTGTCCAAACAAGTCACAAAAGCGGCCATCGGCCGGCTGATTGACCAGAACAAACTCAAGCTCGATTCCAGACTTGACGAATTCCTGCCGGAGTTTCCCAATGCCAGGCGCATCACGATACGGCAGCTTGTTGAACACAGCGCCGGGATTGCGCATACCAACAGGCTTGACTGGATGGATATGCGAAAGTCGATGACCCTGGACGCGATTGTGGCCAACCTGGCGAATGAAAGGCTGCTATTTGAGCCCGGCAAAGGCTACCAGTACTCCAACGGTGGCTACGCCCTGCTTGCCCGAGTTATCGAAATTGCCAGCGGCACGTCATACGGAGATTTCATTGCCGCCGAGTTTGCAGCGCGTGGCTATCCTTCGATCGGGCATGAGGTGGCGCATGTTGCCGTTGCCAGCATGGCGAACCGCTATTCGCCCGGTCCTGTTTATGGTGAGCGCGTGCTCGCCGATACCTATGTTACGGCCAACCGCATTGGTGGTGGCTCGCTGTACGCAAACGCAAGAGACTTGTTGCATTTTTTTCGCGACACATACAGCGGCGCTCTTCTTTCGACCGCGACGACAGCAGAACTTTTTCCGCTTCCGGAAGACGGTGACGTGCAGATCACCGGTCGGTCGCCGGGGGCGCTTGCCCAGGTATACCTCGATTTCGACGAACGCCTGGCCGTGGTGACGCTGTCTTCAAACTCCGCGTGGCCCGCCAGCTTCAACACCGACATCGTTTCGCTGTACCGGGGAGACGAGGTATCGCTGACGCCTTTCACATTGGATCATGCGACGTTGCCCGACGTCGAATGGATGGCGGTGAGCGGCGACTTCGTCGCCGACCGCTTCGGCTGGCAGGTGTCGATCGTACGTAAGGATCAGCAGTTCGTCTTTGTACAGGATCAGATCCAAACGGCTTTCGCGAGAACGACCGACGGCGAGTTTTATTTGCCAATTTACGACTGGCTTTGCCGTTATGGCGACTATGGCATGGATTTCGAATGTCGCCAGCGGGACCCGAACGCGGACATTCGTTTCAATTTTGCGCGACGCTGACACAAAATGACGTCGCCTGCAGAAATTGGATGTTGAATCCAAATCGACACCGAATCGCAACCAGCACGTGATACTCCTGTTAGAAATTGCCGAAATACTAGTTGCTTGGTAATTCGTCAACAAACCGGAGGTATCTCTCATGAATTCGTTGCTAAAGGCGACTTCCCTTTCACTGCTGATATTGTCTGCGAACGTGAGTAAAGCGGCGCAGGTCGACATCGAGATTACGAACCTGACCAACGGCATCTGGTTCACGCCCTTACTTGTTGCCGCACACCCGGCGGGTACGGCACTTTTCGAAGCTGGCCAGCCTGCATCCGCGAACCTTCAGGCGATGGCCGAAGGCGGAGACATCTCGGGTCTTGTTACAGACCTGCAGGGTCTTGGCGGCACCATCGTAGAGAATCCGGCCAGCGGCTTCCTGGCACCGGGCATGGCTACGACAACCAGTCTCAACACGGATGGCACCAGTAATACCCAGTTGTCCGTTGTCGCCATGCTGCTGCCTACCAACGACGGTTTCGCCGGACTCAATGCGATCAAGATACCCACCGTGCCAGGCAGCTACGTATTCGATGTCCCCGCCTACGATGCAGGCACCGAGGCCAACGACGAGCTGCTGACAGGCGGTGGTGCGCCAGGAGCGGCCGGCATACCGGGTGATCCCGGTGGACTGACCGGAACTGGCGGCAGCGGCGTTGCAGCTACGGACGCCAATCCGACTGTGCACATTCATCGCAATACGCTTGGCGACACCAATCCAACCGGTGGCGCCAGCGACCTCGACAGTCGCGTTCATCGCTGGTTGAACCCGGTAATCCGGGTTGCAGTAACGGTCCGGTAAGGAGTAACCCATGCGCACCAAGACTATGTTCAAACTGTTGTTTGCCTTGCTGGCTGCGGTGCTCGTCACCGCATGCGACAGCGATTCGTCGCCACCGCCAACGACGCCCCCGCCTCCGCCACCGCCACCGCAAGCCAGTTTTGAGATTTCGGTCTCCAACCTGACCAACGCGCAGCCGATTTCGCCAATAGCGGTGATCGCGCATCGCGCAGGCTACGCCGCCTTTTCCATCGGTATTGCGGCCAGTGCCGGCCTCGAGGAACTGGCAGAGGGCGGGGACAATTCGGCACTTCTGGCCGAGGCCGGGGCCGACGCAGCAGTCATCACAGGTACGTCCGGTGGCGGGCCAATCGGTCCGGCAGGCAACGAAACCCTGACTATCAACCTCGCCAATGCCGATCGCCCCGGCCTGCTCATCAGCGTCGCCGGCATGCTGGTCAATACCAATGACGGCTTTACCGCGCTTAATGGCTTGCCCGTCGAGACTATGGCCGTTGGCGACAAAGTCAGCGTGAATGCGGTGGCCTATGACGCGGGCACCGAGGCGGACACTGAAGCGGCGGGTTCAATCCCGGGCCCGGCTGCCGGAGGTGAAGGCTTCAATCCGGCACGGGATGACGATGCGGATCGCGTCGCCATGCACGCTGGCGTCATCAGCGTTGATGACGGCCGGACAGGTTCCGGGCTAACCGAGCAGCATCGTTTTGATAACCCTGTTGCGCGAATCACCATAGAACGTACCCAGTGAGCCTCGACGTTCCACCGGCACCCGGGCGTGCCGGTGGAACGCTGTCCGTGATATTTACGTGAAATCTCCGGTCTACTATTTGCGAACGTGCAACAAAACGTGCGAAACGCCGAAAAGACTGGGAGATAATCCAATGAACCAGCGCCGCATCCTCGTTGTCGAGGATGAAAAGGACATCGCCGATCTGGTAGCTCTGCACCTCGGTAACCTGTGCGACGAATTGCACGCTGCGCAAGACGGTCATGAGGGCATGCGCCTGGCGACCTCCGACAACTGGGACCTTATTATTCTCGACCTGATGCTGCCCGGGCCCGACGGCCTGGAGATCTGCCGCACCATCAGGCGCGAGCGTCCATACCAGCCTGTATTGATGCTTACTTCCAAATCGTCCGAGCTCGACCGGATTCTCGGGCTGGAAACCGGGGCCGACGACTACCTCACCAAACCATTCAGCGTTCTCGAACTGGTCGCACGAGTTCGTGCAATCTTTCGCCGAGTCGAGAACCTGCAGCGTGCCTCGCCGGATCCAGGAGCAGAAATCGCATTTGAAGGTCTCACGATAGATCTTGCACGACGCGAAGTGACGCTCGACAGTGATCTTATCGAACTGACCGCACGCGAGTTTGATCTCCTGACATTTTTCGCGCAGAACCCCGGCCGTGTCTTTCGCCGAGCCGAGCTATTGGACAACGTGTGGGGCTATGGTCACGAAGGCTACGAACACACAGTCAATTCGCATATCAATCGGCTGCGCGCGAAAATTGAGCTGGATCCATCGCGGCCAACCATCATCACCACCGTGTGGGGCGTCGGCT
>Ga0316195_10000683_pt1 | contig 14124 bp, 5 predicted proteins | sample Phised1_MG_FD_204937 | JGI IMG/M metagenome (GOLD analysis project Ga0316195, IMG submission 204937) | Coastal sediment microbial communities from Maine, United States - Phippsburg sediment 1 | ecosystem: Environmental > Aquatic > Marine > Coastal > Sediment | place: USA: Maine | collected... | reverse complement strand
AGGACCTGGGGTTTTCCTATCCATTTGAAATAAACGAACATGTATTACATGCGGTTTTTTTAGGCTCCATAAAGGGGTTGTATTTTCAAAGAGCCGGCATGGCCCTTGCTGAAGAATATGCATCACATTGGAAAAGAGATCTGGGGCATCCTGATGATTCTGTTATGTATCATCCATCCAGCGGGAAACAAACAGGGATATTAAATTCCCCCAAAGGCTGGTATGATGCCGGAGATTATAATAAATATGTAGTTAATGCCTCATTTCCATTAGGACAATTCTTTTTGCTGGAGGAGCAATACCCCAATAGTGTTGCCGATGGAGCCTTAAATATACCGGAAAGTGGCAATGCCCTAAGCGATTATCTGGATGAGCTGAAATATGAGATGGATTGGGTATTGACCATGCAGGATGAAGATGGAGGGATGTTTCATAAACTGACAACCAAAAATTTTGAAGGAATGGTGATGCCTCATGAAGCAACCAGCCAGCGATATATTGTAGGTAAGGGAACCGCTGCCAGCCTGGATTTTGCTGCTGCAGCAGCTCAGGCTTCCCGCGTTTTTGCGCCATATGATTCAACTTACGCAGGGAAATGCCTGCAGGCGTCTAAAAGGGCTTACAATTGGTCTCTGGATAATCCACAGGTGGAATTTGTTAACCCGGAAGATATTAGCACGGGTCAGTATGGTGACACTAATTTTGATGATGAATTTTTCTGGGCTGCCGCAGAGTTATTTGTAACCACTGCAGATACCACTTTCCTTAATCAGCTTAAAACTGCCCAGATTGATTTTTCCTATAGTCCAGGGGATGGCTGGACAAAATTTATGAGGTTTATGGGCATATTTACGCTTTTGGATAACAAATCACTCGTTCCTGATGAACTCTATTCGACATTGAGTAACGGCATTCTGAATACGGCAGACGACCTGACCGCAAGAACGAAAACATTGGATTATTTTCAAAGTGTTGATGATTTTCAATGGGGATCAAATAGCGATGTCCTGAATACGGCTATGATTATTGCCCAGGCCTACAGACTTAATAATAATGTGGAATATTTATCGGCCGTGAGGCAGGCTGTCGATTATGTCCTGGGTAACAATGCTATGGGATATAGTTTTGTAACCGGCTTTGGAGACAACCCCCCTATGTTTATACATCACAGGCAAAGTGCTGCAGACCGGATAGTGGATCCGGTACCGGGATTACTCTCAGGTGGCCCGAATAAGGACAAACAGGATAGATCAGCAGGAGTAGAATATCCGGAAAATGCACCCCCTATGAAAAGCTGGACAGATCATGAGGACAGTTACGCAAGCAATGAAATATGTTTGAACTGGAATGCCCCTCTGACTTATATCCTGGGCTTCCTGGAACAAGAATCAAAATAACCGGATTATGAGAAAACTAATAATTAATATCGCTTTATTAAGTGTTTGGGTCTTTGCGATAAGTACCCAGGCGACTTTTGCAAATTCTGAAACAGAAGGTGATACAACTGCTGTACAAAAGAAAAAACCCAGAAATGTCATTTTTATTCTTACGGATGACCATAGGTATGATTATATGGGGTTCACAGGCAAAGTTCCCTGGTTGCAAACACCCAATATGGACAAACTGGCGGCGGAAGGGGCTTACCTGCCTAATGCTTTTGTAACTACTTCCCTTTGTTCTCCCAGCAGGGCATCTATTTTAACCGGCCAGTTCTCACATAGCCATACCATTGTGGATAATCAGGCACCCGACCCGGGTAACCTGACATACTTTCCCGAATATTTGCAGAAAGCCGGCTATCAAACGGGGTTTTTTGGAAAATGGCACATGGGGGACCATGGTGATGAGCCACAACCTGGTTTTACGCATTGGGAAAGCTTTCCGGGACAGGGGGTATACTACAATCCTACTTTAAATATCAATGGAGAAAGAATAGCCTATAAAGATTCTACTTATATCACCGATCTGTTAACAGAGCACGCTGTGGACTGGATGGATAAAAGGGATAAGAACAAGCCATTCTTTCTGTACCTGTCTCATAAGGCAGTTCACGCCGGTTTTCAACCTGCAAAAAGGCATAAAGGCATTTACAAAGGGAATAAGATCAAATTGCCTGCTACCTATGACCAAACCAAAACGGGTGCATACCGCGATTTAAAATGGCCTCAATGGGTGGCTGATCAGCGGATCAGCTGGCACGGAGTAGATTATATGTATCATTCAAACCGGGACTTATATGAAATGGTTGTTGACTATTGCGAAACTCTTTTGGGTGTCGATGAAAGTGTAGGTACAATCATGGAATACCTTAAAAAGGAAGGACTGGACGAGTCAACATTGGTTATTTATATGGGAGATAACGGTTTTAGCTGGGGGGAGCATGGCTTAATAGATAAAAGGCATTTTTACGAAGAATCTGTTAAGGTCCCATTACTGGTTCGTTGTCCGGAGTTGTTTGAAGGGGGTAAGGTTCCCCGGCAAATGGTGCAAAATATTGATATAGGCCCCACGGTACTTGCTGAAGCAGGTGTTAAACAACCTGAAAATATGCCTGGGGTTTCATTTATTCCTATTTTAACGGGCAATACTGATGTTGCTTCACGAAAAGAAATATTTTATGAATACTATTGGGAATATGATTTTCCTATGACGCCCACTGTTTTTGGCATGCGCACAGATAAATACAAGTACATTAAGTATCAGGGTATTTGGGATAGAAATGAGCTTTATGATTTACAGAACGATCCTGATGAGATGTACAATTTGATAGCAGATCCCGATAAACAGGAGATAGCCAAATCAATGTCATCTGCCATATATGATTGGCTTGAAGCAACCAATGGGATGAATATTCCTTTAAAGCGTACGGTTAAATATCGCTTCGGAGATTATAAACATCCACAGGAGTACTAAAAATTTAATGTTCTTGTTTCCGTGCCGTTATTATCAAAAAACCTGATGCGACTTACATTAGGATTCACTTCAATTTGCCTGCTGGACTGGGATTGAAACGATGAACCCCAATAGTATTCCTGTATCTGACTGCTCTGGTCTTTAAAATACAAGACGCACTTAACTTCATTTGCTTTTAGCGGTACTAAACTCGGAGCCGGGTCAGTTGTTGTTTCGTACACCTTTAGATAATCATTGTTTTGTGAAGCAACAATCAAAGATTTATTATTAGCCACGGTTAACCTTGCCAGGCTTTTCGCATCACCAGGGACAAAGAAATGACTCTCTTCCAGGGAAACGGCTTCAAAACTTCCACCTCCTTTATTTTTTAGCAAAATGCCAACAAATGCGTCTGCCGGGCCTTGCTGTACTTCCATTCCAAAATCATTTCCAACCAATGCAATGTCCATTAAGTCATCACTATTAAAATCGGTGATGAGAATGCCATATACAGGGGCCAGCTGGGCTGCGATGGGTAGGGGGTGACTTTCAAATTTGCCCTCTCCCAGATTTTCAATCCATGCAGTTTGCATATAGTTGAAGGTAAGTTTTATGGCATCGTCCAATACACCATCGGGAAATACTTCATGCAATGTGGCCTCGCCAAATTCCCCAAAAGAATTAAATCTTTTTCTTATCCCTACAAATTGCTTCACAACATCCTGCCAGGGATGATAAAGGTATTCCTTCTTGGTTCCCACGCTATCTCTGAGGTAATAGGAGATAAATGGGTCTATCATGCCATTATTATCCAGGTCCTTCGCATATAAGCGCACAGGGGTATCTTTATCTGCTTTAAAATAGATGTTTTTTCCAAAATTCCCGGCTATGTAGTCCATATCGCCATCATTGTCCAGATCAGCAGCAGCGAGACTGTTCCACCACCCCGAATTGTCCTGAACTCCACTGGAATCCGTTATTTCATGAAGGGTTCCATTTCTGTTTTCAAAGAATCGAATGGGCTTCCATTCCTCAGCCAAAATAAGATCTGGCCAGTAATCCCCGTTAAAATCCGTCCATAAAGCATCGCAAATAAGTCCCGGATATTCCAGCTCCGGGGAAACTTCCGCTGTAACATCAATAAAGCGAACATTCCCTTCTGTACTTTCGTTCCTAAGAATATAGGAACGGTCTGCTTTTGGATAAGCCATAGGGAGTACCCTGCTTCCGATAAAAAGATCGAGGTCCCCGTCCCTGTCATAATCTGAAGCCCTTACCGCAGAAGAGTTACTCCTCATGTCCGGTATTCCTTCAACAGATTCAGTAAACTTACCGCTACCATCATTCAGCAGGAGAATATCTTTGTAAAAAATATGTCCGGGCGGATACTGAGCGCTTCCCCGGGCTATATATAAATCTAAATCCTGATCGCCATCAGCATCAAAGAGTAAGGTGCCGGCATCTTCTTCTTCCAATTCTTTACCATGTTTGTAATTGACTTCCTGTTGCGTAAAGCTCCCGTCTTTTTGCTGTATAAACCACATCTCCCCAAAGTTCCTGCTGGCACTCACAAACAGATCATCCAGGCCGTCATTGTTTATGTCCCCCACTGAAAGAGAAGGGCCATATTGAGAGAATTTATGTGGTAGTGTACGCTGAAAATTAAAATCTATAAAGTCGTGATCCTTGCTTTCATATACCAGATTATACTTTTCCGATACCTCTTTGACCATAGGAATAAACATAGAATCCTTTTTTATGGATGATTCTATTAAGGCCGGGTTGTAAGCTATATTCAGGACTCTGTCGGTTTCCTGTTTTTGTAACTTTTGAACTTTACCTCCTGGCCATGTAATTTTTATGGAATCTACAGAGGATCTGTTTCCAAGCCCAAAATGAAACACACTTTCTGGCTTGGAGAGATAACCCCTGCCGGAAATCATGGACTGTTTCTGTCGCATTCCATCGGAAAAAACTTCCACAACACTCCCATAGGCAGCAGGGTTTTTATCTGACCCTTTTAACTTGATCCTCAAATAATGACTTTCCGGGTTTATTTGAGAAAGCCTGTTTTCCATGAGCAGGACAGGATCATTTATATTATTGATTACCAGATCCAAATCCCCGTCATTGTCTAGGTCTCCATAGGCGGCCCCACTGGAGTAAGTGCCAAAATTAAGCCCCCATGCATCGGTTACGTCTTCAAAGTTTAAGTCCCCGGTGTTTCTGAACATGAAATTTGGAATTTTAATTTCAGGAATAGCGGCGATCAGTTTTTCTTTGCTCACCAGTCTGCTTGCCGTGATACGGAAATCCCCGAAATCTCTGTCGGTTACGTCTTTTGGAAATCCATTGGTGATAAACAGATCCTGCCAACCGTCATTGTCGTAGTCAGCAAATAGTGGTGCCCAGCTCCAATCAGTTTCCTGGATGCCGGCAAACATACCGGCATCTCCAAATATGGGAAGTCCTGTTTCGGGATTCACACCAAGATTTAGCTGTAATGTATTTCTGGTATACTGGGACTCGTACTTATATTTTTTGGTAAAAATTTCTTTTTGATAACTGCTGGGTCCCTGGAATAATTTTTTCCTCTTGTTGTAATAGGGCTGCATTTCCGAAGTGAAAATATCCATTTGCCCGTTATTATTTACATCAGAAATGTCGCTTCCCATGGAAGAAAGGCTAAAGTGTTTAAATATATCACCCGCCCTGTTCGTAAATGTATTATCCTGATTATTGATATAAATAAGGTCATTACTTAAAAAATCATTTGCCACATAGATGTCCATCCAGCCATCTTCATTAAAATCATGAATTAATGTACTGTGGCTGTAACCGTGAAATCGTATTCCTGCCTCATCTGATACATCTTTAAATACCGGGTGACCCAATGTGTCATCCCATTCATTTTTATACAGCTTGTCCCGGCTAAGGGATGTGCCGTCGTCTTCCAAAGGACTAAATTGACTTGGATTTATGCCTTCAATACGGTTTACACCTATAAAAAGATCCAGGTCTTCATCATTGTCATAATCAAAAAACTGGGCATGGGAAGAATAGGTCGTATCTGCAATCCCGTATTCTTTGGCCATTTCCTTAAATAGGGGAGTACCATTGCTATTATTGCCCTGGTTAATATACAGGAGGTTCCTTCTTCTATCAGGATTCTTATAAAATGTATTACAAATATATATATCCTGTTTACCGTCCAGGTTTATATCCATTATGGAAACTCCGGAAGACCAAAGGAGGGCATCCGGTTTATTTATCCCGGCATCCGCAGAGATATCCTTAAATTTCAATTTTCCTTTATTGAGGAACAATTTATTATCTACCTGATTGCCTGTCAGGAAAATATCATCCAAACCGTCACCATCAAGGTCCCCGAGTGCAACTCCGGAGCCATTGTAGACAAATTCATTATCCAGGATGTTAATAGAATCATTTTCAGTTAACTCATTGGTAAACTCAAGTCCGGAACTTTGAGGAATAACACTTAGGAAAAGTGCTGTATTTTTTTCATGTGTATCGCAGCCTGTAAAAAGTAGTGAGCATAAAACAATTACCGCTATAACAGATTTTAGTTTCATTGGACCTGTGTTTTGAATCAACATACAAAAATGCAAGAACCCTGGCACATGAACAAATAAAAAGGCCGCTTTTCAGCGGCCTTTTAAAAATTATATCCTACGAATACTAGTACCCTGGATTCTGAGATAAGACATCAGAGCCTTGAATATCTATTTGTGCTTGTGGAATTGGATATTTTTCACTTTTGCCAGCAGTAAAGCTCGCTCCACCAAATTTGGTAACAAGGTACTGACTTTCATACTGCAAATATGTGTTTAACGTTTCAGCGGCAACACCCCAGCGTACCAAATCAAAGAAACGATGCCCTTCTCCGGAAAGCTCTAGCTTTCTTTCAAAACGAACTGCAGTTCTTGCAGCGTCCTGAGATCCAAAGTCTGCAGCAGTATATTCAGAGATATTGTAATTTGCAGCATTGTCGCCGGATCCATCAGATTTTTTAACCCAAAAATCTGGATTGGCTGCTCTTGCTCTTACCTGATTTACATAGTCCAATGCTTTTGTTAAAGAACCTGCTTCAACTTCTGCTTCAGCAGCCATCAAAAGCACATCCGCATAGCGTATAATGGTATAGTTCATTGTGGCATAACCACGTGTCCATGAACTACCATCTGTAAACGAATTCTCCTGAGATTTGTAATAAATGTATTTTTTAGGAGAGTAAGGACCCGCATATGGGAAACTTCTGATCCATGCTTGACCGGGATGATCTATCCAATCCAGGTATGGAATACCTTTTCTACCAATAGAATGATCAATTCGAGGATCTAACGGCCCTGCATCCTGTACAAAATCAGCTTCATCATTACCATCTACAATTACCCAGAAGAAGGCATTTTGTACTTCATTGGCCGGATCATTGTAAGATTCATCCAATAATGGTAAACCGTTTGCTTGTGTTCTAAAAGAATTAGCCAAAGAAAAACTTGGTTGAAAGAATCCACAGCAGTTACCAGGACCATCAGGGCCAGTATTGTATGGATAGTTTAGATCATCAAAAGCATTGGCGTTTTGAACGCTACCTGTATTATTGGCAGATTCCACATCCATAACTGCTTCCGCATGGTTGTCATTTTCCGCATTGTATATCTGAGCATAATTATCCAATAATGCATATTTTAAACCATTGGAAGTAACCCCATTGGCAATGACATCATCAAACCAGGTTATGGCTTCTGAAAACTTCCCCTGAAATAATTTTGCTTTTCCCATATAAGCAGCAGCAGCCCATTTATTTACACGACCGGCATCAGTAACCGCAGGTAAATTATCATAAGCATACTGGAAATCAGCTTCTATCTGTGCCCAGGCATCGCCACTGTTTGGAACAAGAATTACTTCTTCTGCTGGAAGCGTTTCATCAAAAACCGGGATTTTGTCAAAATGTTTTTTGAGGTCAAAGTAAAAATGACCACGTAACATCCTGGCTTCACCGCTTATCCTTTTGGCATCTGCCGCAATTAGCGCATCCGGATTGGCTGTAATGGTTGCAAGTACTCTGTTAGCCCTTGCAATGCCTTCAAAACGTCCACGCCAAAGGTTATTCAAATCGCCGCTGGTAGGGTTTACTTCATAGCGCTGGATAGGGTTAATATCAGCATAATCCCCTGCATCCGTTCCTTTATTGGCTTCTCCACCCATAATAGAACCGGTAACCCAATGGTTTGGTCCTTCAAATCGGTTTCCAAATACACCGTTCAAAGCAGAATACGTCCCAATAAGAAGGGCTTCTATACCATCTGCAGTTCCCAGCTGGGCATCACCCAATGATCCGGCAGGCGGTACTTCTAAAAATTCATCGCTACATGAGACACCCAATACGAGGGCGCACATGACGAATACTCCGAATTGTTTAATTTTTTTAATTGTCATCATAACTTTTTTTTTCAAATATAATTAAAAATTTATCATAATTTTTCATAATCAACGTCTTAGAGTCCAATATTAACATTAATCAAATAAGATGGCGTTACAGGATAGTTACCTACATCAACACCAAAGTTCACATCAGCATTACCACCAACAACAGGGTCTAATCCGCTATAACCTGTTATGGTCCAAATGTTATTAGCAGAAAGTCCTATTTCAAATTTGCTAAGTGTATTTGAATTATTAACCAGTTGACTAAAAGAGTAGGTAAAAGCAAGTCTTTGAAGTCTGGCATAACTACCATCTTCTACATACCAGGAATTGGCGGCTCCACTCGTACTAAGGTTTGCTGCGCTTTCCCAGATAGGGGCAGATGCATTGTTCCCTAATTCCGGAGTCCAGGAGTTAAATGCTGCAATACCTTTTGCAGAACCTTCAAAAGTACCAAAGAAATCTCTATACCATTTAGACTGGTTAAATATCTCTAAACCGGTAGACCAGTTCCAGAACATCTCCATTCTTATATCCTTATATTTTAAATCTATGGTTGCTCCACCACTGTAATTCGCTACAGGATCTCCAAGATATGTTCTGTCATCCGGGGTAATTACACCATCTCCGTCAACATCTCTGTACTTAAATCTACCTATTCCGGCTCCATCCTGTGCGGGAGAAGCAGCAACATCAGCAGCACTTTCAAAATAGCCTATGACATCATACCCAAAAAAGGAAGATAATGGCTTACCTATCTGGTTCCTTGTAGGGTTTATACCTCTCTGACCGCCTACGTCCAAAAAGTCGATACCTGGCGCAAATGCAACTACTTCGTTTTTAAGGAAGGTATTATTGACTGCAAATTCAAAAGAAAAATCTTCTGTGAAATTTCCTTTATAAACTACTCGCAAGTCAATTCCCCGGTTGAGCATAGCCCCTACGTTTCTAGAAGGTGCACTCGCGAAGTTGCCGGTTACACCTGCCAAAGGCACAACAAATAAAAGGTCCTCGGTGTCACGTTTCCACCAGTCGAATTCAATATCTAAATGATTATCTATAATAGTGGCATCAAAACCAATGTTAGTAGTTGTACTGGTTTCCCATTTCGCATCAGGATTCCCGATACGGCTTGTTGCAAAACCTTCATTAGCACCGCTGTTTTGTCCTTGTATAGGATAAAAAGTATTATCAAGGGCAGAAGCTGCCAAAGAATACTGGTTGGCAGGGTCTACGTTATTAGAGTTACCCATTTGCCCCCATCCTGCGCGGATTTTTAAATCCTGAAACAAGTTTTGGTTATCCATAAAAGATTCTCCGGTTACCCTCCAGGCACCTGAGAATGCAGGAAAAGTTCCAAATCTGTTGTTGGCTCCAAAAACTGAAGAACCATCACGCCTTACAACGGCAGAAATATAATATCTTTCGTCATAGTTGTACTGAAACTGACCGAACAGGGAACTAAAATTAACACCTTTTCTTATGAAACTTTGAACAACGGGACTCTGCACTGCAGACATCGTTACAAAGTCTAAATCTGTAGAGAACGGGTTGATACCTGAACCTTGAATCCTTCGTCCACGAGGCGCTGCTACCGGGGTATTTGTCCCTTCAATTGCTTCCTGTCCTACTAAAACTTTTATTTTGTGTTTCTCTCCAAATAATTTCTCATAGGTAATGGTGTTCGTAAATGTCCATGAGAAGCCATATTCTGAACCTTCACCAAAACTATAACTTGCCTGTGGTTCAGAATCTCCCAAATACCTGTAATTGTAATCAAGATTATTAAAATTATAATAGAAACCACCTATACTACTTCTAAAAGTAAAACCTTCAAAAGGCTTGATCAGTGCATAGAAATTCCCAATCGCACTTGCGCTAAACGCCTTGTCATCTCCTCTGTCCTGAACCAATCTCCGTACCGGGTTTCGCGGGTTGTTAAAACCTGCTGCCCTGGTACTGGCATAACTGCCAAAATCATCAAACACCGGGATAATGGTTGGCATACGATAGGCTGAAAGTACTTCAGACTCATCAGCAGCAATACCTTGTCCTCCGTTACCACCTGATTGACCTACAACTGAATTATAGGTAACCTGAAAGTTTTCACCAATGCTTAACCATGGTGCCAGATCAAATTCTGAATTAAAACGGGCAGTGTACCTGTCCTGGCTGTTTGATAATAGGATACCATCTATAGACTGCATATTTAATCCTACATAGAAACGACCATTCTCGTTTCCTCCATCAAAACCAACACTCACCCTGCTGGTAGGCGCAACCCTGGTAATTTCTCTATACCAGTTAGTTCCTGCCAGGTTAGGTCTGATTAAGAACACATTTTCAGGATCTGCTTCATAGTTCGCCTGAATTTGTGCCAGATTTATATCACTGGCTGAAACACCATTGGCACCGTCTGCATGCAGATAATCCGGGAAGGTTGGAGTTGCATTGGAACCATACTGCGGATGTGTATACTGAGGAGCAGTTCCATTAGCCGCGGCATTGTTTCTATAAGCAATATGTGTCCACTCCGCCATTTCCTGTGGGTTTAGCATTTTTGGCGATCCCGCTACATTGGGATCTGTGATACCACTTTGAATATTAATTGAAATATTGGTTTTCCTGTTTCCACGGGATCCTTGCTTAGTAGTGTAGACAATTACACCGTTGGCTGCCCTGGCTCCATAAATAGATGCAGCAGCGGCGTCTTTAAGAACTGTGGTAGTAGCAATATCGTCCGGGCTTAAAAAATCTATACTTTGGATAGGTACCCCATCTACTATATATAGAGGTTGGTTACCACCAAAACCACCATATCCACGAACCCGCACCTGGCTTTGAGTTCCTGGCTGTCCGTTAGTGATTACGGTAACACCGGCTACTCTACCTGCTAATTGTTGCTCCACGTTACCGGATGGAATTGCTGCCAACTCCTCGGCACTAACAATCGATACTGCCGCTGTGGTTTCCCTTTTTGATTCAACGGTATACCCTGTTACTACAACTTCGTCCAGAGCAAGTCCTTCTTCAAGGACCACATTAATAACATTGGACGTCCCTACCGTTATTTCTTTTGTATTATAACCGGTATAGGAAAACACAAGGACATCTCCAGGGCTGGCCTGAATGGAATAATTTCCATCAAAATCGGCAGCGGCACCAGTAGTAGTTCCTTTAATTACCACATTCGCGGCAGGCAGCGGAACTCCACTTGCATCTGTAATTGTTCCTGTGATAGCAGATTGAAACGCTTCAATCGCAGTTACTGTTTTCAGACTTGTTGTCGGTGCTGCGAGAGCAAACGTACAGACAAGACCCATAAGCAATGAAAAAACCTTGTTACCAGACTTCCTGATCTTACCGGTAAAAGATTTTAACGAATGATAATCACTTTTTAGAATCATAATCGTTTGTTGTTTAGTTAGCTTTAATTAATTGATTTTCACGATTTTATTAAGCATTTAGTGCGAAAACGTTTGCGGTAAATGTTAAAATAAACCATAAATTTGTGATAATATTAATAAAATTATACGAATTACACAGAAAAGCTTGATCTTTTTTTATCAAATAGTAATCAAATAATGAATTAATAAGAATTTGTTATAAATGTAAAGTAACATTTTTTGAGTTTTTGCCATCTGCACGGCTAAATAATAGGATTTTTATAAAAACAACACCTTTTGGGGTGAACCAAAAGGCGTTGCTGAACTACGCTACGGATACTCCCTTAATTATAAAGAGCATCACAATTGCAATCGTTTCCCTTTGATTTGCCAGTCAGATACGGGAAACGCCGCGCTAATTCAAATAAACCAAGCGCAGGTTGGGGAAACTATTTTTAATGCCGTACTTCATTCATCTCAATTAAGTTTAATATGGTTTTAACAGATTCATTCGAAGACAACTTATCGGCGGGCGTGTTTTTACAATAGTCCACTAAGATATTTATGGATGTGGTGGCTACATGAGTCCTGGTGTCTGAGGATGCATAATAAATAAAAACAGTACCGTCATTTTCCGCTATCCAGCCATTGGAAAAAAGTACATTACCTACATCCCCGATAATTTCTCTGTCATTTGGCGCCATAAAATAACCGCCGGGTTGATAAATGACTTTAGAAATATCATTCAGATCCGTCATGAAAAGATATAACACATATCTTAAACCGGCAGCCGTATTACGCACACCATGAGCCAGGTGAAGCCAGCCTTCCTTCGTTTTTATGGGTGAAGGTCCTAGCCCATTCTTTAATTCATAAATGGTGTGATAGGTTTTTTGGTTAATAATTGTTTCATTCATGATCTCGGGGTACTTCATGTCGTTGACAAAGCCAAGACCAATGCCTCCTCCGGAACCTGTTTCAATAAATCCGTCCTGAGGTCTTGTGTAGATAACATATTTACCTGTAACAAACTCCGGGTGCAGGGTTACGTTTCTTTGTTGTTTGGATACAGAAATTAAATCAGGCAAGCGCTCCCAGCTTTTAAGATCCCTGGATCTGATGATACCTGCATTTGCAATGGCAGAAGAGGTATCCCCCGGCGGGGCATCCGGATTTTTTCTTTCCGTACAGAAAATACCATAAACAAATCCATCTTCATGAGCTATGAGACGCATATCATATACGTTAATATCAGGATCGTTTAATTGTGGCATCAGCAAAGGTTTTTCCCAGAACTTAAAACCGTCTATCCCATTAGGGCTTTCCGCAAAAGCAAAATACGATTTCCTGTCGCTTCCTTCAACTCTTACAGCAAGGGTGAATTTGTCATTCCATTTTATGGCCCCGGCGTTAAATGTGGCATTTACCCCTATGCGTTCCAATCCTAGCGGGTTGGATTGCGCATTTAAATCGTAACGCCAGTTAATTGGAACGTGGTCTGCTGTAATTACCGGATTTGCATATCTGGAAATTAATCCGCTTTTTTCAGGAATTGCACGGTTGGGCATACGGATAAGCTGCTCATAATTTTTCATAAGTGCCTCACAGTTCCAAATCCTATTTTGATTAAGTAAACTACCTGTATCCATAGCCCTACATTTGTTCGTCTAATTTATCCCACCAGAATTTTTTAAGCAGTAAACCGCATAGGGCAAAAATTCCAAGCGATATCCACAGTGAAGTATATTCCCGCAGTATTAAATATAAAGGTATTATTACAAGGAGTGTCTGCGCGATCGTTCCTATTAGAATATTGATCATGTCCATTTTGAACATATTGTTTTTCCTGAAATCCGGATCCTGCTGTATAACCTTATTTTGAATGGGTTTCCAAAAACCCCATGGCCTTGTCTTTTTATAAAAATGTATCAAAGTGGCCTCATTGGTGGGTGGCCCCATATAAGTGCCAATTATACAACCCAGTGTAGTGATAATAAGGAATAGTGGAAACAGATAGAGCTCCAGTGTTTCTTTAAAAACCAGCGGAAAAATTATAGCCGGTATCAGCCCGGATAACATTCCCCAAAAATAACCGTAACCGTTAAAGCGCCACCAATGCCATTTTAGAGTATTGGAAACCACATAACCTCCCCACAGGGCAGAAACTATCCATTGTAAAACTGAATTTACATCTTCTACGAAAAAACCCAGGACAATACTCACTATTACAACCAGTATGCCGCTGCTATAGTTCATCCATTTGACCTCTCTGGGTTGTGCATCTTTCTTGTATCTTAAATACACATCATTTACGATATAAGCCTGAGCTGCGTTCAAGGTGCCTGCAAAAGTGGACATAAATGCCGCCAAAAGGCCGGCTAGCAGTAACCCCATC
>Ga0316195_10000682_pt1 | contig 14125 bp, 10 predicted proteins | sample Phised1_MG_FD_204937 | JGI IMG/M metagenome (GOLD analysis project Ga0316195, IMG submission 204937) | Coastal sediment microbial communities from Maine, United States - Phippsburg sediment 1 | ecosystem: Environmental > Aquatic > Marine > Coastal > Sediment | place: USA: Maine | collected... | reverse complement strand
GCACATCCGAGCGCGTAATCAGGCCGAGAAAGTCATCGCCATCCATGACCGCCGCATAAGGCTGCGCCGATAGCATTGCTACCAGGTTATTAATGCTGGTGCTCTTTTCGAGCCGGATAAATGCCGATTGCATGGCGTCACCGACATTGGCGTGCATCAGTTCCGGCTTGCCGAACGTGTACTGAATGATCGCGTCCTCCGTGACAACGCCGACCAGTTTTCCGTCGTCCATAACCGGCAACTGGGAAAAGCCGGCGTTGCGAAGCCGGTTGTGCGCCGTGGTCAGCACATCGGTGGGACCGACTGTTATTGTTGCGCGCTCGCCGTGCGGCCGACCGATCAGGTCGCGTAAATCGTCGTGCTTCGGGCGGGTAATGAATCCCTGGTCTTCCATCCAGAAATCGTTAAAGAGCTTTGACAGGTACTTGTTGCCGGTATCGCAGGCAAATGTTACGACTCGTTTTTCCTTTTTTTGCTCGCGACAGTATTTCAAGGCCGCCGCCAGCAGTGTTCCCGAAGACGATCCCGCCAATATGCCTTCCTTGCGCAACAGCTCGCGGGCGGCGTTGAAGGATTCGGCATCGGAAATGCTGTAGCCCCTGGTTGCCGCCGAAAAATCGGCGATCGAGGGTATGAAGTCCTCGCCAATACCCTCGACCAGCCACGAGCTGCTGGCACCAAACTCGCCCGTATTCACATAATCAGCCACGACGGAGCCGACCGGGTCCGCGATAATAATCTCAGTGTCCGGCGCATGCTCTGCCAGGTATTTGCTGAATCCGCTGACTGTTCCGCTGGACCCCACGCCAAGCACGATTGCATCAATATTGTGTTCGAGCTGCGCGAAAATCTCCGGCGCCGTTGTATTTTCATGCGCAAGCGGATTGTCAGGGTTGCCGAACTGATTGACGAAATAGGCGCCCTTCTCCACGGCGATACGCTGACCGAGGTCCTGGTAGTACTCGGGATGCCCTTTCGCAACGTCGGATCGAGTCAGGACCACTTCTGCGCCCATTGCACGCAAATTAAATATTTTTTCCTGGCTCATTTTGTCGGGCAGAACAAGAATCAGCTGATAACCCTTTTGCGCGGCCACCAGCGCCAGCCCCAATCCGGTATTGCCCGCGGTGGCCTCAACGAGGGTGTCGCCCGGTTTGATCTCGCCGCGCTTTTCCGCTTCTTCAATCATTGACACGCCGATTCGATCCTTGATGGATCCGCCCGGATTCATCAATTCCAGCTTAAGGAACAGGCGGCATGGCCCGGTATCCAGGCGCGACACTTCCAGCATCGGCGTGTTGCCGATCATATCCAGTACGTTCGAGAATACTTGCATGTTCGTTACAGTTGCAGGTGAAATTGGTATGAATGTTACGCGAAGGACCGGCACCTTTGAATGAGTTTCTAAGAATTGATGTTGCGCTGGATGCGGCCATGGACAAACTTCGGCCTGTTAGCGATAGCCCGCGGCTGGATGCGGAGCTGTTGCTGGCGAGAGCGCTCGACGTGCAGCGCAGTTATATCTACGCGCATCCGGAACAGGAAATGGACCCGGCTGCAGCGACCCGTTTTTTGCAGGCGGTTGATCAGCGCGTAACAGGCATGCCCATGGCCTATATCTCGGGCGAAAAGGAATTCTGGTCCATGACCCTGCTGGTCAGCCCGGATACGCTCGTGCCGCGCGCGGATACCGAAATCCTCGTTGACCAGGCGCTGATCCGCATACCCAGAAAAAGTACATTGCGAATTCTCGACCTTGGAACTGGCAGCGGCGCGGTCGCTCTGGCGATCGCCAAGGAACGTCCCGCTTGCGACGTGACTGCAACCGATATTTCAGCCAGCGCGCTCGCCGTCGCTCGCGAAAATGCGCGGCGGCTGGCATTGCCAAATATTGAGTTCGTCGCCGGCAACTGGTTTGAGCCAGTCGTCAGCAGGCAATTCGACGTCGTTGTCGGTAACCCGCCCTACGTCGCTGAAAGTGATCCATGCCTCGAAAAACTGGCGCACGAACCACGCCTGGCCCTGGCTTCCGGCCACGATGGTCTGGATGCCATTCGGCATATTGCACGCAATGCCGCGACGGTGATGGTCGCCGGCAGTACGTTACTGCTCGAACACGGCGAGACACAAGCTGCGTCGGTCGCAGCAATACTTGGTTCAGAGGGCTGGGTCGACATCCGGAATACCCGGGACCTTGCCGGATTGCCGAGAGTGACCAGCGCCGAAAAGCCGCTGCTTCAAGGATAGAAGCTAGCCACTATCGCGCAACCTGCTCGCGCCTACTCTATAATCCGACCTTTGCCGGACATCGGGAACCAATGTGATTACCATTTCAACCAACCACGGCGACATTGTCGTTGAACTATTTGAAAAGACCGCCCCCGCATCGTGCGAAAACTTTCGCCAGTACATTGCCGACGGCTTTTTTACCAACACTGTTTTTCATCGTGTCATTCCAAATTTCATGATTCAAGGTGGCGGCATGACCGCCGATATGTCGGCCAAGAAAACGCGCGCGCCCATCAAGAACGAGGCAGCCAACGGCGAAAAAAACCTGCGCGGCACGCTCGCAATGGCCCGTACTTCGGTTGTTGACAGCGCAACCTCTCAATTCTTTATCAATCTCCGGGACAATGATTTCCTCAATCACAGCGCCCGTGATTACGGTTACGCGGTATTCGGTAAAGTCACCGACGGAATGGACGTCGTCGACGCAATCGCCGCCGTCGCCACCGCAACCCGGGGTGGTCACCAGGATGTGCCCGTCGAAGCCGTAACCATCACCGCGGTCAGCATCGACGAATAATCGATGGGACGCTACGCAAGACACGTCGCGATCCCGCAAATCGGCGAGGACGGCCAGGCGCGTATCGGCCGCTCAACGGCACTGATCATCGGCCTTGGCGGAATTGGCTGTGCAACCGCCAGCTACCTTGCCTGTGCGGGTTTCGGTCAATTGCTGCTGTGTGATTTCGACACTGTCGATGAAACGAATCTCGGTCGCCAGACTCTTTACGGACCATCGGACATAGGGCAACTGAAAGCCGTCCGCGCTGCATCACGGCTGGCGGCAATGAATCCGGATGTGCGACTCACTGAAATACCGGATCGATTGAGCGATGCCGCGCTCCTGGAAGCGGTAAGCATGTCCGATGTCGTTCTCGATGGCTGCGATAATTTTGCAACACGCTTCCAGGTCAATGCCGCCGCTGTTCGCCAAAGCAAATTACTGGTATCTGGCGCCGCGATTCGGCTCGAAGGCCAGCTTGCTGTCTTCGGACCCGACTACCGGGAATCGCCTTGCTATCGATGCCTCTACCAGGATGCTGATGAGTCGCTCGAGAATTGCAGCGGTAACGGTGTGCTGTCGCCGGTGCCCGGTGTAATAGGTACGATGATGGCCGTTGAAGCTCTGAAAGCTGCAGTGGGCCTGACCGTTGAAACCGGCAGACTCAGCCTGTACGACGCAACGTCGACGGAATGGCGCAAGCTCCGCATTGGAAAAAGACGAAATTGTTCAGGCTGTTCTCAGGCGACTCGCTGAGCAGCCAGTTTTCGTGACATGGTCATCAACACGGCAACGACGCCGTACACGCCAATCGCGAACATAAGGACATTAGCGTATACATTGGATCCAACCAGCGTTGCTGCAATCGCTGGACCCAGCGCGCCACCGGCGGCCGTAAAGAATCCTGCGGCGACGACGACGCTGCCGCCCGGGTCGAGCCTGGCGGCAAATGAGTGAAAGTAAGGCAGGCCAAAAGCCCAGGCTATGCTGAGCGCACACATGACGGTAACGTAGGTCATAGAACCTGTTGGGTTCAAGAGCCATATCAGCGCGGCAACGGATAACATCAGTGCAATCGCAATCGGTCCTAGCTGGCCGAAACGATCCCCCAGCCAAACGACGCTGAACGCCGAGGGAATCCCGAGAATGGTTGCAATAGCGAGAATCTTGCCAATTTCTGGCAGGGCAAATCCGAAGCCAACACCGATTCGCTCCGCATAAGTGAAATGCATGATATTTGCAGTTTCATAGAGGCCAATACCGAGCATGGCCAGTATCGCCGCCGGCTTAAGCAAAGCTCTTAACTCTATCGCTGCATCAACAATTTTCACCGCTCTCTGAAGGACCACCGATGTTTGTGACAATGCCAGCAATGCGGCAATGGCAAGCGCAAGATACATGCCTTCGACACCAGCGCCTGGCAACATATGTGGCATAACGTATAAACCAAACGCGCTTAGTCCAAACTGGAAAACCATAAAGGTGCCGTATCCACGTTCGGGTTTTGGCGATGCAGCGATTGTCGCCATAACGGATGCATAGGCGGCAGCACCACCGAGTCCGGAAATTGCGCGAATGCAAAGAAAAAGCCAGACCGGCATTTGCGCTACCAGCGCCGAAGCCGCGTCGGCGATGGCAAGCACAGTCAATCCGACCACGGCAAGCGCGCGTGGATCAAGGTGACGGATGCGGATGCCAATAATGATTGCGCCAAACGCGCTGCCGGCAGATCCGATCGCCGCAACCCAACCGGCCTCCGATTGGCCAAACGCCGCGTGATCAATCAACGCACCAACCATCGCTGGCAATATTAGTAGCGGAAGTATGGACACCGAGCCGAGTATCGACAGTCGTATCGTCTTCAGGGCTTCGCTGGTCATCGTTTACGCCGGCTGCAATTGACAAAGTGCCTATGCTAACCCGCATAATGCCGGAGGTCCCAGTACCTTGGAAAATCTATGAATAATGTGACGTTCGCAGCCACCCAGATGGCATGCAGCGAGGACAGCGACGCTAACGTGGCCCTCGCGGAAAAGCAGGTTCGTGAAGCTACTGCCCGGGGAGCTCAGGTCATCCTGCTGCAGGAGCTTTTTGAAACCCCGTATTTCTGCAAAGACCAGGACAGCAGGTATTTCGATCTGGGCCACGCCGCCGAGGATTGCGAACTCCTGACCCGGTTCCAGGCGTTGGCAAAAGAACTCTCAGTTGTTTTGCCGATCAGTTTTTTTGAACGGTCGAACAATTCGCTTTTCAATTCGCTGGGTATGATCGACGCCGATGGTTCGTTGCTGGGGATTTATCGAAAATCGCACATTCCGAATTCGCCGGGGTACCAGGAAAAATTTTATTTCAGTCCGGGTGATACGGGCTTCCGTGTCTGGCGGACGCGGCACGCCACGATCGGAGTTGCAATCTGCTGGGACCAGTGGTTTCCGGAAGCCGCGCGAATTATGGCCCTGAAAGGTGCCGAAGTGTTGCTTTATCCAACTGCCATCGGTTCCGAGCCGGGGTATCCCGACATCGATTCCTGCGGTCACTGGCAACGTGCCATGCAAGGCCACTCGGCAGCTAACTGCGTGCCGGTCGTTGCATCGAATCGAATTGGCACCGAAAAGGGAAAATCGTGTGACGTAACTTTTTATGGCAGCTCATTCATCACTGATCATACCGGCGCCATGCTTGTCGAAGCGGACCGGGAAAGCCAGGACATCATCACGGCGGAACTCGATCTTGAAAAGATCCGTAAGGAACGTGTGGCATGGGGACTCTTTCGCGACCGTCGTCCGGACCTTTACGGCAACCTGCTAACGCTGGACGGCATGGAGTGTAATCCATGATCGCTGAAGCATTTCCGACTGCTGCGTCGGCGGGATACCGCATGCCTGCCGAGTGGACCCGGCATGAGCGATGCTGGATGGCATGGCCGTACAGGGTCGATTTGTGGCGCGAAGATCTTGCCAGGACGCAACAAACCTATGCGCGGATTGCCAATTCGATCGCAGAATTTGAGCCCGTTACCATGCTCGCTCATCCGCTCGACTTCGATAATTGTCGCAATCAATGCAGCGGCAAGGTTACGGTCTTGCCAGCGCTGATCGATGATTCGTGGGCACGCGACAACGGTCCAAATTTTGTGCTCAATGATGCTGGCCAGCTTGCCGCGTCAGTTTTTCAGTTCAATGCCTGGGGCGGCAAGCATACGCCGTGGCGAAATGACGCAACGATCGGGCACCGAATAGCAGAGTATCTCGGTATCCCTACTTACACCGCACCTGTATTTATGGAAGGCGGGGGCATCAATGTCGATGGTGAAGGAACACTGTTAACCACCCGACAATGCATCCTGAACCCTAATCGAAATCCTGGCATGACATCAGACGACGCTGAGGCCGTTCTACGCGGCGCTTTGGGCGTTGATAAAGTGATCTGGCTTCCCGGCGATCCGGAGGATACGGAAACGGATGGACATATTGACGGTATCGCGTGTTTCATCGAACCAGGAAAAGTCCTCGTCGAAATATGCCCCGCCAAGGGCACATTCCGCTACGACAATATGCAGGCCAACCTGGAAGCGGTTCGCGGTCAGACAGATGCCGCCGGCCGCACGCTCGACATAGAAATCATCGAAGAAGCGCACGAAGCTGACCGACGCAGCGAAATTTTCGCGTCCTCGTACATCAATTTTTATATCGCCAACGACGCGATTGTAATGCCGGGATTCGGCATCGACCGCGACAAGGACGCACTCGGCAAACTGGCGTCATTATTCCCGGATCGGGAAATCGTTCAGGTGAACATTGCCGATGTCGCAGTCGGCGGTGGCGGCATTCACTGCATTACGCAGCAGCAGCCCATTACAACGAACCAGACCTGATCAGGGTCGGCAGGAGGACGGCAGCCACTTGTCAACCAGTGTGGCGTCGCCCGTGCATTCCCAGGAAACACTGCCGAGATTGTCGGTCGGCGTCATCGTCAGGACTGCGCCGAAAATCTTGTTGTTTACGTCATTGCCGAAAGTAACCTGGATAAGTCCGGCACCGGCGACAGCAACCTGGGCAACGTATTTTCCGGTTATGTTGCCAGCTGCTTCAAGACCCGCGGTGGCATTGTCACCCGGAAACGCGCCTTGATCCTGGTAGTACTCTGTGACCGCTGCCTTGGCAGCTGATGCAAGATTGATTCCCTGACCGACCTGCGCACGGACCGCATAATCGAGGTACGCGGGAATGGCTACCGCAGCCAAAATTCCAATGATCGCAACAACGATCATCAGTTCGATAAGCGTAAAGCCTCTGTTTACCTTTTTCATCACCTCGCCCCGGGTCCTCTTTTTCCACGTATCGCTATTAAATAAAGCGATAACCGTGCCAACTCTGGTTAGTCTCACTCAAAGCCCTGAATCCTATAAGGAAACGCTTCACATTATTGGCCTTGGCCGTTGCGTTTGTTGGTGCTGTGAGTCAACCCGGTGTCCATTAGAGTCAGAATGTGACACATATTGTCACCCGGGTCGTTGCCACCAGTCACAGTCAAAACCGGCACGACCTCACAAAAAAAAGCCCGCATGACGCGGGCTTTGCATAATGCAAATAGCGGGACGCTTACTTGCCGAATTTGTCGCCGAAAAAGTCACCTTTGTTCCAGCCTGGCCTGGCGGCGCCCTGCGCAACGGCATAACCGATACGAACATTGGCCCGCGCAAACCGCTCTGCTGACGGCCAGTCGATGGTACGGTTGAAATCATCACTGGGCTGGTGATAGTAGGTCTGCAAGAATCCGCGCCATAGTTTTTCGCCCTCTATGTCGGCGTCCGATGACTTGAAGCCGGGCACGAGAAATACGGACGGCACACCCTGCTTGACGAACGAATACTGATCGCTGCGAATGAAGATAACCTCCTCGGGCATGGGATCCGGAGTGAGAGAAAAACCCTCGAACGCAATCGCCTCGTCGATGACGCCCTGCAACGACGAATGCTCGGCGCCAAATGCAATGATATCGGCCAGCGGATAGAGGAAAAGCGGCATATCGAGATTAACGTTGGCAACGATTGCGTCCTCCGGCACCGTCGGGTAATTGGCGTAATAGTCGGAACCCACAAGGCCGCGCTCTTCACCGGTAAGCGCGATGAAAATAATTGATCGCTTCGGCAACTCGGGCATCGCCGCAAAGGCACGCGCGGTTTCGATCAGCAGCGACGATCCCATGGCGTTGTCATACATTCCGTTGTAAATCGTGTCGCCGTCAATGGCGACGCCGGTGCCGACATGATCCAGGTGTGCCGTAAAGATGACGAATTCATCGGCCAGCACCGGATCGCTGCCGCGCAGCATGCCGATAACGTTTGGGCTTGTAATGGTTTCGTGACGGGTGCTGCGGGCCAGCGTGACTTGTGTTCCGAGCGGCGTCGATAAAGGCGTTCCGGCATCGGCTGCATCCAGCGCATCTTCGAAACTGATGGGCGATCGACTGAAGAGTTGCTCAGCCGGCGGCACATTGATCATTGCGCCACCCTGCAATTCCGGGAAGTAGTTTGCCGCCTCTCCGGAAAGATTGATCCATGACATACCGGGGCGAACTCCGGCGTTTTCCGAGACACGTTTCCAGGAATAGCGCTTCTGATCGGTGCGTGAACGCAGGTTGATAGTGCCAATTGCCCCTCGCTTGACGGCCTCCTGGGCTTTGGTCAGACCCGATGAATAGAACGCACGCTCGTTGTGCGGGAAGCGATCCGGCGCGCCGCCGAACAAGGCGACGATCTTGCCCTTGACGTCGATGCCGTCATAGTCGGAATAGTCCATGTCCGGCGCATGTATGCCGAACCCAACGAACACGACCTCGGCGGTTATCGATGTTTCGGGTCTGACGACGTCGCCGCCCATAACAAAATCTTCTTGCCAGCGCTGCGCCTTTTCTTCGCCATCCTGATGAAAAACGACCGTCGCCGAGTCGACGTCAATCCTGCGAGCCAGCATCGGCACCGCCTGAAACCAGCTGCCATCTTCGCCGCCAGCCTCGAGGCCTATATCCGCAAATTGCCGGGCAACGTAGGCGGCCGCCTCATCGTACTCAGGGGTGCCTGTCATTCGCCCCATTCGAGCATCGTCAGCAAGAAACCGAAGATGCGTTTCAATGGCGGCGGCGTTGATAACGGACAAACCCTGGTCGAGCGATCCTGGCGCTGGTGCTAGCGCGGTTGCTGGCCCGGCGTCGGTGCCCGCGTCCTGGCTGCACGATGCCAGCCACATGAAGAACGGGAGTAAAATTAAGTATTTGATTTTATTTGACATTCCGTATGCTCACAGCGGATTGAATGGCGCATGATAGCAGCTGCCGGGTGGCGACGAGCGCTCCGTCACTCGCCGCTTTGATAACCGGCGCACGGCGAATCTGCCCGTCCGCGGTACAATTGATCGCTCGCAACCGGATCGTCGTATGAAAAAATCAATCTCTTTTGTGGCAATTGCCCTGCTCACACTCACGTCGTGCTCGGAGTCCGACCGCCTTCCATTGAACGTCGAACTTGGCGGTCGAACGGTCAGCAAGCTCCCGTTTGTCATTGCGGCGGACCAGGGTCTGTACGAAAAGTACGGCCTCGATATATCGTTGAAATTGCCGCCACCCGACAACCCCGGCGGAGTGCGGGCCAACCCGGCCGGTCCCTGGAAATCTGACATATTCGTCGACGGGTTGACGCCAAATATCGTGAAGCAGGTACAGCGGGCGCGATTCCCCGAGTACATCGCTATTGCATCCAACGACTGCATCGTTCGAGCACATTTCGTAGGCCGGAAAGGCCTTGAGACACTGGCTGACCTGAAGGGGAAAAGAATCGGAATATCCGGACGCCGCGACACAACGACCGGTTACGCGGTTCTCGAGTTAGCGCGGCGGATGGACTGGGATCCGGATCAGGATATTTCGATCATATTCAACGGTCGCAATGTAGAGGACCTTGCGGATGGCCTGGTCGATGCCATTGTCGCCAGTGAGACGCGCTACGCGGCCGCTATCAAACATGCCTATCCGATTTTGGAGGATACAGTTCCCTGGGAGGAAGCGGTCGGGGGTAACAGTGTGCTCGTTACCCGTAGTTGGCTTGAACAGTCGCGAAACCGGGAAAAAGCGAGTCGCTTCCTTAAGGCAACCATCGAAGGCCTGGCAATATTTCACAACCAGCGCGAGCTTGCGATCGACGTCATGTCACGCTGGTACGGAATCAGCGACCCGGAAATCGCCGCTGCCATCTACGATCGGGGCCAATGGATGCCGCAAAAGCCGTATCCTTGTTACCAGGGCACCGAAAATACGCTTGAAATGTACGACTCTTACGAAATGCGCAAGCACCAGCCTGCCGATTTTTATGACGACTCGCTACTACGCGAACTGGATGAATCAGGATTCATCGACGCGTTTTACGATTAGCCCATTGGCATCAGGCCGCGTCAGCACCCGCCGGATCATAGCCCAGGTTAGGTGCCAGCCAGCGTTCGGCCTGCGCAATAGTCATTCCCTTGCGCTTCGCATAGGATTCTACCTGGTCGCGGGAAAGCTGCCCTACCGAAAAGTACCTTGCTTCGGGATGCGAGAAATAGAAACCGCTGACCGCCGCGGTCGGGAACATGGCAAATGAATCTGTCAACCGCAGACCAATCGCCGCTTCAACGTCGAGCAACTCCCACAGCTTGGCTTTCTCCGTATGATCCGGACAAGCAGGATAGCCCGGTGCCGGGCGGATGCCGCGATATTTTTCGCTAATCAGGTCGGCGGTGGACAGTTTCTCGTCCTGGTCATAGGCCCAATATCCCGTGCGCACCTGCTCATGCATATATTCCGCCAGCGCCTCGGCAAGGCGGTCTGCAATCGCCTTGAGAAGTATGCTGCTGTAGTCGTCGTGGTCTGCCTCAAATCGGCTGACATGCTCGTCGATGCCGATGCCGGCCGTAACGGCAAAGCCGCCAATGTAGTCCGCACGCCCGCTCTCTACCGGCGCAACGAAATCCGCCAGGCAAATATGCGCCTGCCCGGCTGGCTTGTTGCGCTGCTGGCGCAAATTGCAGAGCCGCATCAGCTCTTGGCCGCGCTCGTCATTCGTAAATACCCTGACATCGTCGTCGTCGACGGAATTTGCCGGGAAGAAACCGATTACGGCACGGGCCTGAAGCCACTTTTCGCGAACAATACTGTCAAGCATCACTGAAGCATCCTCGAACAGCTTGCTCGCCGCTTCGCCAACGATCGCGTCGCTCAGGATATCCGGATACTTGCCATGAAATTCCCAGGCATTGAAGAAGGGCATCCAATCAATATATTTCACAAGTTTGGCGAGCTCGATATCGTCGAAAACCTGGCGACCATTGAACTCGGGGATCGGTGGCACATAACTATTCCAGTCGGCGACAAACTTGTTGGCGCGCGCATCGCGCAATGTCAGCTGCGGCGCCAGGCGCGACTTGCCGGCATGCCTTTCGCGACGCCTGGCATTATCCTCGCGCGTCCTGTTGATCAGCTCCGCGCGAGTGTCGGTTTCTGTCAGCGCCTGTGCGATCCCGACCGAGCGCGAAGCATCTTTTACATAGATGACGGGACCGTCGTAATTCGGTTCGATTTTTACGGCTGTATGCGCCGGCGACGTGGTTGCACCCCCAATCAGCAGCGGCAGATCAAATTTCAGGCGCTGCATTTCGCTCGCAACGTGCACCATTTCATCGAGTGACGGCGTAATGAGACCGGAGAGCCCGATGATATCTGCACCCTCGCGACGCGCGGCCGCAAGGATTTTCTCGCAGGAAACCATCACGCCCAGGTCGATAACTTCGAAGTTATTGCATTGCAGAACGACACCGACAATATTCTTGCCAATGTCATGCACGTCGCCCTTCACGGTGGCCATGATTATTTTGCCGTTCGTCTCAATGGCGCCGCCTTTTTCTTCTTCAATGTAGGGCACGAGATGTGCGACCGCTTTCTTCATTACCCGGGCAGACTTCACGACCTGCGGCAGGAACATCTTGCCGGCGCCGAATAAATCGCCAACGACATTCATGCCTGACATCAGCGGCCCTTCGATAACGTCGAGTGGCCGATTTGCAGCCAGCCGCGCTTCCTCGGTATCGCTGACAACAAACTCGTCAATTCCATTGACAAGCGCATGTTCAAGTCGCTTGCCGACCGGCTGCTCCCGCCAACTCAGGTCCTTGACGTTTCTCTTCTGGCCACCCGCCTGCCCTTTGTATTCCTGTGCGATTTCCAGCAGTCGCTCGGTCGCGTCCGCGCGCCGGTTCAGCACGACATCTTCGACCGCGTCGCGAAGTTGCTCCGGCAAATCCGCGTAAATGGCGAGTTGCCCGGCGTTGACGATGCCCATATCCATTCCGGCACGAATAGCGTGATAGAGAAATACCGAATGGATCGCTTCACGAACGATATTATTGCCGCGAAACGAAAAGGACACGTTGCTGACGCCGCCGCTGACCATCACATGCGGCAGCGCCGCCTTAATGCGTGCAGTCGCCTCGATAAAGTCCAGACCATAGCTGTTGTGTTCATCGATGCCGGTTGCGATGGCAAATATGTTCGGATCGAAAATAATGTCTGCCGGATCAAAACCGACCTTTTCCGTCAGGATGCGGTAGGAGCGTTGACAAATTTCAACTTTCCGGTCGACGCTGTCGGCCTGCCCCTGCTCGTCAAAGGCCATAACCACGACGGCAGCGCCGTAGTCACGGACCAGCTGCGCCTGCCTGATAAACGGCTGCTCGCCTTCCTTAAGACTGATGGAATTGACGATGCCTTTGCCCTGCACACAGCGCAGTCCCGCCTCGATCACTGACCATTTCGAGGAGTCAATCATCACCGGAACGCGGGCAACGTCGGGCTCCGACGCAATCAGGTTCAGATAGGTCACCATCGCGCGCTCTGAATCGAGCATGCCTTCATCCATATTGATATCGATGATTTGGGCGCCGTTCTCGACTTGTTGCCGGGCCACCTGGACAGCATCCGCGTAATTGTCAGCTTCAATCAGTTTCCGAAATGCGGCAGACCCGGTGACGTTGCTGCGCTCGCCAACGTTAACGAAGAGATCATCCGGGCCGATATTCACTGGCTCGAGACCCGAGAGTCGGCAGCGCACTTCAATTTTCGGAATCGATCGCGGCTTGCGACCAACCGTCACTTCGCGCAAGGCGCGGATGTGTGCCGGCGTCGTTCCGCAGCAACCGCCAACCAGGTTAACGAGTCCGCTCGTTACAAATTCGCCGACCACCTCGGCCATTTGCTCCGGCGTTTCATCATACTCACCGAATTCATTGGGCAGTCCGGCATTAGGGTGCGCGCTGACATTTGTGTCGGCAATACGCGCCAATTCGGCAACGTAAGGCCTCAGGTCGCTGGCGCCAAGCGCGCAATTCAGACCAATCATGAATGGATCGGCGTGTCGCACGGAATTCCAGAATGCCTCCGTCGTTTGACCGGACAGCGTGCGCCCCGACGCATCGGTGATGGTGCCGGAAATCATGACAGGCAAAGTAATGCCGGTTGCCTCGAAGCTGCGCTTGATCGCGAAAATGGCAGCTTTTGCGTTCAAGGTGTCGAAGATGGTCTCAATCATCAGGAAGTCGACACCACCCTCGATCAAGGCAGTCGCGGCCTCTTGATAAGTCGTGGCCAGGGCGCCAAACGTAATATTGCGATACCCGGGATCATTGACGTCGGGCGAGATCGATGCGGTTCGATTGGCCGGACCGAGGACTCCCGCAACAAACCGCGGCTCGCCCAGCCGCGAGGCGCAGGCATCCGCTGCTTCGCGAGCGAGTTGCGCCGCAGCGCCGTTGAGCTCGGCGACCAGGGACTCCATCCCGTAGTCACCCATCGAGGGCGCGTTGGAATTAAAGGTATTGGTTTCGATAATGTCGGCGCCGGCATCGAGAAAGCTTCGATGAATTTCCTGGATGACTTCGGGCCGGGTAATCGTCAATAAATCATTGTTACCTTTCAGGTCGGACGTCCAGTCCCTGAATCGTTCGCCGCGGTAGTCAGCTTCCGACAGGCCATAGCTCTGGATCATCGTGCCCATGGCACCATCCAGGAGCAGGATTCGCTCGCGCAGCGAGCTTCGCAATGATTCGATTCTTTTTTCGCGTTCCATATCTATGCCGCAACTCTGGTTCGGCGTACGCCGATTGCATGACAAATCGCATACGTTAATTCGTGACGATTCAGGGTGTAAAAATGAAATTCTTCGATGCCTTCTTTTTTCAGCAAAGCAACCTGCTCGATCACGACGCTTGCGGCAATCAATTTGCGAGTCTCGGGATCGTCCTCCAGACCGTCGAA
>Ga0316195_10000681_pt1 | contig 14134 bp, 9 predicted proteins | sample Phised1_MG_FD_204937 | JGI IMG/M metagenome (GOLD analysis project Ga0316195, IMG submission 204937) | Coastal sediment microbial communities from Maine, United States - Phippsburg sediment 1 | ecosystem: Environmental > Aquatic > Marine > Coastal > Sediment | place: USA: Maine | collected... | reverse complement strand
CTTTCACGCCTCCCATCCGTTCCGCTTCTTCTTCGGCCGCCTGGACGTCTTCGACGCGAAGCAGGTTGACGCAAAGCGGCGCTTGATCGGCTCGGTCGAAAGGCGCCTCTCGCTCCTGTCCAAGCGCTTTTGTGTGCGCAACGACCGAGGGGCAGTCACCATGGAAGTCGACTCGCCCCTTTGGAGGCTGTGGGCCTTTCCGTTCGTCTCCAGGGGCCGCGTCGTGGCGAGCGTGAACAAGAAGTGGTCCGGCGCGATGTCCGAACTGTTCACCGACCGGGACAACTTCCAGGTCGAGTTCCGCTCGCGCTCGTTGAGCAACGACGAGAGGTGGGTCGTGCTGGCCGCCGCCCTCTTGATGGATCTCACGCACTTCGAGAACAAGGCCGGCGACTGGCCGGGCGGGGGGCCGATGGTCCGGACTGCGCCGGGTGCCTGCCTCGTCGGCACGGGCCCGATCGCGCCGCTCGCCCGCTCCATGCCGAGGGCCACATGGCCCAGGGGTCCGGCCGAATCACACCGGCCGCATCGCCCCTCAGGCCGCCACCGGCACCAGGAAGTCGCGCCCGATGCCTGCACCGAGGTTGTTCACCCGGTCCAGGAACTGCTCCAGGAACTCGTGCAGACCGGCCTGCAGGATTTCGTCGATGCGGCCGTACTGCAGGTCCGCGCGCAGGCGACCGGCGCTGCGCAGCGTTTCGGCGCTTTGCTCGTTGGCCACCAGTTCGAGGTTGAGCACCACCTCGTTCATGCAGGCCATCAGCGAGCGCGGCATGTCCGCGCGCAGGATCAGCAGTTCGGCCACGCGGTCGGACCGGATCAGGCTGCGGTAGACCTTGCGGTAGATCATGAAGCCCGACACCGATCGCAGCAGCGCACTCCAATGGTAGAAGTCGGTCTCCTCCGAGTCGGCCGCGTCGGCGCCGTCGTGCGGCGGCGTGGCCGGCAACTCGCTGAACTTGACGTCGAGCAGCCGTGCCGTGTTGTCCGCGCGCTCCAGGAAGGTGCCGATGCGGATGAAGTTCAGCGACTCGTCCTGCAGCATGGTGCCCACGGTGACCCCGCGCGACAGGTGGGAGCGGAACTTGACCCACTCATAGAACTCCGAAGGGTCCTTCTCGAAGGCGCCGTCACGCAGCAGGCGGCCGAATTCCAGCCAGGTCTGGTTCTGCGTCTCCCACACCTCTGTCGTCAGCGTGCCTCGCACCGCGCGCGCGTTCTCTCGCGCCGCATGCAGGCAGCAGGCGATGCTCGACGGGTTGCTCTCGTCACGCACCATGAAGTTCATGACGTCACGCGCCCGCACTTCCTTGCCGTACTTGGCCTCGAACGCGGGCATCAGTTCGCAGATCGACAGCAAGCCGCGCCAGCCTTGCTCGGCGGCGTCGGTGGACTGCGGCAGCAGCGAGGTCTGGTAGTTGACGTCGAGCATGCGGGCCGTGTTCTCGGCCCGCTCCATGTAACGCGCCATCCAGAAGAGGTGGTCGGCAGTTCTTGAAAGCATGACGGATCTCCTTCAGTTCTCGAGCACCCAGGTGTCCTTGGTGCCCCCGCCCTGCGACGAGTTGACGACCAGCGAACCCTGCTTCAGCGCCACCCGCGTCAGGCCGCCCGGCACCATCTGCACGCTCTTGCCCGACAGAACGAACGGCCGCAGGTCGATGTGGCGCGGCGCGATCCCGGACGCGACGTAGGTCGGGCAGGTCGACAGGCTGAGCGTGGGCTGCGCGATGTAGTTCGACGGGTTGGCCTGCAACTGCTTGCGGAAGGCCTCGATCTCGACCTTCGTCGCCGCCGGGCCAACCAGCATGCCGTAGCCGCCGGCTCCGTGCACCTCCTTGACGACCAGCTCGTTCAAGTGCGCCAGCGTGTACCTCAGCGCCTCGGGGTCCCGGCACATGTGCGTGGGCACATTGTTCAGGATCGGCCTTTCACCGAGGTAGAACTCGATCATCTTCGGCACGTACGGATAGATGCTCTTGTCGTCGGCGATGCCGGTGCCGATCGCATTGCAAAGGTTCACGTTGCCGCGCCGGTAGACTTCCAGCAGGCCGGCGCAGCCCAGCGTGGAATCGGGCCGGAAGGCGGTCGGGTCCAGGAAGTCGTCGTCGACGCGGCGGTAGATCACGTCCACCCGTTTCGGGCCCTGCGTCGTGCGCATGTAGACAAAGCCGTCCTGCGCGAACAGGTCCTGTCCCTCGACCAGTTCGACCCCCATCTGCTGGGCCAGGAAGGCGTGCTCGAAGTACGCGCTGTTGTACATGCCGGGGGTCAGCACCACCACCGTCGGGTCGTCGACACCGGCTGGCGCCACATCGCGCAGGGTTTCCAGCAGCAGGTCGGGGTAGTGCGCCACCGGCGCCACCCGGTTGAGGCCGAACAGCTCGGGAAACAGCCGCATCGTCATCTTGCGGTTTTCCAGCATGTAGCTCACGCCGCTGGGCACTCGGAGGTTGTCCTCCAGCACGTAGTAGGCCCCGCTGCCGTCGGGCGCCGGCGCGCGCACCATGTCGATGCCCGCGATGTGGGAGTACACGCCTTCGGGCAGGTCCACGCCCATCATCTCGGGCCGGTACTGGGCATTGTTGAGCACCTGTTCGGACGGCACGATGCCGGCCTTCAGGATCTCCTGACCGTGGTAGACGTCGTGCAGGAACCGGTTCAGTGCCATCACGCGCTGGCGCAGCCCGGCCCGCATCTCGCGCCACTCGTCGCGCGGAATCACGCGCGGAATGAGGTCGAACGGGATCAGCCGCTCGGTGCCCGCACCGTCCTCGTCCTTCAATCCGTAGACGGCGAAGGTGATGCCCACGCGGCGGAAGATCATCTCCGCCTCGTCGCGCTGGTCGCGCATCACGTCGTCGGACTGCTTGGCGAGCCACTCGGCAAAGGTCCGGTAATGGGGTCGCACCGACCCATCGGCCGCGTGCATCTCGTCGAATCCAGTGGTCATGCCAGCATCTCCTACCGCTTCTTCATCGAATTTCTGCGTCAAGCAACGAGTGGGCCAAGCACCTGGGTGTGCACCGCCACCTCGAGCGTGTGCGAGCCGCCGCCGTGAATGACCCCACGCAGCGGCGTGACGTCGCCATAGTCCCGCCCCACCGCAAGCCGCACGTGCCCGACACCGGGCACGAGGTCGTTCGTCGGGTCCAGGTCCAGCCAGCCGTCGTCTGGCACGCCGGTGGTGCCCGGCACCCAGGCCTGCACCCAGGCATGCGAAGCGTCGGCGCCCACCAGCGCAGCGCCACCGTCGGGCGCGTGCGTCAGCAGGTAGCCGCTCACATAGCGGGCCGGCAGGCCCAGCATGCGCAGCACCCCGGCCATCAGGTGGGCAAAGTCCTGGCACACGCCACGCCGCTGCGCCAGGACTTCTTCCATCGGCGTGTCCACGTGCGTGGCGCTGCCGTCGTAGGCGAAGTCGACATGCACGCGGTGCATCAGGTCCAGCACCGCCTCGGCCACCGGACGCCCCGGTGCGAACGACGCCAAGGCGTACGCGCGCAAGGCCGGCAGCCGCGGCACGAACGGCGACGGCTGGACAAAGGCCACGGCCGGCTCGAACGGCGCCCGGGCGACATAGTGCAGGCGCTCGACAAGTTGCTCCCACGGCGGCGACTCGGCGGCGTTCAGCGCGTCAAAGCGCGGCTCGACGACGACCCGGCTGATCGCCCGCACGAGCAGGGCGCGGTGCGGTGCCACGACGGCGAAGCGGCAGCGGGCATTGCCGAACACGTCGGGTTCGGTCGCCAGTTCGTCCGGCCCGGGATCGACCACGAGCTGATGCTTCACCAGCACCTGCGCCGCGTCGGACAGCGGCTGCAGGTGGGCCAGGTGCATCGCGGGCGACACCGGCGCCGCGTACTCGTAGCGGGTGTCGTGCCGCACCTCGAGCGTGATCGCGGTCACGGGCCGGACCTGCATGCTGCGCGCTCCGGCACCAGCGCGTCGGGGCGGCCGGGCGTGTTCATACGAGCTGCATCCTGTGTTCGTCGCTGGCGAGCGCGAAGTAGCGCTCCCCGATCATGTCGGCCAGGCGCAGGCCGGACGCCTGCAGTTCGATCGACAGGTCCAGAAGGCGCGCCGCGATCTGCACGTCGTCAGCCCCGCGCAGGTCCTCCAGCGTCAGGCCGGCACCCTCGGCCGGCAGCATGGCCAGCATCGGCTCGATGCTGTCTTCGCTGCCCGGCAGCTTGCGCAACTCGGTGCGCAGCCGGCGCAGCACGCCGGCGTAGGCACGCGGGTTGGTGCTGTCCAGCACCAGCAGGTCCGCCAGGGCCAGCAGGTCTTCGTGCCGCTGATAACGAGCCCGGAAGGTGATGGCGCTGTCGAACAGTTCCAGCAGCAGCTCGATGCCCGCAGCACTGGACAGCGCCGGGCCTTCCAGGAAAGCCTGGAAGCGCGCAGTCACCCCGATCAGGCGCTCGAGCAGGCGGCCGACAGCCAGCAGGCGCCAGCCATGGTCGCGCGTCATGCGGTCGGTCTGCGCCCCCGTGACGGCCGACAGATCCACCGCGAGCCGGTCCAGCGCCGGCAGCACGGCGGCCAGCGGCGGCACCTCTGCCGCGCCGGCCTGCAGGTCGGCGGAAAATCGCTCGCCCAGGCCGACGATCAGGCTCCATTGCTCGATCGACAGGCGCTCGCGCAACGCTTGCGACGTCCGTGCCAGTGCCTGCAGGTTGTAGGCCACGCTGCAGGCGCCGGCGCCATCGACGACCGCCGCCAGCACCGCCCGCTCGAACACCTGCGGCGACTGCACCAGCGTGGGCACCCCCTCCGGGGCCAGGCCCTTGCGCACGGCCAGCGCCGACAGGGCGTTCAGCACCGCCTCGTCGGCGTCGTTGTCGGCGTCGATGAGCGACAGCGTCACCCGCGCCAGACGCACCAGTTGTTCCGTGCGCTCGGTGTAGCGGCCGAGCCAGAACAGGTTCTCGCCCGTGCGACTGGACACCGGCCGGTGGCGCTGGAGGATGTCGTCCACCTGCAGCCGCTGCGGCAACATCGAAAATTCGTCGACCCGCCCGCTGGTGAGCACCCAGGTGTCCAGGCTGGACCCGCCCCGCTGCATCGACACGCTGGCATCCGCGCGCTGGGCCGTGCGGGTCATGCCGCCTGGCAGCACATGCCAGCGACCGCGGGCATCGGCGATGGCGTAGACGCGAAGCAGCGCCGGGCGCGTGACAGCGTGCCCCTCCAGCCACACCGGCGCCCGCGAAAAAGCCAGCCGGCCCTGCACCGTCCAGGCGTCCGGGTCGTCCTCGACGCCCGCTTGCGAAGCATCGCGCACCTGCGAGGTGCGTCCGCCCTGCGGGAAGGTGTTGCGCAGCAGCTTGCCGGCCATGCGACCGCGTATGTCGGCCCAGGCCGCCGTTTCGCCGCACCACCAGGTCGGCAGCGCCGGCATCAGCAGCGGTTGGCCGAGCAGCCGCTCGGCGATGCCGGGCAGGAAGCCCTGCAGGGCGGGCGTCTCCAGGAAGCCGCTGCCCAGCGCATTGGCCAGCACCACGGTGCCGGCGCGGGCCGCGCGCAGCAGCCCGGGCACGCCGAGCGTGGAGTCGGGGCGCAGTTCCAGCGGATCGCACCACTCGTCGTCGGTGCGGCGCAACAGCCCGTGCACCGGCTCCAGGCCCTCGACCGTCTTCAGGAACAGGCGGTCCGCGCGCACCGTGAGGTCGCCGCCTTCGACGAGTGGCAGGCCCAGGTAGCGCGCCAGGTAGGCGTGCTCGAAGTAGGTCTCGCTGTAGCGCCCGGGCGTCAGCAGCACGATGCGGGGCGTCGCGCCGCCTGCGACGTCGCGCGCCCGCTGGTCGAGCGCGTCGATCAGCCGGCGGTAACTGCTGGCGATGTGCTGCACGTGCAGTTCGCGGAAGGCGTCGGGGAACTGGCGTGACACCAGCAGCCGGTTGTGCAGCACGTAACCCAGGCCGGACGGGCCCTGCGTGCGCTGGGCGACCACCCACCAGCTGCCGTCCGGGCCGCGCGCGATGTCGAAAGCCACGATGTGCAGGCGCTGCCCGCCGGCAGGCAGCACGCCATGCAGCGGCCGCAGGTAACCCGGGTGACGCAGCAGCAGCGCCGGCGGCATCAGGCCTTCGTGCAGCAGGCGGCGCTCGCCGTAAAGATCCGCCAGCATCAACTCCGAAAGCGCGGCACGCTGGACCACGCCGGCCTCGATGCGTGCCCAGTCCTCGGGCTCGATCAGCATCGGCAGCAGTTCCAGCGACCACGGGCGGGTGGCGGCACCGCCTTCGCCAAACACGTTGTGCGTGACGCCGTCGCGCCGCAGCTGCTGCGCGACCTGGGCGCGGCCGTGGTCGAGCTCGGCCGGCCCCTCGCGCACCCAGTCCGCAAATTGCCGCCAGACCGGGCGCGCCTTGCCGTCGGACGTGCGCAGTTCGTCCCACACCCCTGGCTCCACCGGCGTCGAGTGGCGCAGCAATGCGTCCAGCGCAGTGCCGCCGGCGCTCAGCGGCTGCAGCCCGAACAGCGTCAGGCTGGCGGGCGGGGCTCCGGGCGGGACGGCGCTCAAGGCGTCACCCTAGGGTCGGCGGCTCTCGGCGACCCGCGGCGCCGGGGCGAAGGCGCTCATGTGCCGAGCCCCTGCCGCAGGTCGAGCGTGAACGGGAACTCGCGGCTCGGTACGGCCGGCGCGACCTGCACGCGCCCGGGGGTGTGGCCGAAGCGGAAGAAGCGCGCCAGGCGGCGGCTCTCGGCCTCATAGGCGTTGACCGGGAAGGTCTCGTGGCTGAGGCCGCCCGGGTGCGCCACGTGGTAGCGCCCGCCGCCCAGCGAGCGCTGCAGCCAGTTGTCGACGACATCGAACGTGAGCGGCGCGTGCACGCCGATCGTCGGGTGCAGCGCCGATGGCGGGTTCCAGGCCCGGTAGCGGACGCCGCAGACATATTCGCCGACGCGCCCGGTGGGCTGCAGGGGCAGCGCGCGGCCGTTGACGGCGACGACGTGGCGGTTGTCGTTCAGGCCGGTGACCTTGACCTCGAGCCGTTCCAGCGACGAATCGACATAGCGTGCCGTGCCGCCGGCCGCGCCCTCCTCTCCCATCACGTGCCAGGGTTCGAGCGCGCTGCGCAGCGACAGGCCGATCCCCGCGGTCGCGATCTCGCCGATGAGCGGGAAGCGGAACTCGAAGTGCGGCGCAAACCAGGCCGCGTCGAAGGCATAGCCGGCGTCGCGCAACTCGACCATGACGTCGTCGAAGTCCATCTGCACGAAGCTGGGCAGCATGAAGCGGTCGTGCAGCCCGGTGCCCCAGCGCGTCAGGCGCGTGGCGCCGCGGCCGGCATAGGGCTGGCGCCAGAACCAAGCCACCAGCGTGCGCAGCAGCAACTGCTGCGACAGGCTCATGCGCGCATGCGGCGGCATCTCGAAGGCGCGCAGCTCCAGCAGACCCAGCCGGCCGGTGGGGCCGTCGGGCGAATACAGCTTGTCGATGCAGAACTCGCTGCGGTGGGTGTTGCCGCTGACGTCGATCAGCAGGTTGCGCAGCGAACGGTCGACCATCCACGGCGGCAGCTGCGCGAACTGCGCCATCTGGGCCTCGATCTCCTGCAGCGCGATCTCGACCTCGTAGGTCTGGTCGTCGCGCGCCTCGTCGAAGCGCGGGGCCTGGCTGGTCGGGCCGATGAACATCCCGCTGAACAGGTAGCTCAGGCTGGGATGGTTGTGCCAGTAGGTCAGCAGGCTGGCCAGCACGTCGGGCCGGCGCAGGAACGGGCTGTCCGCCGGCGTCGCACCCCCCAGCACGAAGTGGTTGCCGCCGCCCGTGCCGGTATGGCGCCCGTCGAGCATGAACTTCTCGGTCGACAGCCGCGTCTGGTGGGCCGCCTCGTAGAGAAATTCGGTGTGGTCGACCAGTTCGTTCCAGTTCGATGCGGGGTGGATGTTGACTTCGATGACACCCGGGTCGGGCGTCACCGCCAGCGTCTTCAGCCGCGGGTCGCGCGGCGGCGGGTAGCCCTCGAGCACGAGCTTGAGCTTCAGTTCGGCGGCCGTGGTCTCGATCGCGGCCAGCAGCTCCAGGTAGTCTTCCAGATGCTCCAGCGGCGGCATGAAGATGTACAGAACGCCGCTCTTGCCGCCATGCTCGCGCTCGGCCCTGGGGCCGTTGGCGCGCTGCGGGTCGCGCACTTCCACGCACAGTGCGGTGCGGGTCAGCCAGCCGGCCGACTCGTGCTTGGCGGGCGGGCTGTCGGGCGCGCGCTCGGGCGCCAGCCGCGGCGCGTGCGGCCCGGCATCGGCGGCCGCATAGCGTGCTTCGACCGACCCCTGCCCCTGCACTGCCACGGTGCCGCCTTCGGCAAAGCCGCGCCCCGGCTGGTGCGCGTCGTAGCCCGGGCCGCCGGGCTGCGGACGCACCGTCGGCGGCAGCGGTGCGCGCTCGACGAAGGGGTCCTGGAGATAGATCGATTCGGCTTCGCCGGCGGCCGCCCAGGGCAGCGAATCCAGCGGCAGGCGATAGCCCATCGGCGAGTCGCCGGGCACCAGGCAGAGCCTGTCGTCGCGCAGGAACCAGGGGCCGCTGATCCACTTGGGCCCGGCGTCGCCGGCGTGCCGTTCGCGCTTGATCGGCAACAGGTAGCCGACCTCGGCGTCGAGGCCTTGCATGAAGACCCGGCGCAGGCGGGCGCGCTCCATCTCGTCATCCAGGCGGCTGTCGAACGGGTCGACGTTGACCGGCAGCCGTCGCTCGCGCCACAGGTAGTACCAGGTGTCCTCGTAACCGGGCTGCACGTACTTCGTGTCCAGGCCGAGCCGGGTCGTCAGCCGATCGACGAAGGCGCGCGCATCGGCGGTCGTGTAGTGGTGGGGCTGGCGCTCGTCGGCAAACAGCGCCGGATCGTGCCAGCAGGGCTGTCCGTCGGCGCGCCAGGCCACCATCAGCGCCCAGCGCGGCAACTGCTCGCCCGGATACCACTTGCCCTGGCCGTAGTGCAGGAAGCCGCCGCGGCCGTACCTGTCGAGCAGGCGGTGCGTCAGCTCGGTGGCATAGCCGCGCTTGGTGGGGCCCAGCGCGTCGATGTTCCATTCGGCGGCGTCGCGGTCGCCCACGCCGACGAAGGTCGGCTCGCCGCCCATCGTCAGCCGCACGTCCTGCGCCTGCAGCTCGGCATCGACCTGCTGGCCCAGCGCCAGCACCGACTGCCACTGCCCGTCGGTGTACGGATAGGTCACGCGCGGCGACTCGTAGATGCGCGTGATCTCCATCGAATGCGAGAACTCGACCTCGCTTTGCTCCACCTCGCCGCTGACCGGGGCCGCGCTCGAGGGTTCCGGCGTGCAGGCCACCGGGATGTGGCCTTCACCGGCCAGCAGCCCGGAGGTCGGGTCCAGCCCGATCCAGCCGGCGCCGGGCAGGAAGACCTCGCACCAGGCGTGCAGGTCCGTGAAGTCGACTTCGGTGCCCGAGGGCCCGTCCAGGGCCTTCACGTCCGGGCGCAACTGGATCAGGTAGCCGGACACGAACCGCGCCGCCAGGCCCAGGTGGCGCAGCGCCTGCACCATCAGCCAGCCCGTGTCGCGGCACGAGCCGGAGCCGTTGACCAGCGTCGTCTCCGGGGACTGGACCCCGGGTTCCATCCGGATCAGGTACTTGATGTCCCGCTGCAGCCGCTGGTTCAAGGCCACGATGAAGTCGATCGTGCGCAGCTCCTTGCGCGGGATGCTTTCGACAAACGCCCTGAAGCGCGGCGTCAGCTCGCCCTTGATCAGGTACGGCGCCAGGTCGTGCTTCAGCTCGGCTTCGTAGTCGAACGGGTAGGTCTCGGCCTCCGGCTCGAGGAAGAAGTCGAACGGGTTGTAGACCGCCATCTCGGCCACCAGGTCCACCGTGACCTTGAACTCGGTCGTCTTGTCCGGAAAGACCAGCCGCGCCAGGTGGTTGGCGAAAGGGTCCTGCATCCAGTTGATGAAGTGCTCCGCCGGCTCGACACGCAGCGAATAGCTCAGGATGTGGCTGCGGCAGTGGGGCGCCGGACGCAGGCGCACCACCTGAGGCGACAGCGCCACCGGGCGGTCGTAGCGGTAGTGCGTGACATGGTTCAACGCGACGTGGATCGACAAGGCAGGCTCCGGAAGGAAAGGACGCTGGGCCGATGCAAGGAGCAGGCCACGCGGGGATCAGGGCAGATGATGCCAGTAGCGGCGCCTTCGTTCTCGTTCGCATTCGCCCGGCCCCTGCCCGTCCCAGGTCCAGGCACCGCAGGCGTCGCTGCGGTGCACCAAGATGCCGCGTTCGGCGTAGCGCGCCAGCACCGTCGGCGCCGGATGGCCGAAGCGGCTGCGGAAGCCGGCCTGCACGAAGGCCTGCTCGGGTGCCACGGCGTCGAGGAAGGCGGCGCTGGAGGATGTCTTGCTCCCGTGGTGGGGCACCATCAGCACGGTGCTGCGCAGCGGCGCATGCGCGATCACCAGCGCCCCTTCCTGCGGCGCCTCCAGGTCGCCCGTCAGCAGCACCGACGCACCGGCCGCGTCCTGCACCCGCAGCACGCAGCTCAGCGCGTTCGGCTTGGCCACCGGCAGGGGCGCCGGCGGGTGCAGGATCTCGAATCGCACGCCGTCCCACTCCCAGCGCTGGCCGGCGGCGCAGGTCGATTGCGGCAGCGGCCCCGCACGCAGAGGGTGGTCGTCGGCGAGCGAGCTCATCACGTCGCCCACCGGCCACTGCGCCAACAGCCGCGCCGCGCCGCCGACATGGTCGCTGTCACGGTGACTCAGCAACAGCCGGTCCACGTGCCGCTCGCCGCGCGCAGCCAGCAGCGGCAGCAGCACGCGGTCGGCGGCGTCCGACTCGGGCGAATAGGCCGGCCCCGCGTCATAGACCAGCAGGTGCGCGCGGGTGCGCAGCAGCACCGCCGTGCCCTGTCCGATGTCCAGCGCCACCAGCTCGAATCGCCCCGGGGGCGGCAGCGTGCGCGGAGGCCAGAGCAGCGGCAGGCACAGGGCCACGCCGCAAGCGCGCAGCCGCCAAGGCAGCGGCGCCACCAGCAAGGCCGCGCCCAGAAGGCCGGCCGCGGCGGCCCAGGCCGGCGCGGCCGCCGCCGTCCAGACGGCGCCGGGCCAGGCCGCCAGTGCCGCCAGGACCGTCGTCAGCCCCTGCAACAAGGTCGCCGCCGCCAGCCACAGCGGCGCCCACAGCAGCCCCAGCATGGCCAGTGGCACGACGGCCAGCGTCACCAGCGGGATGGCCAGCAGGTTGGCCGCAAAACCCACCAGGGACACCTGCTGGAAGAACAGCAGGCTCAGCGGCGCCAGGCCGACGGTGGCCATGGCCTGGGTACGCAGCCCGGCCCCGGCGGCGGCGCGCAGACGAGCGCCCCAGCCGGTCCGTGCCGACAAGCCCCCTTCCCGTGGCGCGGACACCATCAGCAGCCCGACGGCCGCGAACGACAGCCAGAATCCGGGTTGCAGCAGGGCCCAGGGATCGATCAGCGTGACACCCACCGCCGCGACACCCAGCACCAGCGGCCCGGGCCAGCGCCAGCCCAGTGACCGCAAACCCACCACCACCGCGAGCATCACGACGGTGCGCTGTGCCGGCACACCCCATCCCGCCAGCAACGCATAGACCGCCGCCAGTGCCAGACCACCCCAGCGCGCCGCCTGCGGCGCCGGCAGCCACAGGCACAGTCCCGCCGAGCGCCGCCACAGGGCGTTCAGCAACGCCGCCGCCAGCCAGGCGAACATCGTGATGTGCAGGCCGCTGATGCTCATCAGGTGGGCAATGCCGGTGCGGCGGAACAGGTCCCAGTCGGGACGCTCGATGGCGGCCTGGTCTCCTACCGTCAATGCAGCCAGCACGCCCGCCATTCGCGGGTCGCGCACCTCGTCTTCGATCGCGTCGCGCCAGCCTTGCCGGGCACGCAACAGCCATGCCGCGGGGTCGGGCCCCAGGCGCTGCGGCGCCGGGGAGGCACGCACGTAGCCCGTGGCGCGCAGGCCGCGCTCGAACAGCCACAGTTCGTAGTCGAAGCCGTGCGGGTTCATGCTGCCGTGCGGCAGGCGCAGACGCACCGTGAGCCGCCAACGGTCGCCCGCCTTCAGGGGTGCGGTCGGTTCGGCCGCCGCGTCGGCCCACCAGCCCAGCGACACGCGCCGCGGCAAGGCCACCGGCTGACCCCCGCCAAATGCCTGCTCGACGCGGAACTCGAACCGCGTGCCCGCGGCGCCGCTGTCCGGCAACGAGCCGACGGTGCCGACGACTTCCAGGTCCTGGCCCTGCAGCGCCGCCGGCAGCGACTCGGACAGACGCTGACCGGCGCGCCAGCCGGTGCCGGCGAAGGCCAGCGCGCCGGCGGCAAGGCACCAGACGCCGAAGCGCTGGCGCTGCCATCCGGCCAGGACCAGCACCGCCACGCCCAGGCCAAGATAGGCCGCCGCGGGCCACAGCGCGGACTGCGACAGCTGCAGCGCCACACCGCCGACCCAGGCCGCAACGAGGCCCGCCAGACGCCCGCCGGTGAGCCTGCCGCCCCGCATGGCGACGCAGTGTAGGATGTCCGGCTGTCCTTGCCGAAGGTGCCGCCATGTCCGTCCAAGATCGCCTCGATGCCCTGGGGATCAAGCTGCCTCCGGTCGCGGTGCCCGCGGCCGCCTACGTGCCCTTTGTGCGCACGGGCTCGCTGGTGTTCCTGTCCGGCCACATCGCACGCAAGGACGGCAAGCCCTGGGTGGGCCAGCTCGGCCTGACCATGGCCACCGACGAGGGGCGCGCCGCGGCGCGTGCCATCGCGATCGACCTGCTCGGCACCTTGCAGGCCGCGGTGGGCGATCTGGACCAGGTGCGACGCATCGTCAAGCTCATGAGCCTGGTCAACAGCGGCCCGTCGTTCACGGAGCAGCATCTGGTCACCAACGGCTGTTCCGAGTTGCTGGGCGAGGTCTTCGGCCCGGAGGTCGGCGCCCATGCGCGCAGCGCCTTCGGGGTGGCGCAGATCCCGCTGGGGGCCTGCGTGGAGATCGAACTCATCGCCGAAGTGCGCTGAACGTGGCGGCGCGACGCTGGATGGCCGCGATGGCACTGCTGTCGCTGGCGGCGGTGGGTTCGGTCGTCTACATCCAGCACGCGCTGGACGTGCTGCCCTGCCCCTGGTGCGTGCTGCAGCGGCTGATCATGCTGGCCATCGCAGCCGCCTGCGCGCTGGGCTTGCTGCTGCCTCGCCTGGGGGCCGCGCTGGCGCTGCCCCTGGCCGGCTGCGGCGTCGCCGCGGCGCTGTGGCAGCATTTCGTGGCGGCCAGTGCCCAGTCCTGCGACCTGAGCCTGGCCGATCGCCTGATCGCCGCCACCGGTCTGGACGCGCGTTTCCCCGACGTGTTCATGGCGATGGCCTCGTGTGCCGACGCCAAGCCGCTGCTGCTGGGGCTGCCCTACGAGCTGTGGAGCCTGGCCCTGTTCGCGCTGCTGGCCGTGACCTCGGCCTGGATTCTGCTGCGCCGCCGGCGCTGAGGCGCGCTCATGACCGGCCGGCCCGCCCTGGGGCCGTGCGCTGCAGCTCCGGCACTCAGGCGCGGCGGCGGCCGAGCACCAACGCCGCCAGCGCGATGCCCGCGAGCGCCATGCTGCCGGGCTCGGGGATCCGCCCGTTGTCGTCCTGGTTGCCGATCGGCTCCCAGAACAGCTGGTCCTGGCGGTTGTTCGGCGGGCCGGAGTGCAGCAGGTACATGTACTGTGTCTGCGCCTGGCCCGCGTTGCCGGCCGCGGCCAGCAGGGTGTCGGCGTAGAGGTCGCTGGCCGTCGCCGTCGCGTCGTTGAAGCGGAAGCTGCCGCTGCTCACCGTCAGGTCGGTGTCGTAGACGATGTTCCACACCGCCAGCTGCATGGCCGTCGATTCGATCGCGCTGTCCACCCGCGTCGCATCCGCCGCCGCCCAGCTGAACATGCGCGCCAGCGCCAGCGCCTTGGTGCTGCCGAAGTAGGCCTCGGCGGTCGTGATCGTGTAGTCGGTGTACGACTGCCCAAAGCCGAAGTGCTGGTCGATCTCGGTGCAGTAGGTCAGCAAGGGGTTCCTGTCGTGGATGCCCGCGCCGGTCAGGCTGCCGGTGAAGGCGCCACCGCCACCGCCGCTGTACGTGCTGCTGCCGAAGGTCACGTTGACGCCGACCGACCCATAGGCCCAGTTGC
>Ga0316195_10000680_pt1 | contig 14134 bp, 15 predicted proteins | sample Phised1_MG_FD_204937 | JGI IMG/M metagenome (GOLD analysis project Ga0316195, IMG submission 204937) | Coastal sediment microbial communities from Maine, United States - Phippsburg sediment 1 | ecosystem: Environmental > Aquatic > Marine > Coastal > Sediment | place: USA: Maine | collected... | reverse complement strand
TTGCTGTTCAGGTGTGAAGCCAGGAAAGGTGCGTCCAAAACCATGGCATTGGCCAGCATTTCCTGAACACCCAATAGTCCCTCGGTCGGAGGTCTGACACCCGCAAAGCGGACATGCGCATTCGAAACACGACCGTATTTTGATGCCAAATCCTGGTATTTATACAATTCGTACTGGCTAACACCCGTGGTCATATAGCCGACTGGAATGCCCACGCCCAAGGCGCCTTGGCGAAGACCTTCATCGACGATACTCATGATCTCAGTCATCTGCTCTTTATTGGGCAAGGTGGCAGTCCAGCCTGGCTTGCGTCCTTCTTTCTCAGCCTTTGCGGCGGCGCGACCCACCATAGGGAATAGGCCGCCCATGTCATTAGCAGTTGCCGCTATTTCAGGACCGTCCAGCACCGATACACGGGCAAGAGTTGCGAGCACGACCATGCCGTAGTTGGCCTGGGTTTTACCATCGGCGTCCGCATACCATTTAGCGATATCGCCGGCGCCGGCTTCGAAATCCATCCCGGTGGTCAGGCCATCGCGCAAATTAACCTTGCGAGTGAACTGATCTGTACCGTGCTGGTGCGTATCGATAAAGCCCGGGGCAACAACGTGACCACTGGCGTCGATGGTTTCGTCGCCCTCGATCGCGTCCTCGGTGATCGCAGCAATCTTCCCATCCTTTATCCCGACGTTGCGCACGCCATCAAAGTTGGTCTCGGGGTCCATGACCCGTCCGTTGTTGATCACGACATCGAAATCGGCGGCCAGTGCCGGCATGCCTATTGAAATGGCGAGCACTGATGAGGCCAAAAGATATATAAGTCGTTCCATTTCCATTCTCCGTTGTGATGTCCGTCGTCAGAGTTTTCCGGAATGCATTAGTTGTTTCGCGCCGGAGGCTCTGAATTCGTTTCTTTTTAACCCAGATTCCCCAATTAATTCGCTAATCTTGCTGTCTTGAACGACAAAGTTTCTATATATTTTATAGTATTACAGTCGCCTTACCCCAAGGGAATTGGCCAGCGTGTTCACCGTCAGCGCGCCATTCAGCCGCCAAGCGGAGCGCAGTTGCAAGTGGTCCTGCAGGTTCGCGCCGACCTGCGGGCAGTCGCGCTGCACCGCGATCCCGTGGCGCTGCAACTGCGCGGCGGGGCCAAGGCCCGAAACCTGCAGGATCTGCGGGCTGCCGATGGCGCCTGCGCTCAGGATCACCGCGCCGCCCTGTTCGTATTCCACGCCGACGGCGCGGCCCCCTTCGACCAGAACGCTGCGCGTATGGGCGTGGGTTTCCACCTTCAGCCCGGCGCCTTCGCTGTGCGCAGGAAGGCCTTCGCCGTGTTCATCCGCCAGCCGCCGCGCTGGTTGACACGGTAATACCCCACGCCTTCGTTCGTGCCGGTGTTGAAATCGGTGACCGCTGGCAGGTCCCAATGCAGGCGCTGGTTGTCGACCCACCATTCCCCGCCCGCGCCGTGCATGTCAGAGGGCAAAAACCATGAAACCTATTCCTCACGACGGAAGATCCGGTGCTGCATGCTAAGGAACGCCGGCTCTCCAGACTTGTCACGCAGCAACTCACCAACCGTTCCTTGAAAGGCACCATCTGTCATGATGACCATGTCTTCACCCGCGCTACTCATCGAAATCGGTGGCGGGTTCTCATAAACTTGGACTCCGCCTAGTGGTTTGTACAAGCGCTCTGCCATGAGCTGGTCGTTGTCGAAATAGATTTTGTAATCTTCATTATCGCCCAGCCAAAGGCCTACGAAAGGCTCAAGGGCACTGCGATCCGCATCGATTGCAACCATGGGCTTTCTCTCGATATCCAAGTATTTTTTGAGAGCCAGTGCAATGACCGCATCATACACCTCGATACCCCGGTCGCTGTTCGTCAGAACAACGATCCCAAATTGCTTGTCCGGCGCAAACAGCATCTTGGCGGTCGCCCCTGCCGAGCGACCGGCATGAAAAACGGTTCGCACACCGCCGATATCCTCAACAAACCACGTAATGCCGCTGTTTTCAGTCAGCTCGCCTTCCACCAAGGGGCTGTGCGCCCTATCCAGCAACTCTGGAGACAACAATTGACTGCCGTCCTTGTCCTTACCGTCAAACTGAAATTGCATGTACTTCATCATATCAGTGACATTGCTGAGTATGGCTCCGGCCGGATAGACGCTGCGTGGAAAAGGCGCAAAGCTGACCTTCGGGTCGGACGTTCCGTCATATACCCCAGCATGGCCCACGGCAAAGCGCTCTGACATCAGTTCCGCCATGAAGAAGGATGAATCCATCATGCCCAGGGGCAGAAACAACTCGTCCTTAACTTTTTGTTCATAAGATTTTGCACGGCTTACGACTTGAATGAGGCGACCTGCAATGATGTAGTTGATATTATTGTAGGCCCAGACCTCGCCAAAAGGTGTGCGTTGCGGCAGGAATCGAAAAGACCGCACGGCCTTCTCCAAGGCATCTTCCCCCGAACTGGGATCCTCAAAATAGTCGCCTTGCCAGCCAGTCCGGTGCTGGAAAAGGTCGATGACCTTCGCCTTTTCTGAAGCCTCTCCATCCAAGACCGAAAACTCCGGGAGATACTTCCGAACCGGGGCTTCGAGGTCGAGCTCTCCGCGTTCTGACATTTTAAGGGCGACGCTGGTTGTAAAAGTCTTCGAAATGGAGCCGATATAAAACACGGTGTCTTCAGTGACGGACTGAGGATCGTCAACATTGGTAATCCCGAGGCCGGCCATTTGGACCTTGCCATCGTGAAGAATCCCGATGGCTATACCCGGGACCTTGATCTCGTCCATGAGTCGCTGGGCTTCGCTCTTAATTTCCTCAAACCGCGTGTCCGTGTTTTCCTGGGCAGCTGCCGGCACTGGAACGGTCTGCATTGCGCCGATGACCAAACAAGTGAATAAAGCTGCTATTTTTTTCATCTTTCTTACTCTCTGAGCCTGTAGGTCATTCAACAGCCTAAACCGACATTCCCCAAGTGCCCCGCCGTTTGACGTGAGGATCGCCTGAAGCTGCTTGCTGAGCAACATCTTTTCACCCCGAACGGCGTCTGCGGTCGCGCCAGCGGCTGGAGTTGCGCGGATTGGGCAGCGTCGCCGCGGCGTCCTTGCCCGTGGGCCTTGTATTTCAGCGTGTCATGCAGACCTGTCCCGCCGCTTTGGTTCAGGTTCGGCCTGGATTTCGGTCACGCGCATGACGGAGGCCCCCGAAGATGGCGGAGGCAGCAAGGACGGCGCGCACCATCGGGCCTGTAGCCCGTGTCGCGTAGAATCTGACTCTCACGAAGAATGCTGTGGAACGACCTCGGAAGCCTTTGCTTCCAGTTTCTCTGTCAGCCCAGCAACGCAGTTCCGCCATCGAAGAGCGCGATGCCAATGCACCAACTCCCGAGGATGCACCCGGCGATGTCGAACCAGAGGACTCGGATCCTGCGCAGGCTGAGGGTAGCGGTGGTTGCCACCCAAAAGCCGAACAGGACACCTGCCATGACAATGCCCGTGTCGCCGAAGACCGGGTAGGTGAGACGTCCGAGTGGCTGGGCCAGCCGTTCATCTTTGACCGAGCCAACGCAGGGGCACTGTGAGGGGTGAAATCAGCGCTGGCCGTTGGCGCAGCCTAATTGGTAGCCCACGTTGCAATGCGCTTTCAGTCGGTCCGTATCCTCCGCCGACCACCCCTCGGGCGCGGTAACCTGCACCCACGGAGCGATATAGTCCTGTGAGTAGTAGGCATGCCCGTAGCCGGGCGGCGCACCGAAGGACACCGCTAAGTCGAGCGCCAACTGGAATTGCGTTACGATCGGCATGAAGATGAGGTCGTCCGAGACCTCCTTAGGAGACGGATCGTTCATCCAGGGTGGCGCACGCCAAAGCGAATAGGGGTCGTAGAAGACGACCGGATCGCTGGAATACTGCAAAAACATGATCCGCATTTTACCCCAGTCCGAGGCCCCTTCGGAACCATCGGTCGTGTGAGAGGCATAGCGGATCAGCGACCCGTCCCCTATCGTCGGCAAGACCCATGGCGTGCCCGGGTTTCGTTGATTTTGAACGTAGTTCCAAAAGTTCGACGAGAAGGGCGGCCCGGCCCAGTATGCACCGTCGATGGGATCGTCGAGAAGTCGGAACATGTTCGTGGCGTGCATCGACGACCAGGCCCCGAGGCTCAGCCCGTTGACGTAAAAGCGCGGACGGGCATCCTTGGGCAGGGTCTTCCAGTAGCCATGAACCACGTCCTGAAGCGCGGTCGCCTGTTCCAGACCGGTGCGGGTCTCTAGTATCAGGGCAAGCGGCGATTGCAGGTAGGAATACTGGGCCACAACGGTGGCAATGTCTCCGTCATGCATGTATTCGACCGGGTCCTGCAAGCCGGGATCGATCCAGCCGGTACCCGTGGGACTCGCCACGATCAGCACCTCGCGCTCGAATGCCCCCTGGCGGATCAACTCGGCCAGTGCCAGTTCCGCCCGTTCCCGCGGCGTGGCACCATTGGCGCGCCCGACATACACACGGATCGGGTCCAGCGCAGGCCGGCCAGTGAAATCGGAGATGTCTTCCGCATCGGGGCCGGTGGTGATGAATTCGCGACCGTATATCCCAACGGTCGCCCAGTCTATCAGAGACTCTAGGCTGCCGGTCATGCGGGGCTGGGACGGTGGCGGTGGAGCGTCCTGGAACAACTCCTGCGCGGCCTCGTAGCTTTCGTCGAGGCCCGTTACCACGCGGTCGAAGATGCCGTCGCGGGTGACGACAAAAAGAAGCAGAACCACCGTGACGAAACCGAAGACATTCGCGCGTCGCGGCGGCATGACGCGATAGAACCACGCTCGGATCAGGCGGAACAGCGAGGCGGCAAGACGGCCCGATGCGAAAGCAATGGCGAATGTCGCGACGGCGAGTAGCAGGATAGTCGCGAGATGGAGGGCGTCTACGGGGTCCATGCCCATTTTCTGCCGGATGTCGTTTTGCCAGGTCAGGCTGGACCCGAAGACCCAGAGAAGGAATGCAACAAGCGGGATCGAGACAAGCGCGATCAGGACCTTTGCGGGTCGCCCTGACAGAAGCGGAAGATCGGCCGCCCGCCAGAGCAGTGCGACGATCTGGCCGATCAGGTAGCCAATCGCCGTGACCAGCCCACCGAGGATGCCTTGCACGGCCGGCCCACGGGGGAGGAGTGATGGGGTCAGCGAAGCTGCGAAGAACAACAGGCCAAGCAGAAGGCAGGGGACTGAGAGCGGTCCTATGATTTTGGCCAAGCGACGACTGCTCATTCTTCCCCCGATTTGCATGCTCATGTCTGCATCGCGAGCTTGTCACGATGCCTAGCGAAACGCCAAGGATTTACAACGCGAGGCTTGTACTTGGGAGTGTCCTGAACTCTGTGTATCTGACCTGCATGCACCGCGGCATCTGTGCCGTCATTTTCGCCAGATTCGCCTTTCGCGCCATGAAATCCACTTCCCGCCTTGAAAATGCATAGGGCAAGCTAAATTGGCTTACCATGGCCGATCGCGCGTAGCGTACAAGCTAGGAATGAAAATGACCCCGTTCTTCCTCGCCCGCCCCATGGGCATGATCGTTTTCCTGTGCATTTCACTGTGCGCGTTTCCCGTGTTGTCCACCGCCCAGACGGAGATCCAGACCTTGGAGTTTCCATACTTCACGCTTCGCAACAGAACAGACTCGCCAGACCCAAGGGAAGCCTATGGCGGGGAAAGAAGCGACCTGAAGGCCGGCCTGTGCCACGTCGGAGAACTCGGCCTCGGTGTCCTTTCACCGCTGGCCGACATGGTCCCGAACTTCCTGCAAGAAGAACTCTTGCGCGTGCAGTCCGTACAAGAAATGGACCCCGCCGCCATTCTGGACGGGCTTGCGGCAACGGCAGGAGAGCGTGGCCCGGCTCTCTACGTGCATGGCTACTACATCGACTTCGAAAAGGGCTGCCGTCGCGCGGCCCTGCTCCAGCGGAACGCGACTCTAGAGGGGCGGTTCCTGTGGTTCAGTTGGCCGTCGGATGGTGCCGCCGCCCTCTACACGCATGACGAGGCAGACCTTTACTGGAGCCTGCCAGACCTGGCGGACACGATCATCGAACTGGAGCGGCGTTTCGGGTCCGGAACCGTCGATGTGATCGGACACAGCCTCGGCGCACGTGGTGTCGTGCTGGCGCTTTACGAGGTGGGGAACAGGCGACCGGACATCCGGCTGGGGCATGTCGCCCTGCTGGCGCCGGATATGGATTTCGATATCTTCGCCCGAATACTTCCGCGCATCGCACCCATCGCGGAAAGCATTACCGTCTATACCGCAAGCGGCGACAAGTCACTTGCCCTGTCCAGGCAAGTCCATGGATACGCGCGGCTTGGCGAGTCAGGAAACGATGTTTCCAAGATCACGGGAGTCGAGGTGATCGACCTCAGCGTCTCGCTCAGCGACAGCCCGACCGGGCATCTCTATCACATCTACAGCTCCGCTGTCGGTGCGGACCTTAGTCAGCTTCTAAACGCGGGCAAGCGGGCCTCGGCACGCAGCGGCCTCGTGCAGAAAGGCGAAAACCTGTGGCATCTCCAGTTGGCCACGGGGGACTGACCCGTCGGGCACTGTCAGACAAAACCAGCTTGAGGCAGGCAGGGCGGTCACACCATCAGGGCCCTCCTAGGGTCGAAAACGTCACCGATATACCGCGGCGATGGCGCCATGTTCAAGCACGGGAACATGGGCCAGGGCATCTATGTCGATCCTCAGCTACAACGCGGCCAAGCACCTGGGCGATACGGGCCTGAAGGCGATGCAGGAGCGTGGCCGTATGCAGACCGGGATGGTTGCAGTTATCGTGGAGTTTGGCGGGATATCCTTAACCCCGTCATCGCCCGGTATGCTGGCTGCAACCTTGGGGGCCGCTTCTTGCGGGCGGACGCTGCCTATGCGATCCCGGCGATCTACGAACGGCTGGAAGAGGCCGGTTACTTCTACGCCGTCCGGCTGCCCGCAAACGCGGTGCTCAAGGAGAAGATCGCGCTTCGGCTGACGCGGCCCGTGGGGCGGCCTTCGATGACCAAGGTCAATCGGTTCTTCGTGGATTTCGAGTATCCGGCGGCGTCTTGGGACAAGGAGCGGCGTGTCATCGCCAAGATCGAATGGCATCCGGGCTAGCTGTTCCCGCGTGTCGGCTTCATCGTCATCAACCTGCCAATGGAACCCGACTGGGTGGTCCGGTTCTACAATCAGCGTGGAACCGCTGAGCAGCGCATCAAGGAAGGCAAATACACCTTTCGCTGGACGCGGCTGTCATGCCGACGGTTCCGCGACAATGAGGTGCGGCTGCAACTGCATGCGCTGGCCTACAATTTGGCCAGTTTCCTGCGCTGCATCGAGCTACCAGAAGCCATGGCCGACTGGTCGTTGACGAGCCTCCAGCTCAAGCTGATCCATTGCCTGCCAGGTGATGCTTGCATCACCGAGAAGGAAGATCGGCGCCCGCGTCGTGCACCATGCCCGTGCCATCACCTTCCAGCTGGCCGAGGTCGCGGTTACAGGCCCGATGGTGCGCGCCATACTTGCTGCCATCCGCCATCTTCGGGGACCTCCGTCATGCGCGTGACCGAAATCCAGGCCGAACCTGAACAAAAGCGGCAGGACAGGTCTGCACGACACGCTGAAATACAAGTCCCACGGGCAAGGACGCCGCGGCAACGCGGCCCAATCAACCCACATTCGGTCGCTCTGACGATTGCAGCAGGGCTTGGCAGCACGAAACACTTGATCAGGCGGCAGAAACAGGCAAATTCGGCGTCAAGTGGCATGCCACTTGGGGGGTGTCGGATCAGGCGATCTTCGCGTCAGATGGCGGGCCACTTGGGGAATGTCGGTTGAGGTAATTTGATGAGTGCCGCCTCCAGCATACTAGTACTGACAACTGTTTTTGGGGAATCTCTGCTGAAAGGAAAACCCCGAGATGCCGACCGACAGTCAGGATAGTCCCGCCCGACCCGCACTTCTCGATCCGATCAGCCGCCAGTCCGAGATCATGTTCGGCCTGCTGATGACGCTGACCTTTACCGGTACTGCCAGCGTGACCCCGGGCGAAGGCGGCACGGTTCGGGGCATATTGCTGGCGGCAGTGGGCTGCAACATCGCCTGGGGGATCGTCGATGGCACGATGTTCCTGCTGACCACCGCAACATCCCGCGCGCGCGCCGCCGGATTGCTGGCGGTGCTGCGAAGCGCCAGTCCAACCGAGGCGCGGGCGGTAATCCGGGATGTCTTGCCGGAGGAGATCGGCGGGACCATGACCGACGCCGAGGCGCTGGACATGGTCCGCGTGCTGAACCGGACCACCGCCACCGCCGATTTGCGGGCGCTGCGGCCTGTGGACTTTCATAGCGCGGTTGCCGTCTTGGCCCTGGTTATCGCGTCCACCCTGCCGCCAAGCCTGCCGTTCATCCTGACGGACGACGTGTTCACGGCGATGCGCTGGTCCAACGCGATTGCCCTGCTGATGTTATTCGCGATCGGCTGGCGCCTGGACCAGCACATCAGCGGGGGATCGATCACCATGAGGATCATCGTTCCCCTGATCGGGGCGATACTTGTGGTCACAACGATTGCCTTGGGCGGATAACCGTTCAAGCCTTTACGGAACCAATCGGCATCATAGCCGCGATCCGCTACCATCCATTCCGCAGCAGGTAGTGAGGGTAAAAGTGCCATGACACCTGTTTCTATACATCGCCGAAACAGTCAATTTGGTTGTGGTCAACTGTTAGATACAACCAAAATCACGTTTAGGGGTCTTTATAGAAAACAGGAGTCATGGGTATTATCCGAACCTCGGATGCTCGCCTTTTTTGACCCAGTACCGGCCACCAGTCTTGTGTGCATTCTCGAATCCAACACTTTTCAAGACCCGAGCGATCCGGTTTGCAATCTAAACCGCTGGTAAATGTCGAAAACGCAACAAGAAAACAAGGAAGTTTGAAACCATCAACTTTCTTGTCAAAGACAGGAAACGAACTAGATGAGAAAACTGAACCTCGGAAATCTGACGGCGGCGCTTGCCGTCGCCTTGAGTGTCGCCCTGCCGGCGGCTGCTCAGGACGCCTCTGGGCCGATCCTGTTCACCAACGTCAACGTCTTTGACGGTGTGAACGAAGCCCTGATCAAAAACGCCAATGTCGTGGTGACGGGCAACAAGATCACCGCAGTGTCGACCGAACCACTTGCTGTCGCGGGGGGCACGGTTATCGACGGCGGCGGTCGCACCCTGATGCCTGGCCTGACAGACTGCCATTGGCACAGCATGGCGGCCAATTTTAGTGGCAACGCGTTCGCGCTTGGTGAGGGCAAGCTGAACCTTGTGGCGGCCCTTGGGGCGGAAAAGACGCTTATGCGGGGCTTCACCACGATCAGGGACGTGGGCGGCAATGTCTTCGATCTAAAGTCGGTGATCGACGAGGGTATGTACGTCGGTCCCCGGATGTACGCTGCGGGGTCGATGATCTCCCAAACGTCGGGCCATGCAGATTTCCGTCAAACGATTGATATCCCTCAGAGCTATTCAAGGGATCTTACCCCGCAGGAAAGGATGGGGTCGGTCGCCATCGCAGACGGCAAGGCGCAAGTCCTGCAGCGCGTGCGCGAGAACCTGATGCGGGGAGCGGCCTTCATCAAGCTGATGGGGGGCGGCGGGGTCGCCTCGCCCTCGGATCCGCTGGACGTCTCGCAATACACCGTCGAGGAAATCGCGGCGGCGGTCGAAGTGGCGCAGAACTGGGGAACCTATGTGACGGTTCACTCCTACTCCGCGAAGGCGATCCAGAACGCGATCCGCGGCGGTGTCCGGAATGTCGAGCATGGCCATTTGATTGACGAGGAAACCGCCCAACTGATGAAGGAGACGAATACTTCGGTCTGCCTGCAGCCCTTCTATAACGACGAGGATGCGATCCCGCTCCCTGCCGGCTCGTTTGCGGAACAAAAGTACCAATTGCTGATCTCTGGAACTGATACAGCCTTCGCGTTAGCGAAGAAATACGACCTGCTTTTCGGGTTCGGCACTGACAGTCAGGGTTCACCCGCGCTCGCCGCGCGTCAGGGGGCGCAGTTGGCGAAGCTCGCCCGCTATTACGAGCCCTGGGAAGTGCTGAAGATTGCGACCAGCCAGAATTACGAGATCTTCAAGCGTTCCGGGCCGCGCGATCCCTATCCCGGTGACAACGGTGTGGTTCGGGAAGGTGCCTATGCCGACCTGCTTCTGGTCGACGGCAATCCGCTCGAGAACATCGACTTGATCGCCGACCCGGACAAGAACTTCGTCATTATTATGAAGGACGGCAAAATCTACAAGAACACCCTGAACTGAAGTTTCTTACAATGATGACCCGTCCAAGGGAAAAAGATGACATAAGGGCAAAATTTGATTGACGCGGTTTTCTGTCCAGCGCTGCCGCTGTCGGTACGGGCCTTTTCGCTCCAGCCGTCTTCACGCGCCCGGCGTGGGCGCAAGAAACCGCAGATGTCATCTTTTCCGGCGGCACCATCATAACCATGGATGCCGCGGCCCCTCGGGCCGCGGCGCTTGCGATGCGGGGTGAGCGTATCATGGCCGCCCTGTGACCAGCCCCGAAAAAACAGACGTCGGGCTAGGGTGTGATGAGCGGCACCATACTCACCAATCTCGCTTTGAAAATATGATCACAAATCATTGAGGATATGACGTAGGAGGGTTTCTCACTGATGTCTTCGGTGAGAAACCCTCTAAGTGTTTTCCCACTTCAATCCACTGAGTGGAAGATCCGGTGCTGTTATTCGTATACGGGTCCTTTTTTGCAAGGGCAGAAGTGAGTGATGATGATCAAAAGGGACCGCTGCCGGCACACCCCGAGGGGTACTGTCAGAGCAAACTGACTTGAAACGGGCAGGGCGGTTGCGTACCGTCTGGACACTACCAAACAGACCCATTTCGCTATTTCAAAACGAGCCGAGAGATAATCCACCTGGCGGTGATGCTGTACTTCCGTTTTCCCCTGTCCCTTCGAAATGTCGAGGATATTCTGCACGAACGCGGCATCGATGTTAGCCATGAAGCGGTGAGATATTGGTGGCACCGGTTCGGCCGGATGTTTGCCGCGGAGATCCGAAAACGCCGAATTGTGGGCATGAAATCCAGTCGCTGGCGTTGGCATCTGGACGAGATTTTCGTGAAGATCAACGGCGAGCGGCACTACCTTTGGCGGGCCGTCGATCATGAAGGCGAAGTTCTGGAAAGCTACGTCACAAAGACACGCGATAAGAAAGCCGCCTTGAAATTCCTAAAGAAAGCAATGCGTAAGCATGGCCGCCCAGAGGTTATCGTCACGGACCTGCTGCGGTCATACGGCGCCGCCCTGAAAGAGATCGGCGCCGCAGACAGGCAGGACACTGGCCGCTGGCTGAACAACCGGGCGGAGAATTCACATCTGCCGTTTCGACGACGAGAGCGGGCTATACGTGGCGACGAAAGCGTCGCGTACAATAGCCCAGTGGACTGCAATGGGGCTATGTGCCCACTTTAAAAGGTATCGTTCGGCCTCGGACGATTGGGTCCGAAATACCCGCCGATTGAGGATGTTCCGTGTAAAAGTAAATAAAATCAACATCCTGGAGGGTGGAGAAGGTTCGCTGTCAGTCGCGTTCCCTCCGCCAATACCCACATCGAACATCCGCTGGTGTCAGGAACGTTCTGACCAAAGCACTACCTCGATAAGGAAGGGCCCATTTATGCTGTCTTTTGCGTTGACCCTGTTTAGATTGTTCAAAGCAATATGGCGCTCTTGGCAAGCCCCGGCATTTCGGGCAGCAGCCGGCCTGGCAATCCTTCTGCTGGTGTCAGGTACAATTTTCTATCGCTCGGTCGAAGGGTGGTCGTGGATTGATTCACTCTACTTCAGTGTCACAACGGTTTCGACCGTTGGAATTGGAGATTTAGCGCCGCAGACCGATTTCGGGAAGTTGTTCACCGTTGTCTACATTTTTGTCGGTGTTGGTGTGTTCGTGGTGCTTTTCACCCAGTTTGCGTCCGCATTGCTGCGTACCGAAGCTGTGGAGCACAGCGCTGTAAAGAAGCCAAAGGATGGCAACTAGTCCGTGTGATGACGCAATCCAGAGGTTCTGCTTGCGAAAGTCTACGACACCAAGAGCGATATTCAGACGTCAAAGCCGCCAAACTTTTCGACCATAGCACTTGTGAACAGAATGAATACTCCCTACTCGAACACTAGAGCGTTTTGAAGCGAACCTGAGTCATTTTGGGTTTCCCAAATCGCCGTGTGAGTGATTCACAGGTCTCCATTGGATGTGATGGAGGTGATGATGGCTCGAGCCTATGGTGTGGATCTTCGTCGACGTGTTGTTGACGCGATTGAAGGTGGTCTTTCAACGCGATCTGCTGCGCGGCGGTTTTCCATTGGGGAATCAACGGCGGGCGCGTGGCACCGGTCCTGGCGCAAGACGGGCAGTTACGAGGCACAACGCCAAGGCAACCGGGGAGGCTCTGTTCTGGATGCCCATGCCGGTTTCCTGATGGAATTGATTGAAGCGCAAGCCGACATCACCCTGGCCGAGATGGCTGAACACCTGTTCAAGGTGCGGGCGTTGCGGGTTGATCCGACGACGATCTGGTATTTTCTTCGCCGGCGCGGAATAACATATAAAAAAAGACAGCCCATGCGAGCGAACAGGACCGGCCCGACATCCTGAGGCGGCGTAGAGCCTGGTTCGATAGCCAGCTGGACTTTGATCCTGACAAGTTGGTCTTCGTCGATGAGACAGGTGCTTCCACAAAAATGGCACGGCTCTATGGACGCTCGGTGCGAGGCGAGCGATGCCGTTCACCCATCCCCCACGGCCACTGGAAGACAACAACCTTCGTCGGCGCGCTCAGACGATCCGGCATGACCGCACCAATGGTGCTGGATGGCGCCATGCATGGGGCAGCATTTCTGGCCTATGTTGAGCAAATGCTGGCGCCGACCCTGAAGCCTGGCGACGTTGTCATCATGGACAATCTGCCAGCTCACAAACTCGTTGCAATCCGAGAGGCCATTGAGAATGCGGGCGCAACCTTGCGCTTCCTGCCGCCCTATTCACCCGACTTCAATCCCATCGAAATGGCGTTCTCAAAACTCAAGGCCATCCTGAAAAAGGCAGCCGCTGGATTCATATTTCAAGTGCAACACCGAGTTGTTGAGCGAAGGCCTCGATTGGGGTCTGGAAGCCGAGACATTTTCGCGGGGTTGAGTTGAGCATCCAGACGATGTCGTCGAGGTCTGCATCACTGTAGTCGGACAGCGATGTCTTGCGCGGTAACTCACGTCGCAGCCGTCCGTTGGTGTTCTCGATGGAGCCACGCTGCCAGGGGCTGTGAGGGTCACAGAAATAGGCTGGCATGGCGATCTTTTGCCGGACCTTTTCATGCCGGGCGAACTCTCCGCCATTGTCATGAGTGATGCTGCGACGCGCAATGCCGGGCAAGCCTTGCAGTTCGGTGACGATGGCCTCGGCAGTATCGCCTGCATCCTTGCTGTGAAGCCGGCGGACCAGCGTCAGTCGGGTGGTGCGCTCGTGCAGGGTGAGCAGGATGTCGCGCTGGCGGCGGAAGTGCACGAGATCGCCCTCCCAATGACCAAACTCGCATCTTTGAGCAACCCTTTCAGGGCGTTGACTGATCGGCACACGATCAGGAATGGCCGGCTCCCGCTTGCCGTTGCGCACCCGGCGGCCTCGTTTCGACTTGCGCTGGGCCAGGTATCGCGGCAGCCCCGTGCGGCGGCCTGCCGGACTGTAGACATACCGGTAGATGGACTCCGTCGATACCGTGTGGTCGACTTCATCGAGCTCCATCCGCCCGGCGATCTGTTCCGGAGACCATCCCATGGCAAGGCGGTCTTCGACATAGTCGCGAAGGTGGGTGGAGCGCTCAATGCGTGACCCCCGCAGCTTCCTCGCCCAGGCACGGCGTTCCGCGCTGATGGGGTTGTAGCCATCAACCCGTCGGTTACGCCCCAGCTCCCGGTAGATACTGCTGCGGTTCCGGCCAAGCCGTTGCGCAATCTCGGTCTTCGAAAGCCCCAACTCCATCAG
>Ga0316195_10000679_pt1 | contig 14141 bp, 9 predicted proteins | sample Phised1_MG_FD_204937 | JGI IMG/M metagenome (GOLD analysis project Ga0316195, IMG submission 204937) | Coastal sediment microbial communities from Maine, United States - Phippsburg sediment 1 | ecosystem: Environmental > Aquatic > Marine > Coastal > Sediment | place: USA: Maine | collected... | reverse complement strand
TGATCCAGGCGTCGTCGTCCACCAACAGGATGTGTTTATCCTTGAGCTGCATGAGTTTTCCGAGATTGGTTTGCGAAGTCATGGCCGGTTTCCTTCAAATGGTCAGGGCCAGTCGGCGATGGTTGGATGCATCCTCCGTTGCAACGGCGCCAGTGTCTATTTCAGGCTCCGTGAGGTCCGCCGATGAAATGTCGATGGTCAATTCGAGGCCGCCCATCTCGCGGTTGGTGCGCTGACTGAACCCGGTTTGGCGTCCCAGTCGCAGCATCTGTGTATTGTCCGAGAGCACGTAGCCGACGAGCGTCTCGATGCCGAGCGTTCGGGCGACAGCGATCAGTTTTCGCAGGAGTGTCGCGCCGATGCCCAGGCCGTGCAGGGCGTCGGCTACCATGATGGAAAATTCGGCTTTGGTTAAATTGGGTTCCCGGATCAGACGGGCCGCGCCGAGCATTTCCTCCCCTTGGGCCGATTCGGCAATGGCCACGAGGGCCATGTCGCGGTCGTAGTCGATCTGCGTGAAATTTGCGAGCATCTCCGGGGAGATGCGTTTCAGGGGGCTGAAGAACCGGAAGTAGATGCTCTCGGGCGAGAGTGCGCTGAAAAGCGCCTCAAAGAGCGGGGCGTCCTCCGGCTTGATGGGGCGGATCAGAAGGTGCAAGCCGCTGCGGGTGACCGCCCGTGCCTCTAAATGATGCGGGTAGGGACTGATGACCAGATGTGCTGGTGATTTTTCGTGGGAGGCTTCGAGGCGAATGCGGGCATCCACGGCCCGGATGCGGTCCCCGACGACAATGGCCGGGTTGATGTCGAGTTCCGCGATTTCGGGAAAATCAGTTACGAGGCGGCTCAGTCGAATCAGGCTTTCTTCCAGATGTTCCAGCGAAACGGCCGGTTGCCCGCGATACCCCTTGAGCAGTGCCGATATACGCGTCGTTTCGATCAGCTGGCGTGCCAGGGCGCGATTCAGAGGAGGCAGGCCTATGGCGCGGTCACGCAGAATTTCGGTCAAAACACCGCCCGCCCCGAAGACAATCACGGGTCCGAAAACCGGGTCACGACGGCTGCCCAGGATGAGTTCGTAATCGGCGCCGTAAAGCATGGGCTGAACGGAAATGCCGGTGATGGTTGCCCGGGGTTGTTCCCGGGCGGCATTGGCGATCAACTGATCATAGGCGCTTCTGACGGCCTCGGCGTTTGCGACGGACAAACAAATACCGCCGGCCTCGGATTTATGGACGATGTCCGGCGATACGATTTTTAATACCACCGGGTAGCCGATCTGGTCGGCCAGTTGAACGGCATCCGCCGGTGTCCGGGCCAGCTTGACCGGATTCACGGGGATGCCATAGGCCGCCAGTATCTGTTTGGTTTCGATTTCACCCAGAGAATGGTGCCCGGCCGCCAGGTGCTTTTCCACCAATCTCTGGCAGCGCTTGGTATCGACGGTGAGTTCGCTCGAAAAGCGGCCGGGGATTTCCTGCAGCATTTTCTGGCGCGTCCGGTGGGTATGAAGACGCTGGAAAGCAGCCACGGCCCGTTCGGGCGTTTCATAGGTGGGATAGCCCCGGGTATTGAACTGGTAGACAGACGAGGCCACGGATTCGCCTCCCATCCATACGGCGAAAACCGGAAACTTGGGTTTTTGTTGCAGATAGTCGATCACCACAGCGGATACCGCCGCGGCATTGCTCAACGCCTGGGGGACGAAGATGATGATCAAGCCGTCGATTTCAGGATCTGCGGCACAGATTTCAATCGCTTGACGCCATCGTTCCGGGGGTGCGTCGCCGATAATGTCGATGGGGTTGCCGCGGCTCCAGAAAGCAGGCAGGACCGTATCGAGCCGGGTCATCGTTTCCGCTGAAAGACGGGCCGGCTGTAATCCCGCACGTTCAATGGCATCCATGGCCATCACTCCCGGGCCGCCGCCATTGGTAATGACGGCCAGGCGCGGGCCGGCCGGCAGCGGTTGTTTGGCCATCAGTTCAGTGCAGTCGAAGAGTTCTTCGGTTGTTTCCACCTGGGTAATGCCGGCCCGGGCAAAAGCGGCTCGATAGACGTCGTCCGCGCCGGCCAGGGCACCGGTGTGGGAGTAAGCTGCGGCCGCGCCGGCCTGCGAACGGCCGGCTTTGAGCACGATAATGGGTTTGACGCGGGAAACTGCACGGGCGGCGCTCATGAATTTGCGGGCATTGGTGATGTTTTCGACATACAGCACAATGGCGCGCACGCCGGGATCGCCGCCGCAGTGATTGAGCAAGTCGCCGAAATCAACGTCCAGCATGGATCCGATACTGACAAAATGACGAAATCCAATGCGCTCGCGGGCGGCCCGGTCGAGGATCGCCAGGCACATGGCGCCGCTCTGGGAAATGAAGGCGATATGACCGGCGGGTGGCATGCAATCCAGAAAACTGGTATTCAGGCTGGCCGCAGTCGAAATGATCCCGACACAGTTCGGCCCGATCAGGCGCAGACGCGCTTGACGGGCCGCTTCAAGGATTTTCCTCTCGATTTGTTCACCGGCGGCACCGGTTTCTTTTCCGCCGGCGGAGAGTACGATGGCACAGTCGACCGCGGTCTTGGCACAGTCTTTGATGACGGCCGGGACGGTATCGATGGGCGTAGCGATGACGGCCAGATCAATGGCCTCGCCAATGTCCGCCAGGTCCGGATAGGCTTTAATCCCGTTGACTTTTTTCCGGGCAGGGTTGACGGGATAGATACGGCCTTGGTATCCGCCGGAGACCAGATTGCGGATCACGGCATAGCCGACACGAGCGGGCGTGTCGCTGGCCCCCACCACGGCGACTGTACGGGGAGAAAAGAACTTTTCCAGTGTTGTGATCGTCATCCCAGTTCCTTTTATCGGTATCGACCGTTTCAGGCTGCCGGTGGTGGGTCGTCTTAAGAATCCCCGGCAAGTTGACCATTTCCTTCAGCAGAAAATGTGCCATTATGACAAAAAGATTATAAAAGTAATGAATACAGTTAGTTTAAACGCATTTGATTGATGACTGGGAGAGGAGAGAAGAATGTGATTCGCAAAAGTGCGAATTCTCAAATTGAAGGATTGCGAAACCGATAGCGGTCCTTTGGCGTGATCGGGAGACGCTCAAGGCGCCGGAATGAGCGATCATATGGCTATTCGGATAGGTGGGGGGGAGGGCCCAACCGACGCCGGAAAAAAATAGTGGTATGACCGGCGAGTTGCTGGCCTGGCTATCGGGTGGAGCAGCATAGACGCGCTGTGGCTTTATCTGGAACGGGAAACCCGCTCGAAGATTATTTCGATAATTTGCGGTGCCGGTAGCGGAAGGTGTGGTGGTTGAGTCCCAGCAGGCGCGCGGCCTGGCTTTCATTGGCCTGACTGAGTTGCAGGGCCTGATCGAAGAAATGTCTTTCAATTTGTTCCAGCGTTTTCTGAAGGTCCATGCCCGCGGGTGGCAGCGACGGCAGGATCTCCAGCCAGGTTTCAGGATCGCATGTGGATGAATCGCTTGCGTTTTCCAAGCCCAGGTCTTGGGGTGTAATTTCTTGGTGACGACCGGTTAACGTTGCCTTTTCGATCATATTTTTCAGTTCCCGCACATTTCCGGTCCATTGATGCTCGCGAAGGACCTGTTCTGCTTCCGGGGAAAACCCTCTGAAACTTGTTCTGAATTTGGTTTTGAAATGGGCCAGATAGTGGTTGGCCAGCGGAAGGATATCGTCGGGACGGTCATTGAGGGACGGGGCCTGGATTTTGATGACGCCCAGGCGAAAGTAGAGGTCCCGGCGGAAAAGGCCATCGGCCATCATCTGCGACAAGTCCCGATTCGTTGCGGAAACGACGCGCACCGCAACCCGGGTGGATTTGGTCTCGCCGACCCGGTAGAAAACACCGGATTCAATAAAACGAAGGAGTTTGGCCTGTGCTTCCGGACTCAAATCGCCGATTTCATCGAGAAACAGGGTGCCGTTGTGGGCCGTTTCCACCAGGCCTGTTTTGCCGGATTCCCGCGCGCCGCTGAAGGCGCCGCCCCGGTAGCCGAAGAGTTCGCTTTCGACGAGTTCTTTAGGAATGGCCGCGCAGTTGACGGCCACGAAAGGGCCTTTGAAAAGCGGGCTGTGGTGGTGAATGGCGCTGGCCATCAGCTCTTTTCCGGTGCCGGTTTCGCCTTCGATCAGAATCGGCGTGTCGGTGCTGCGGGCGACACGTTGAATGAGATCCATGACCTCCTGGATGGCGTTGCTCTCTCCGATAAAGAGCGGCATATTTTCCTTGAGGCAGCGGGCCTGCAGGGTTTGCACTTCCTTGCGCAGTCGGATGGTTTCCAGGGCATTGCCGATGGTCAGTTCGAGCTGATCCATCTGGAGGGGTTTGACCACATAGTCGTGGGCGCCCAGCTTCATGGATCGGATCACCGAATCAAGATCCTCATAGGCGGTGATCATGACCACCAGGATGTGCGGGTCGGCTGCTTTGATGCGGGCCAGCGCTTCGATGCCATTCATGCCGGGCAGTCCGATGTCCAGAAGCACGAGGTCGGGCGGGTCTTTTTCAAGAAGGGCCAGGGCGTCTTCCGCGTTGGCGAATCCGGTGACACGGTAATCGTCGCCCAGGGCAAGTTTGATCCCCTCGCGGATGGTGGGTTCATCATCGACAATAAAGAGGTGATAAAGGATTTTCGTCATGTCAGTCCTTCGGCGACGGGCAACTCAATCGTAAACATCGCTCCGCCCCATTTTCCCGTACCTACGGACAGCGTGCCCCCATGATCTTCGACAATACGCTGGCTGATGCTCAGTCCAATACCACTGCTGCCGTGTTTGGTGGTGTAGAAGGGATCGAAAACCTTCTCCCGAAGCTCCTCGGGGATGCCGTTGCCGGAATCCTCGACGCAGATACGGATCCGGTCGTCCCACCGTCGGGTCTGGATGCCGATACGGCCGCGCTTCTCCTCTCGGTTGAGGGTTTCTGCGGCATTCGTGATCAGGTTCAGCAAGACCTGCTCAATCAGTTGGGTGTCAAAGCGGCACAGGGGGAGATCGTCGGCCAAATCGGTTTCCACGTGAACGCCCTTCTTGCGGAGGATGGCGGCCGCCAGATCGATGGCCTCTTTTACGGGGTGGTTGATATCGGCCGTATCGAACTGGGGCTCGGTGGGCCTGGCAAAATCGTAGACACGCCGGATGACGTTTTCGATCTTGGTGGACGCCGACTTCAATTGCTGAAGGATGCCGTCGACCTTTTCCTCTTCGCCAGGTTTCCGGAGGAGTTTCTCGAGGGTGTTGATGTAAATGTTGATCCCGGAGAGCGGGTTGCGTATTTCATGGGCGATGCCCGCCGCCACCCGTCCCAGGGAAGACATTTTGTCCTGGATCCGCAGTGCCCGTTCCATTTCTTTGGCGAAGGTGATGTCCATCAGGTTCATCAAGATGGCATCCTTATTGCGGTAGTCGATCCGTGTCGCGCGACAATAGACCCACTTCAAAGAGGACCGCTGATCAAGACGCGGGTAGAAGCGGCATATCATTTCGACCCTCGGCTGATGGCCGGCTATCAGCGCTTCGAAAGCGGCGCTGATCTTTTGGCGATCGTCAGGATGGACGTGGGACAGCTCAAGAAAGGAGACGCCGTCCCCCACTTCTCCGATCAAACGCCGCAACTCGGGATTGCGGTACACTTCGCGCCCTTCCTGAACGATGCTTATTCCCACCAGGGCATTTTCGACGATATCGTTGAGGCGTTTTTCGCTTTTGGCCAGAGCCGCCGTGGCCAGTTTGCGCTCGGTAATCTTGCCGATGCGCTCGGCAATGGCATCCAGAAGGGCACGCTTCTCGCGGGCAAAGGGGCCTTCACCCAGCGAGGGGCGTGATTCAAGGTAACAGACCGTTAATTTGCCCTGGACTTGGCCGTGAACGTTAATTGGTGAAGATAGGCGCCATTCGGTTGGTCTGAAATTAGCAGTTTGATGGCAATGATCCATCAAGGTCAGCTGCGCGCAGGATATCTCGGGGTATTTCATGGCTGGCGGAAGAATGTGGACAGTGCCCTCCAAAATGCCTTCGAGTCCAATGCCCGGCGTTTCAACCAACTGGGACAAATCCAGAAGGCATCGCAATTCTTTGTCGCGGAGACTCAGGTCTAATTGATTCACAGAATGTCGTCCCGGTTGTTTGGTTGGATGATGTATACGAGGACGAAAGGGCTGACATAAAGACGTTACGGATATGCTATACCAAGAGAACTTCAACTTGCAAAGGGAAATGGGCCCCGGTCGATGTGAATGGACCGCCCTGCTCAGGCCGGCGGCAGGCGTCGAAGGGAAGCGTTCCCGGCCTGGTGGATTCCCCGGGCAATGACCAGCCCCCGGCCAAGTTCGCAACCGTCTTCATAAACAGAACGATCCTGGCGACCGCCGCCGCGCTGTATGGTTTGGGTGCGGGGGTGACGATGGTGCAGATAACGGCTCAGCTGGGGGTCCCCGGCCTCGACCAGTGCCCGAACTTCCGATGAGGCGGTGGTCGATATCGCCGCCTGCAGCTTGCTGCGAAACCCTTCAATAATACCCACGGCGAAATCGGATTGTTGGTACCGCTTCAGACGTTGGCCCCGACCATACGATATCCATTGGCGTTGCGTGAAACGCCGGATAAAATCGAAGACATAGGCGGCGTGCTCGACATTGGCTGTCGTACCGGAGATCTCGAGCACCCGTCCCGGCTTGCCCTTGTCCACCACAAAGGCTGAGACCCAGATGCCCTGGACAAAATAAAAATCCTGCAGGAGATTGGCCAGAAAATAGGCTTCGCGGAAGTGCCGCAGGGCGGGCTGCCCCAGAAACAGGCTGACAAAATCGCGTTCCTTGAGCTGCAGGGCATCCAGATGGTGCCGGGTCATGAGATCGTGGGCTTTGAGCATGGCGGCTTCGGCTTCATGCACGTTGGCGCTCTGGGCCAGGGAAAGGAGTTTGCGGATGCGGTTGCGGATGCCGCGCTGGGTGCTCGCGGCGTGGTCTTGCAGCCGCGCCCGCAGGGGACGGCGGGCCGTCGATGCGGACGGGTCGGCGCGCAGCATCAGACAGGCCTGCTGAAAGGCGGGGCCGTGCGGCGGCTGGTCAGAGGCATTCAGGACGGCATCGGCCAACTGATGGGCCGTTTCATGCCGCAGAACCTCCCTGACCTCGTCCCAGGGGTGGTTTTCAACCAGCTGTCGACTCAGGCAGATTTCCCGTCGGGCCGGAGACCACTGCCCCAATCGACGGGGCATGTCCGCCAGACGAAAGGATGGTTTTTGCAGACGGTCGCGATAGCCGGGTTCAAGATGGAGGCAAGCCAGTTCCCACTCGTGGGCCATACCCAAAAGAATGCGGCGTTCCCGCTCCAGGGCGGAGGCTTCTGTGGCAGGGGGGGGATTCATCGGGTCTGCTGTCGGTGGCTTTCGATGGCTTGTACGATGTAGGGCTGGATATGGTCCACGATGATGCGGTAGCCGTCGGCGGTGGGATGAATGCCGTCGGCCTGGTTCAGATCGGATCGGCCAGCCACCCCTTCCAGGAAAAAGGGAATCAGGATCAGTCCCGACGCACGGGCAATTTCCGGGTAAATGGCACCAAAAGACCGGGTGAATTCCGGGCCGAGGTTGCGAACCATTTGCATCCCGGCCAGCACCACGACGATATTTTTCGCCTGCAGTTTGGCTACGATGGTCTCGATGTTGCGGCGGGTCAGGGCGGGGTCGACGCCGCGCAGGCCGTCATTGGCGCCGGTTTCCAGAATGACGATATCCGGCTCCAGGGTCAACATCCAGTCCAGACGCGAGAGGGCCCCGCTGCTGGTTTCGCCGCTCACGCCGGCATTGATGACCTGATAGCGGAAACCCGTTTCTCGCAGTCGGGCTTCCAGCAGGGCCGGATAGGCCTGGGCTTCGTCCAACCCGTAACCGGCGGTGAGACTGTCCCCCATGCAGACAATAATATTCTGGGAAGACACGGCGACGGGGGGCGATGGCGCAGCCTTTTCCTGCGGTGGATTGTCACAGCCGATCATGACCAACCATACGAAGGTGATGGCGAACACTGCGCGGGTTGTTCTGAAAACCATGGATGTTTTTCCTGTTGGGTCCATATCAACTATTTACAGATAGTTCCGGCCTATTGCCGATCTTTCGGTCCGGAGCGGCGGGTGGATCTTGTCGCGGTATGGCGTCATTGGACCATACCACTGCCATCGCTTGAAAATGATTCCATACGGATCTTATTCGGCCGCATGGGCCCGCAAAAATTGGATGGGTTTGCGGCGCATGATGCTGCCCGAGGCGCTCAGGCCGACGATGACCACCGTCAGAATACCGACGACCAGCCCAACGAGGGAGACGGCCGGATAGAGGTGATAACCGATGTCGAAATAGGTGGTGCAGACCACCCAGCTGATCAGGTGCGCCAGCAACAACCCGCCGACGGCACTGGCCCCGCCGATCAGAATGTTTTCCAACGAAAACACATAAAGCACGAAACGGCCTCGAGCGCCAAGAATTTTATAATAGACGGCTTCCCGGATGCGGGCCGAGCGGGTGGCGATGACGGAGCTGATGACCAGCAAAATGCCGGCCGCCATGCTGAACAGCGTAAAAAACCGAATGGCCTCGGAAAAGCGCGTCAGCGCCCCGGCGATCTGGCGGATGGATTGGCTGACATCCAAAACCGTCACATTGGGGAGGGCTTTAACGACGCGGTTCTGGAGGGCGGCCATCTCGGCCGGTTCGACCCGCAGGGCGGTAAAGATGGTCTGGGGGGCCTTTTCGAGAACGGCGTCTGGAAAGACAAAGTAGAAAAAAGGCTGCAGGCTCTCCCGCGTGCGGGTGCGAATGCTGGAGACAACCGCTTCCAGGGGCACCCCCTGGATCTTGAAGCGCAGGCGGTCGCCCAGGTGGATGCCGCCGATTTCGGCCACCCGGTCCAGGACCGACACCTGGAAGTCGCCGCCGCCGGCGGTAAAGAGCGTTTTGCCCGCGATGATTTCCTCATCGTCGAGAAGATGGTGGCGATAGGTCAGGTTGAAAGGCCGGGCCAGATTGTCGCTTTTGCGCTGGCGTTCTTTGGCGGGATCGATCGCTTGGCCATTGATGGCCATCAGCCTGGCGCGCACCACGGGATAAAACGCCAGGGGCCCGTCCACCAGTTGCGCAAAGAGTTCCATTTGGTCACGCTGGATATCGAGAAAGAAGACATTGGGCGCGTCTTGGGGATAGGCCTCCACAAAAGTGGCATCCAGATTCCTTTCAATCAGGAAAATGGCAAAGATGATGGTCAGGGACGCCGTCAGGGTCACCAGGATGGGCTGGGTGGCATTGCGGGGTCGGAACAGACCCCGGATGGCCTGACGGATGGCCAGATGACGGGCCGGCAATCGCCGCAGGGCCTTCAGAAAGAGCCATACACAGACGAAGACAATTCCAACCAGGGCAAGGATGCCGCCGATGAAATAGCTCCCCGTGCGGAGGTCCTCGAGATGCCAGAGCACCAGGCCGACAAAGAAAAGCAGGGTCAGTACCCCGGTCAGCCATTCGCCGGGATAAATTCGGCGGGGGCGCTTTTCATGTCGAAAGAGGGCCGAGGGTTTAAAATGCCTCAGGTTCAGCAGGGGACGGGCGGCAAAAAGCCCCACTGCCAGTAATCCGATGACGAGGCTTTGGCCCACGGCATCCCAGGCAATCCGAAAGGAGGCGTCCGCCGGGATGAGCCCAGCCAGGAGGCGGGACAACCCCTCCTGCAAGGCCAGACCCACGGCAATCCCGCTGGTGGTCCCGAGGACGCCCAGCAACAGGACGAGGCCCAGATAGAGCTGTGTTATGAAACGATTCGGGGCCCCGAGCGCCTTCATGGTGGCCATGGAGCGCACCCGCGTTCGCAGAAGCGCCGTCAAAACGCTTTGGATACCGATACCCGCCAACAGGAGCGTAAATATTCCCACGAGTTTGAGAAAGAAGAGCAGGTTGTCGAAAGATCGCTTCAGACGCGAGTCCGCGCTACGGAAGGTGTCGATGCGTTCCTGAGCGGGATCCGCGGCCGACCAGAGATCGTTTTGGACGGCTTCCGGTGAAAGGGTTGCCGGCAGTCGCAGCAAGGCCATATAGCTTACGCGGCTGCCCTGGGTGATCAGGCCCAGTCGTGCCCGGTCGCGCGCACTGACGAAGATGCGCGGGCCCAGTGAAAAAACGGTGACCGGTCGATCCGGTTCGGAGACCACCACGTCGCCAATGACCATTTCCACATCTCCCAGAAATAGGCGGTTGCCGATGGTCAGGCCCAGGCGATCGAGCAAGGTCTGTTCGACAACGAGGCGTCCCGGGGAAAGGGCCTCGTGAAAGGGTTTGCCGGAGGCCAGTACCACCTGACCGTAAAACGGGTAGCCCGGTTCGACCACTTTCACGGCCGACAGCAGTGAGGCGGATTCATCAGCAGTCCTGACGACGGTGTAGAATTCCCAGACCCGCGCGATGGCAACCCCTGGGCGGGCCCTAAGCGCGGCCAGTTTTTCCTCCAGGGCGGGCATGAACGGAAAACTGGAGCGAGCGATGACATCGGCGGCATGCAGTTGGCGCGCATCCCGCAGCATGGCCTGATGGACGTTGGCCTGAAACCCCCCCAGGGCCGTCAGTCCTACCACCGACAAGACGACGCAGAGAAAGAGAACCGTCGATTGCTGCCGATTCTGGCGCAATTCGCGGGCGATCAGTCGGGTCAACAGGCCGGCATGCATCAGTGGCGCTCATGGTTTTCCAGCCGGCCATCGGTCAACTGGAAGCGGATATCGGCCCGCCGGGCAAGGTCAGGATTGTGGGTGACCATTAGAAGCGTCGTGTGGAATTCCTGCTGGAACTCGAGCATCAGTTCCAGGATAGCCTGGCCACTGCGGGAATCCAGGTTGCCGGTGGGTTCATCGGCGAAAATGATGGCCGGCTGGTTGATCAGCGCCCGGCAGATGGCCACGCGCTGCTGCTCGCCGCCGGAGAGCTGGTGGGGCATGTTGCGGCGTCGGTGGCTGAGACCCACGCGCGCCAAGAGCTTTTCAGCATCCGCGGTGGCGCTGGGTGAACCGGACAGCTCCGCCGGAAACATGACATTTTCTATGGCGGAGAGGGATGGTACCAAGTAGAAGGATTGGAAGACGAAACCGAAGGTGCGATTCCGCAGGGGTGCCAAATCGTCTTCGCTCAGATCCGTAATGTCCTGCTCCTGGATGCGGACGGCGCCGCTGTCGGGTCGATCGAGTCCGGACAAAAGGCTCAAAAGCGTCGACTTGCCGCTGCCGCTGCTGCCCTGGATGACGGCAAACTCTCCGGCCGAAACCCTCAAGGAAACATCTTTCAGAACCTGGATGCGCCGGTCGTCAATCGTGTAGGATTTGTTCAATTGATAGGATTCTATCATCAGGCTCGCCGTCCGTAACCTTTGACGCTGTTGATTGGCATGGGTATGTCTTCGCCGTCTGTCACAGGGGTGTTTGTGAATCGCCCGAATAGCACTGGTGACAGGGATTATGGCAGGCCATTCGGGACGGTTTTGAAGGTAAGAACTTTCGGGTGAAAGTCAAAATGCGGACGCACCTCCCGGTCCTCAGGGCGGGTGGTGCATGTCACGATGACTGTCGATGACGGCGCGGTCGGGACGGAGATCAGGGTTGCCCGATTTTTTTGAACGCGGTGGCCGGAAAGAAGCAGTAAGGGCATTCCTCCGGGGGATCTTCTCCGAAATGGACATAACCGCACATGCGGCAGCGCCAGACATCGGTGGCCGTTTCCGGGTCCACATCCGGGAAGTCTCTCTTGTTGTGGATCGGCAGATCTTCCAGCGGCGGCATGACCGGCTGGTAGCTGCTCATGGCATGTCCGGCCAGGATCATTCTTTGGACTTCGCTGGTGCCTTCGTAAATGCGAAATAGACGTGTGTCGCGCAGCAGTTTTTCGATGGGGAAAAAGCGGGTATAGCCATAGCCGCCCATGATCTGCAGGGCTTGGTCGACCACTTCGAAAGCGGCTTCGGTGGCATAGAGTTTGGATATGGAAGCACTCACGGTGGGATCCATTCCGTTATCGGCCTCCCAGGCCGCTTTCCAGATCAGCAGGCGCGAGGTTTCCACTTTTTGGTACATTTCGGCAATCTTGAACTGGATGGCCTGGAAATTGACGATTTTGCTGCCGAAGGCCCGGCGTTTCTTGGCGTAATCGATGGCAAATTCCATGGCCGAGCGGGCGGCGCCGACCGCAAAGGCGCCGATGGAGGGTCGTGTGCGGGCGAAGGTGCGCATCGCCAGCAGGAAGCCTTGGCCCGGAGGAGCGATGACATTTTCCTTGGGCACGCGCACGTCTTTAAGGTTGATGGCCGTGGTGTTGGAGCCACGCTGGCCAAACTTGGGAATGTGTCGACCGGCCGTAACGCCCTCCCAGGCGGTCTCCACCACAAAGGCGCAGATGCCCTGGTGGGTGGATTTAGGGTCGACCGTGGCGAACACGGTAACGTAGTCGGCGATACCGCCGTTGGTTATCCAGAACTTGGTGCCGTTCAGAATGTAATCATCGCCGTCCGGTTGGGCCAGACAACGCAGACTGGAGACATCGGAGCCCATGGTGGGCTCGGAGGTCGCAAAGGCGAAGAATTTGCGGTCCCGCGTGATGTTGGGCAGGTATTTCTGTTTGGCCGTTTCGTTATCGCAGAGGATCAACGGCTCCAAGCCCAGGGAATTGTCGAATATGCTGGTGGCCAGACCGGGGCACGCCGCCGAGAGTTCTTCCGTGGCCAGGGCGCCCTCCAGGATGCCGTAACCTTTGCCCCCGTATTCTTTAGGAATATCACCGTTGATCAGGCCGGCGTCGTAGGCTTTGTGGAGGATGTGCATGGGGGTTTCATCAAGCTGGTCATATTCCCAGGCCACCGGCAACAGTTCTTTCAAGGCGAATTCGCGGGCTTCCTTCTGGATCGCAATCTGTTCAGGGCTCAGGGAAAAATTTAACATAAAAATGCCTCCGCTAAGGGTTTTGGGGGGGGCCGTGCGGTTTGTGTGCTATCGTTAATACTAGGCGGCTTAAAACGAATGGATGACACCATAAGCGCGTTCTTCTCGCTTTTCATGCCACATCTTTGGCCGTCGGACAACCGTGAAATGAATACCGTTTTCAGGGGGCAGACGATTTCAAACCATTCGATGCAGGAAGCACGGTGACAACCGGTTGTTATTGATGGGGTTAACGATCAAAAGGCTCGGTTTTGGTCAGGCTGCTTTGGGTCCTCTAACGGGTGACGTTCTGGCCGTTGTCGATTTCGCCCGACGGTGATAAGAAACGATGCAATCAGCGATTGAGGGAGGCGAACAGGCTGGTGAAACAGAGCCAACATGACGAACGGATGCCTCGGAGCCGCTATCCATCCGTGCCCCGTGTGGCGGTCGGCGCTATCGTTTTCAAAGATGATCGCGTGCTGCTGGTGCGGCGGGGAAAAGCACCGGCGCATGGCCAGTGGGCGATTCCTGGCGGGAGCGTGACGCTGGGGGAGTCCTTGCAGCAGGCGGCCGAACGGGAAATATTCGAGGAGACGGGTATCCGGATTTCCGCTGGAGCACCGGCGTATGTCTTCGATGTGGTCGACCGTGATGACGATGGGCGGATCCGATACCACTATGTGATTGTCGACCTGGATGCGATCTATCGGGGCGGTGAACTTTCCCCCGGTGATGATGCTCTGGAAGCACGCTGGGTAGCGGCCCCTGAACTGGAGGATCTCGATATGAGTCTCCCCACCCGTGAGTTGTTATCCCGTCAATATGATTTCGGTTGAGCAGGCGATTATGACATCTGATCGTGACAAATGGAACCGCAAGTACCGGGAGAAAAACTTCCCGACAGAGCCTTCCCGGATCGTGCAGGAATTTTACCACCATGCCAGGGCCGGTCGCGCGCTTGATCTCGCTTGCGGAAACGGGCGCAATGCCTGTTTTCTCGCATCCCATGGATTCGAGGTCGATGCGGTGGACATTTCCGAAGAGGGCCTGCAGCGCTTTGCCTGCCAGTCTTTCGGCATCAACCGCATCTGTCAGGATTTAGCATCCTTTAGCATTCATCCGCGTCGCTACCGGTTGATTCTCAACACCCGATTTCTGAT
>Ga0316195_10000678_pt1 | contig 14153 bp, 7 predicted proteins | sample Phised1_MG_FD_204937 | JGI IMG/M metagenome (GOLD analysis project Ga0316195, IMG submission 204937) | Coastal sediment microbial communities from Maine, United States - Phippsburg sediment 1 | ecosystem: Environmental > Aquatic > Marine > Coastal > Sediment | place: USA: Maine | collected... | reverse complement strand
TGGTGCCAACGAAGAAGTTAAAACATCGCCCGCCAGGCAGGGTAGCGAAAGCTCTATAGGCGACGCCATGGCCACGGATTCCTGTTACCGAGCGTTCGTCCAACACCGGCCGTCGCGTGGGAACTGCAATCCCAGCGGCTTTGGGCCGACTAGCCCGGCTTCTCGTCCCCCGCATAACCAATCTTCCTGAGCGACGCGCCGATCTCGTCAAGAATTGCCGGGTCATCGATGGTCGCAGGCATTTTCCACGGCTGTGAGTCGGCGATACTGCGCATGGTGCCACGCAGAATCTTGCCGGAACGCGTCTTGGGCAGGCGGTTAACCACCACGGCCTTTTTAAATGCCGCCACCGGGCCGATACGGTCGCGCACCAGCGCAATGACCTCGGCCACTACCTTATCCGGATCTTTCTTCACGCCTGACTTGAGGACCAACAATCCCAGGGGTACCTGCCCCTTCATATCATCGGCAACACCCATCACTGCGCATTCGGCCACATCCGGATGGCTTGCCAACACCTCTTCCATGGCGCCGGTGGACAAGCGATGACCGGCTACGTTGATGATGTCATCCGTGCGTGACATCACGTGGGCATAACCGTTGCCATCAATCATGCCCGCGTCAGCGGTAAGGTAATAGCCCGGGAACTCTGCCATATAGGCCTGGTGCCAACGCTTGCGTGCATTCCAAAGCGTGGGAAACGCACCTGGCGGCAGTGGTAGCTTGACGACCAGGGCACCGATCTTGCCTTGCTCAACCTGCTTGCCTGACTCATCCAGCACCTGCAGGTCCCAACCAGGCACGGGTTTGCCCGCTGAGCCATGCAAGGGGGGAAACTGCTCCAGACCCAGGCAGTTAGCGCAAATGGCCCAGCCGGTCTCGGTTTGCCACCAGTGATCCACCACCGGCACCTGCAACTTCTCCTCGGCCCATTCCAGGGTAGCTGGATCACTGCGTTCACCGGCCAGGAACAAGGCCCGGAGTGATGCTATGTCGTACTGCTTGATCAGGCCGCCCGTGGGATCCTCTTTCTTGATCGCACGAAAAGCTGTAGGCGCAGTGAACAGTACATTGACCTTGTGATCCTGTATCACTCGCCAGAACACACCTGCATCCGGGGTCCCGACGGGTTTGCCCTCAAACAGGATGGTGGTGTTCCGGTTGAACAGCGGCGCGTACACGATGTAAGAGTGACCCACCACCCAGCCAACATCCGAGGCTGCCCAGTACACGTCACCAGGTTGAACGTTGTAGATATTGTGCATGCTCCAGGTAAGCGCCACGGCATGTCCGCCGTTGTCGCGCACCACGCCCTTGGGTTCCCCCGTGGTCCCGGAGGTATACAGAATGTACAGCGGATCGGTCGCCTCCACCGACACACAAGGATGTGGTGTGGCGCTGGCCATACATTCGGCCCAATCCAGGTCGCGACCGGGAATCATGGTCGCAGTCACTTGCGGGCGCTGCAGCAGCAAACAGAATTCCGGTTTGCATTCAGCCAGCTCAATGGCGCGATCCAGCAAGGGCTTGTAATCAATGGTCCTGCCCGGTTCAATACCGCAGGAAGCTGTGAGCACCGCCTTGGGCGCAGCATCGGTAATACGCACTGCCAATTCGCTGGGTGCAAAGCCGCCAAACACCACACTGTGTATTGCACCAAGCCTGGCGCAGGCCAACATGGCGATAGCCGCTTCCGGGATCATGGGCATATAGATAATCACCCTGTCGCCCTTGACCACGCCCCGCCCCGCCATCACCCCGGCGAGCCGCGCAACCTGATCCTGCAGTTGCGCATAGGTGTAGGTACGCAGCTGACCGGTCACCGGAGAGTCATAAACCAGGGCCAGTTGCTCGCCATAGCCGGCGTCCACGTGCCGATCCACCGCGTTGTAGCAGGTGTTGAGGCGCCCACCGGCGAACCAGTGGTACTCGGGCGCATTCGAATCATCCAGCACCCGGTCCCACTTTTTGTCCCAGTGAATCAACTCTGCGGCCTCTGCCCAGAATCCTTCCGGATCCTGCATGGATCGGTTGTAGCTGTCGTTGTAGGCACCCATGGCAGACTCCTCAGTCAATATTCGCTAACTCAAACAGGCCGGGGCATTCCGCAGATTTATGCCGCGCCAAGAATAATGGGATAGGGAAAAAAGAAAAGGCCGCCGGTAGTGTTACCGGCGGCCTCGTCTCAACTCTCACATATACAAACCAGGTTTGTACAAATTTAGAACGCGTACTTCGCCGAGATCATCAGACGCGTCATATCACCGTCTACATTATTTTCCAGTGAACGTTCCGCATACATGATTTCAGCACCGATATCCAGCTTGGGCGCCGGGGTGTAAATCAGGTTCACGTGTATGCTGGAAGCATCCTTGGTGACATTGGTGGGCGATTCCGTCGGGTTGTCGATACTCAGATAGCCGTAGGTGAAGTTGGAACGCCACTGGTCACTCCACAGGTGACGATAGGATACAAATGCACCCATCTCATCCACTGCTTTCAGGCTGGTGTAAGTTCCCGTTGTCGTCGCTCCGGCAGTTGCCACCGCATCCACACCGGCAGCCAGGGCCAGGTAGCGACCGACACCGGTGCCATAGGTGGCCATCCAGCGCAGGTCGTTCTTGCCGAACATGAACTTGCCTGAGGCGCTCGCGGCAAAGGCGGACTCGCTTGCATCCACCGCGGTGTTCACGACGTTAAGCTGACGATACAGACCGGCAACCTTGATATAGCCGCCGTTACTGAGCTTGAAGGTGTAGCGGGCTACCAGGTCGGGCATGGTGTCCGTGCCAGATGACTGTCTAATCGCTCCGCCTTCTATGGAATAGAAGGTTTCAGGATTTTCAGCCGCGAATTCCCAGGCTCCGGTCGTATAACGCACCTGGCTCTGGCGCACGAAAGTCGTGCCTTCTGCCGGACCCACGAAGTCCAGGTTTTCAGGTAATGCGGCCACATCCTGGAAGGTCGACCAGGTCTGACCGAACAGCCATCCATTGTATTTCAGGAAGGCATGACGTAAACGCGGACTGTAGGAGTTCGATACCAGCTCATTGCCATCAGCATGGGTGAAGAAATCCATTTCAACGTAGGCGCCGATCTTGTCGCCGCCCTCGGTGACCGTGTCGGCCTTGAAGAACAAGCGTGTCTCGCGGGCCTGGAAGTCTGCGGACAAGTCGCCACTGGCACTCCCATCCCCTACAGGCAGGGCGCTAGGCAGGTAGAATTGCCGAATCAAGTCAGAACTGGCTGGCGTGGCATCACTGTAGTCAGTGAACATGGCGTCAAATTTAGCGTAACCGCCAAACGCATAAGTTGTACCTGCGCCGTCTGCCAAGGCAGTACCAACGCCCGAAACCAGCAGGGCCGAGGCAATTAACGCACTCTTGCCGGTCTTTAACATCAAATTGGTTTTCATTCCTTTTTTCCCCCCAATAGCGAAACAGGACGTTAGGACAGTTAATCCTCGCCGAATAATCGTAGATGAGCACGGCGCTAGGCCATTAGCCAATAGTCGTAGGTACCCCGAAAAGCACTTAGACCCAGTCCAGTAACGGCACGACCAATACCTGGTCAGGCTTGCGACCTGCGACGAAAGTATAATTGGACCCCAATAAGCGGGGGGCAACACTTGGTTTATGTATCGGAGTGGCCCGCTCCGACCCCCTGATATCTACGAAATTTACTGCTGGGAGAGGCACCATGAGCGAAGTACATGTCTATCCAATCAATAACGCCATCGCGAAATCCGCCCATATAGACGAGGCCGGCTACAAGAAAACCTACCGGCAGTCGGTAGAGCACAACGAGGAGTTCTGGGCGGAAGCGGGCAAGCGTCTGGATTGGATTACGCCCTACTCCAAGATCAAGGATGTCTCCTTTGACAAAAAGGATCTGCGTATCCGCTGGTATTACGATGGCGTTCTCAACGTATCGGCCAACTGCATCGACAGACACTTACCCACCAAAAAGGACCAGGTCGCTCTGATCTGGGAAGGCGATGATCCGGCAGAAGATGCGCACATCACTTATGGCGAATTGCACCAGCACGTTTGCCGCTTCGCCAACACCCTGAAGTCCCTGGGCGTAAAGAAAGGTGACAGGGTCACCATCTATATGCCGATGATTCCCGAGGCGGCTTATGCGATGCTGGCCTGCTCACGCATCGGCGCCGTGCATTCGGTGGTATTTGGCGGCTTCTCGCCGGATTCCCTGGCTGGCAGAATCATCGACTGTGATTCACGCATCGTCATAACCGCTGACGAGGGCCTGCGTGGTGGCCGCAAGATTCCGTTAAAGAAAAACGTCGATGCTGCGGCCGCCATTCCCGGATGCGAAATACTTAAAACCGTGCTTGTAGTGCGCCGCACCGGCGGCGATGTAGCCTGGAAGAAAGGCCGCGATCACTGGTATCACGAGGCGAGCGCGGACCAGGGGGGAGATTGTCCGCCGGAACCCATGAACGCCGAAGATCCGCTGTTCATACTCTACACTTCCGGTTCGACCGGACAGCCCAAGGGCGTGTTACATACCACCGGTGGCTACCTGGTCTATACCTCCCTGACGCATGAACTGGTGTTCGATTACAAACCCGGCGAAATTTATTGGTGCACTGCGGATGTGGGCTGGGTCACCGGTCACAGTTATATCGTGTACGGACCCCTGGCCAATGGTGCCACCTCGCTCATGTTCGAGGGCGTGCCTAATTATCCCTCCTACTCGCGCTTCTGGGAGGTAGTCGACAAGCACAAGGTGAATATCTTCTACACTGCGCCCACGGCGATACGCGCGCTGATGCGAGAGGGCGCCGACCCGGTTAAGAAGACTTCACGCAAGAGCCTGCGTCTGCTTGGAACCGTAGGCGAACCCATCAATCCCGAGGCCTGGGAATGGTACTACCACTTGGTTGGCGATGACCGATGCCCGATCGTGGACACCTGGTGGCAAACCGAGACCGGCGGAATATTGATCAGCCCCCTGCCTGGCGCCACGGCCCTGAAGCCGGGCTCAGCGACCCGGCCCCTGTTTGGTATTATGCCCGCGCTGGTAGACAACGAGGGCGTGGTACTGGAAGGGCCCAATGAAGGCAATCTCATCATCACGGATTCCTGGCCCGGCCAGATGCGCACGGTTTATGGTGATCACCAACGCTTTGTGGACACCTATTTCTCGACCTTCCCGGGGAATTACTTCACCGGCGACGGGGCCAAGCGTGACGAGGACGGTTATTACTGGATAACCGGCAGAGTGGACGATGTCCTGAATGTCTCCGGGCATCGCATGGGCACGGCCGAAGTGGAAAGCGCGCTGGTGGCGCATCCCAAGGTCGCCGAGGCGGCTGTGGTAGGCTATCCGCATGACATCAAGGGCCAGGGCATTTATGTCTACGTCACGCTGGTGGCGGATGCAGAGCCCAGCGATGAATTGAAGAAGGAACTACGCGACTGGGTACGCAAGGACATCGGCGCTATCGCATCGCCGGACCTTATCCAGTGGGCGCCGGGTCTTCCGAAAACACGTTCCGGCAAAATCATGCGTAGAATCCTGCGCAAGATCGCCGCCAACGATTACGAAAACCTGGGCGATACCTCTACCCTGGCAGAACCCGAAGTGGTTAAACAATTGATCGCAAATCGCGCGAATAAATAGGTGACAACACGTGGCCCTAGGCCTGGCAGAAAAAATCATCATTGCTGACGACCATCCCCTGTTCCGGGGAGCGTTGAGAGAAGCGGTCCTGAAGGCCTGCCCCGAGGCGGTCATCGTTGAAGCCGAAAGCTTCGAGGAACTTCAGGCGGCAACAGATGAGCATTCGGATGCGGATCTTCTGCTGCTGGATTTGAATATGCCAGGCGCTAGCGGCTTTTCCAGCCTGATATACGTACGTTCAAAGCACGGGAGCCTGCCTGCCGTGGTGATCTCGGCACTGGAAGAGACCTGGGTGATACGCCGGGCAATAGCCCATGGCGCAGCCGGCTTCATCCCCAAGTCATCACCGATGAGTGTGATTTCCGAGGCCCTGGCGGCAGTACTGGAGGGAGACTGCTGGCTGCCCCCGGGCATCGATGCCTCCGAGGCCACCCTGGATCAGGGCGAGCAGACTGTGGCCGACCGTCTGGCCCAACTTACGCCGCAGCAATTCAGGGTTTTCAGCATGCTGTCCGAAGGCTTGCTGAACAAGCAGATCGCCTACGAACTCGGGGTATCCGAGGCCACCATCAAGGCACATGTCACGGCGGTCATGAAAAAGCTCAAAGTGACAAACCGGACCCAGGCCGTGTTGGAAGCCACACACCTGGCCCTGGAACGGAAACTGGAAAGCAGCCCGGTCTGAAATAGGCCTTGTCAGCCGGTGTCCCGCCCACGCAAAAGACTGGTCAGGGTCGCCCTCAGGGCTGCCGGCTTGATGGGTTTTTGTAGCATCAGAAAGCCCGCGTCGCGAATCAGCAATTTCACTTCATCAGAATTGTCCGCGGTGATAAACGCGCCTGGTATGGCCACCCCCAGGTGATCGCCAAGAATCCGCACAACGTCCAGACCATTCTCCTGGTCCAGTCGGTAATCGACCAGCATCACGTCTGGAACCAGTCCATCGGGCAGCACTTGCAGCAACTCCTCGCTGGACCTGGCGACGATGACCACGCATCCCCAACGTTGTAGCAAGGCCTGCATTCCATCCAGGATTTCCTGCTCGTTATCCACGCAAACCACCCTGGCGCCCGCGAGACGACCACTCTGAATCCTGGGCGCCTCCACCGGTTGCCCCAGCACGACCTGGTTGAGCGCCAGGGGCAGGCTCACCGAGAACATGCTTCCCTTGCCCAGCCGGGAGCGCACCAGCACAGTATGACCAAGCATGCGCGACACACGATCAACAATGGCCAGTCCGAGGCCCAGCCCTTTCTCCTTGCCGCCAGGACCCAGCTCCAGACGCCTGAACTCCACAAAAATATCCTCGAGATTCTCCTCCGGAATTCCCTGCCCCTGGTCCCAGACCTGCACCTCGACCTGATCACCCCTGAGGCGGGCCGCAACCAGCACCCTGCCACCGGCACTGTAGCGAAACGCGTTGGCAATCAGGTTCTGCAATATGCGCCGCAAAAGCTGTCTGTCGGATTTCACCACGCAGTCAAGCCCTGATCCCCGCAACTCTATTTCCAGGCCGCGGGCCCGGGCCAGCGGAGCAAACTGCTGGTGCAGGACCTTGAGCAGATCCGCCAGTCGAAACTGGCTGATCTCCGGTACCAAGGCACCGCTGTCAAGTTTGGAAATATCCAGCAGCCCACCCAGCAGGTCCTCGGCGGCAGCAAGGCTGTTATCCACCCGGTCCACTAACTTGGCCTGCTCCTGCGGCAGGCTGTCTGACTGATCCACCAGCACCGATATGAACAGGCGGGCCGCATTCAGGGGTTGCAGCAGATCGTGTGTCGCAGCAGCCAGGAAACGCGTCTTGCTTCGATTTGCCTGCTCAGCCTCAGCCTTGGCTGCCTCCAGGTCATGCATGGCCTTGTGCAGCTCGGTCGTGCGTTCCTGCACCCGCTGTTCCAGGTTGGCCTTGGCCTCCTCCAGCGCAAGTTCGGCACTGCGCCGACTGGTTATATCCTGGAACATGGCATACAGGCCGGCGACCCGTCCCTGCTCATCGAACTCTGGAATGTAGGTGCCTATGCAATACACGCTCTTCCCCTGTCGCGTATGCATCGTCAGGTCGAATTCCTGCCTCTCACCTGACAGGGCCCTCTCCAGATAGACCGAACGTTCCAGCAACTGGCCCTCGGATAGCACCTCATCAACGCGCTTGCCGATAACCTGCTCGGCCGGAAGATTCACATAATCCAGATAGCTTTTGTTGGCAAAACGGAAATACTGATCCCGGTCCAGGTAGCTCAGCATTAACGGGGCATTGTCCGTGTACATACGAATGTTATGCTCACTTTCGCGCAAGGCCTCCTCTACCCGCTTGTGCTCGGTAATGTCGGTAAAGGTTGAAACATAGCCACCACCTGGCATTCGATTGCCGCGAATTTCGATAACCTGGCCATCCGGGCGCTGACGCTCGTAGCGGTAATTTTCACCGCTGCGCATGCGCTCCAGACGCTTGCCTACATGCTCCGGAATCTCGCCAGGACCACAGAGTCCTCTTTCGGCGTTGAAACGAATCAACTCCTCTACGGGCCGACCCACGAACACCATCCCTTCCGGGTAATTGAGCAGTTCAAGGTAACGGCGATTCCATCCCACGATCCGCAAATCCTTGTCCACCACGGCAACACCCTGGCTGATGCTGTGCAGGGTGGCTTCCAGCAGGCGCCGGTTGAACGTCACCGCGTCTGCGGTCTGGTCCAGCAAGGCCAGCATGTCGCCGATGGCCATGCCGGTTTTTTTCAGGGCGGCGGTGAGGACCGCACGCGCCGAGGCCGAGCCAATGGCGCCCGCAAGCAACCTCTCCGTGAAGCGGACGAGCTCGCCATCGGCAAGAATCCCCGGCTCCAGCGCCACACCCTTGTCTTTCTCGTACTTTTCGAAGGCACGTTGAGTATGTCGGCGACCGACAAAGCGGGCAGCCAGGGCTTGCAGGTCTCCAACCGTGGCATGTTGCTGCCAGCGTGAGGGCAGTGGAGGCGGGCCCCTGCGCGGGTCCTCCACAAATGCTACTGCCTGCAGCTGCTCACGCAGCGAGGGCGCCCACAGTGCAGAACCTACCACCAGGCCGATCACGTTGAGAGCCAGGGACAGGGCCACGCCATGGGTGATGTGGGTCATGCCTTCCAGACCGAACAATGCCTCGGGCCGCAACCAATGCATGCCCCAAATTCCGTTGGCTATCCACTGCAGATCGCCACCGGCTGAACGTGCCATTCCGGGTAGCAGCAGGGTATACGACCAGACCGTAAAACCCAGCCCCAACCCGAGCAGCGCACCACGTCGACTGGCATTGCGCCAGAACAAACCGGCAATGATCGCGGGAGCGAACTGGGCGACGGCGGCAAAAGACAGAAGACCGATAGAAGCCAGTCCCGAGCCCTGGCCGGTCAAACGGTAATACAGATACGCAGCCAGGGTCAGGGCCACGATCGTCGCGCGCCGGACATGCAGCAGCACACGGCTCATGTCCTCGCGCATGTGCAAGCCAAATGACTTAGCCTCCAATAGCAGCGGCATGACGATATCGTTGCTGACCATGGTGGCCAGGGCCACGGTGGCCACAATCACCATTCCCGTGGCGGCAGAGAATCCGCCCAGGAATGCGAACACGCCCAGGGCATGGTTGCCATGCGCCAGGGGCAGGGCAAGTACGAAAGTATCGGCATTGACATTATTCGTACCAAATACTTTCAAACCGGCCATGGCAATCGGCAGTACCGTCAGCATGACCACGCCCAGATATAGCGGGAACAGCCAGCGAGCCATGCGCAAGTCCCTTTCACCGCCGCATTCGACAACTGCAACATGGTATTGCCTGGGCAGGCAAATCATGGCCGCCATGGCCAGAACGGTCTGGGCAAGAAATCCGTCGGGCATATCTACGGGAAGAAACAAGGAGCTCATGTCCGGGTCGATAACCATGCTCTCCAGGGCGGCCCTGGGACCATCAAGTACGCCGTACATGGCAAACATGGCAACCGCGAGCAACGCCACCAGCTTGACCACGGATTCGGTCGCAATCGCCAGCATCATTCCACGATGGTGCTCGGATGCGTCAAGGTGGCGGGTACCAAACAGGATGGCAAAAACAGCCAGTAACAGAGCCAGATAAAATGCCGTGGCCGGTGTCCCGCCGCCGCCTGCGACGGCGCTACCGGATAGCACATCGAAGGAGGTGGCGACAGCTTTGAGCTGCAGGGAAATATAGGGAATGACCCCCACCACCGCGCTGACTGTCACCAGCACCGAGATGCCCCTGGACATACCGTAGCGGGCCGCAATGAAATCCGCGATGGTGGTGAGATTCTGTTTCTTGCTGACGGCAACAATTCGTCGCAACACCTCCCATCCAAACACGAACATAAGGACAGGCCCGAGATAAATCGGCACATAACCCCAGCCGGTAGACACAGCGGTACCCACCGAACCGTAAAAAGTCCAGGACGTGCAGTAAACCGCCAACGAAAGGCTGTACACCAGCGGCCCATTTATTGGTCGCTTGCCTGCCGCTTCCCTGCTATCGCCCCAGTAGGCAATCGCAAAGAGAAATCCAACATAGACAAGTGACAGGGCAATGAGGATGCCTGTCTGCAAGTGGAAATTCTCCCCTTAGAGTTCAATAAGCCGGGCGAAGTTAGATTCTAATACCATGGTCTAATAAGGCCCGCAAGCATACGACAAGTTCGAAGCAAGCGTCGCAACCCGGCGATTATCGTCAGGAAAAAGCCGCTTACATGTTGCCGAATGAGTACGGGTCCAGCCTGGCAACAATACTCTAAGACTAAAGTAGGACTGCATTGCCATGAGGCCCTCGGCTAGATTGATCAGCGGTATATATTAGGGTCATAGCCACCAAAAGAGGGGGAGCGTCCCATGAGTGGAAATAGCAAAGGGGCTGAATACTGGAAAAGAAACCTGAGCCTGATGACAGTCTGTCTGGTCATCTGGTTTGTAGTTTCCTACGTATTCGGAATTATTCTTGTAGAACCTCTGAACGCGATCAAGATCGGCGGGTATAAGCTCGGTTTCTGGTTTTCGCAGCAGGGATCTATCTACATTTTCGTCGTACTGATCTTCTACTACGCATCCAAGATGAATAAGTTGGATCGCGAATTCGACGTTCACGAAGACTGAGGGGGGCGTAGCAATGGATCTCAAGACATTAACCTTTATTGTCGTGGGCGCTACCTTCGCCCTGTACATCGCAATTGCAATTTATTCCCGTGCCAAGAGCACAGGGGATTTCTATGTTGCAGGCAAGGGTATTCACCCGGTAGCAAACGGCATGGCCACAGCAGCTGACTGGATGTCGGCAGCTTCATTCATCTCCATGGCGGGCCTGATAGCCTTCCTTGGCTACGGCGGTTCGGTGTTCCTGATGGGCTGGACGGGCGGTTACGTGCTGCTCGCCATGTTGCTCGCACCTTATCTGCGCAAGTTCGGCAAGTTCACGGTTCCGGAGTTCATTGGTGAGCGTTATTACTCACAGAGCGCCCGCATCGTGGCTGTTATCTGCCTGATTGTTGCTTCAATCACGTACGTGATCGGGCAAATGAAGGGTATCGGCGTGGCATTTTCGCGATTCATGGAAGTGGATTTCACTCATGGATTGATGGTGGGTATGACCATCGTGTTCATATATGCCGTACTCGGCGGTATGAAAGGCATCACCTATACCCAGATTGCCCAGTACTGCGTCTTGATTTTCGCCTACACGATTCCGGCGATCTTCATTTCCTTGCAGTTGACCGGCAATCCCATCCCGCAATTGGGACTGGGTAGCACCATGGCGGATGGCAGTGGCGTATATCTGCTGGACAAGCTGGATCTGATCGTGACCGACCTGGGTTTCAGGGAGTACTCGACATCGTCCAACGGGAATATGCTCAATATGTTCCTGTACACATTGTCCCTGATGATCGGTACCGCGGGTCTGCCGCACGTGATCATTCGCTTCTTCACTGTACCCAAGGTGCGTGACGCCCGTGCGTCGGCCGGTTGGGCATTGGTCTTCATCGCGATCCTGTACACCACAGCTCCGGCCGTGGGCGCCATGGCTCGCCTGAACCTGATCAATACCATCCAGACCGGACCGATAGGCTCGCCGACAGGCAATGTGCTGATTTCAGAGCTGCCTGACTGGATGGGTCGCTGGCAGGCAACCGGCCTGCTGGGATGGGAAGACAAGAACGGCGATGGCCGTATTCAGTTCTACGATGAAGCAGGTCTCGGTGACAAGGCGGCGGCCTATGGCTGGGCCGGCAACGAGATGACCAAGGTTGACCGTGACATCATGGTGCTGGCCAACCCGGAAATCGCGGGTCTGCCTAACTGGGTGGTCGCCCTGGTGGCCGCAGGCGGTATCGCAGCAGCGTTGTCCACAGCGGCTGGTCTGTTGCTTGCCATCTCCTCGGCAATTTCTCATGACTTGCTCAAGGGCGTGTTCATGAAGGATATTTCCGAGAAGAACGAGTTGATGGCGGGGCGTATCGCCATGGCCGGCGCGATCGTCGTGGCGGGATATCTGGGTCTGAATCCGCCCGGCTTCGCGGCACAGGTGGTGGCATTGGCCTTCGGTCTGGCGGCATCGTCGATCTTCCCTGCCCTGATGATGGGCATCTTCGACAAGCGCGCCAACAGCAGCGGTGCCGTGGCCGGTATGTTGACCGGCTTGGGATCGACCCTGTTGTACATCTTCTGGTTCAAGGGATGGTTCTTCATTCCTGGCACCGAGATGGCGGCTAATACTGCCGACAACTGGATCATGGGTATTTCCCCGGAAGCCTTTGGCGCGGTGGGTGCGATACTCAATTTCGTGGTGGCTTACGCGGTATCGCACAATACTGCACCGCCTCCCGAGCACATCCAGCACCTGGTGGAAGACATTCGTGTTCCGCGTGGTTCTGGCCAAGCATCCGCTCACTAAACACACCCTGACGGTGTCACACAGCGGGGGGCATCCTTAACGGGATGTCCCCCGTTTCTTTCCAGACCTCCCTTGTAAGAAACCGCAATGATAGAACTAACAGAAATTCTCGACTTCTTCCTGGCGCACTCGCCTTTTGATCAATTGCAACGTGAGCAACTCAAGGAAGGGCTGCGCGGGCTGCAGGCCGAGTATTTTCCCAAAGGCGCTCAAATCCTGAATATCGGCCAGGAGAATCACCTGTTGCATATCGTACGTAGTGGTGCGGTGGAACTTCACGACAGTGATGACAACCTGGTGGCCCGCTTGAGTGAGGGTGAATCCTTCGGCTATATCTCCCTGCTCAGTGGCAAGCCGGTCAGGTATCGCGCCGTAGCAGCCGAGGACGCGCTGATCTTCCACCTTCCGGCCGATTCGTTTGGACACTTGCGGCGCATCGCGCCAACACTGGATCACTTTTTCACCGAGGCATTTGCGGAAAGACTGAATATGGCAATTCGGGATCAGGGCCGGAGCGAGCTGGCTGCCACGCGCCTTGGCGACCTGGCCCGCCGTGAACTGGTGCAAATGGACAGCTCCTCGTCAGTCGCGGAAGTTGCCGCAATCATGACCGAAAAAGGCGTATCTTCCATTCTGCTGAGCGAAAGCGGCGCTGTCGCCGGCATCCTGACCGACAAGGATCTCAGGCGACGAGTGGTCGCGGTCCGTCTGCCCTACGACACGCCCGTGCGCGACATCATGACGCATGACCCGGTTGTCGCCAATCACGACTCCAACGTGGCCGAAGCGCTCCTTATCATGATGCAAAGAAATATCCACCATCTGCCGGTGCTCAGGGAGAATACCCCTATTGGCATGCTTACCCTTGCCGATCTGCTGCGCATTGAGGCGGAACACCCTATCTACATGGCCGGCGATATCCTCAAACAAGTGGATCCCGAAAGCATCGCCAGGCTAAGCAAGCGTCTACCCGAACTGATTCAAAGAATGATTGGCGCCGATGCCACGGCGGATCAGATCGGCAAGGTCGTTACCACGGTGACCGACGCCATCACCAAGCGACTAATACAACTGGCAATTCTCAAACTCGGCCAGCCGCCGGTAAAATTCGCCTGGCTGGCCCTGGGATCCCAGGGACGACAGGAGCAGTCAGCCAAATCCGACCAGGACAACGCCCTGCTCTTGGATGACTCCTTCCTGCCCGAGCACGATGCCTATTTTGAGCAACTCGGCAAATATGTTTGCGACGGACTGGATGCCTGCGGCTACGTGTACTGCCCCGGCGATGTGATGGCCTCCAATACTCGGTGGCGGCAACCCCTGAAAGTGTGGAAAGGCTACTTCAGACGCTGGATAGCGGAACCTGAGCCCAAGGCACTTATGTACGCCAATATATTTTTTGACCTCAGGATCGTTGAAGGTGATGTAACACTGGTAAAGGAGCTCAAGTCGCATATCGCCGAGTTGGCGCGCAAGAACCATTTCTTCCTGGCAATGATGGCCAAGAATGCCATGGCATTTCAGCCTCCCCTTGGCTTTTTCCGCCAGTTTGTACTGGAAAAGGGGGGCGGCCACGGCGACTCCC